>Ga0182011_10001194_pt1 | contig 22895 bp, 18 predicted proteins | sample 711E1DmetaG_FD_120481 | JGI IMG/M metagenome (GOLD analysis project Ga0182011, IMG submission 120481) | Permafrost microbial communities from Stordalen Mire, Sweden - 711E1D metaG | ecosystem: Environmental > Terrestrial > Soil > Wetlands > Permafrost | place: Sweden: Stordalen | collected...
GGATGTCGATGCGCACCTGCTACGAGAACCACCGCGCCCTCGAGGCCGGTGGCCTTTTTGTGTGAAGCAGCCGCCGTTTCCGCGTTCCAGCTCTGTCGTCGACCCGAGGGTCGGTGACTTCGGTCCGGCTCTGCTCGCGCTGGAGGACGGGCGCCTGTTCCCCGGCGTCGCCTTTGGCGCCCACTGCTCCGGCGTGGGCGACCTCGTCGTGAACACCAGCCAGACCGGCTACCAGGAGATAGCCACCGACCCCAGCTACGCCGGGCAGCTCGTCGTGATGACCTATCCGCTCATCGGTAACTATGGTCGCATCCATCACGACGACCAGTCCGGGCGTCCCTGGCTGCGGGGCCTGATCGTGGCTAACGCGACCGCCGCCGTGCTCGATGACGCCCGCCAGCTCGCGACGATGCTGCGCGAGTTCGGGATCCCCGCGATCGCCGGCGTGGACACTAGGGCGCTGGCCCGACACCTCCGATCGAGTGGGTCCCTGCGCGCCGTTATGACCGCGCCCGGCCAGACCGATTCGGATGAAGCTCGAGCCCTCGCGCGGGCAGTCCCCCGATGGGAGGACCAGGACTTCGTGGCCCAGGTTTCGCCCGCTGCTGCCCGCGACGAAGGCGACCCCTCCGAGGGCGGACCGCTTGTCGCTATTCTAGATTTCGGCCTGAAGACGAACATCGTCCGCAGCCTTCGCCGGCGGGGGACGCGGGTGCGCGTCCTGCCGCACACGGCCACGGCCGCGGAGGCGCTCGCGCCGGACGTCGACGGTGTCGTCTTCTCGCCGGGTCCGGGCGACCCGGCACGGCTGGACGGCCCGGTGGCGCTGGCCGCAGCCGCGATCCGAGATGGGCGGCCGCTCCTCGGCATCTGCCTGGGCCACCAGATAATCGGTCGCGCGGCGGGAGCGAACACTCGGCGCCTGCCGTTCGGCCACCATGCAGCGAATCACCCGGTGAAGGACCTCGAAACGGGTCTGGTCCAGGTCACGGCTCAGAACCACGAGGTCACCGTCATCGGCGAGACACTGCCGGAGGCGAGCGGCTTTGTGGTCAGTCAGATCGATCTCAACGACGGGTCGGTGGAGGGCCTCCGCCACCGAACGCTTCCGATCGAGACGGTCCAGTACCACCCCGAGGGCGGTCCGGGGCCGCTGGACGCACTGGCAGTCTTCGACCGGTTCGTGAAGGCCGCACGCGCTCGCCACGGGGGCGCTGAGCCCGAGCCGACGGTCGGGGCGGTGGAGCCGATGCACCTCGACACGGCTGAGCTTCGACGACGGCTGCGGGGAATGGATTGAAGCGTCGGTCCGGTGGATCGGCGCGCACGGCGCGATCGGCCCGACGCGGTCCGCTACTCGTCGCGAACGCTCGGGCGGGCCAGCAAGGCTGCCGAACCCGGCACCGGCACCGGCCGAGGATAGCCGTCGAGCATCGCGACGAAGGCGTTCCAGCGCTCGGCCGGCAGGACGAAGCTCGTGCCATCCGCAAGCAAGTCGCGAGCGGCGTCGGTGGCGTGGCCCAGCACGAAGTCGCTGACGCTCATGCCGCTGATCGCTGCTGCCTCGTCCAGGGTGTGGCGCTGTTCCTGGCTGATGCGGAGCTTCAAGCGGTCGTTCCTGCGGTTGTCAGTTCGGGCCTGAGAGGCGATTTCCATGTTTCTCCTGGCGTGCGTGCACGGTCCGTGCACGCAAGTCGTTTCGGCGATGCCAGCGATCCTAGGCCGGCCTGCTTAACAGCGGCTTACGTGACCGCCCAACTGCTGGCCAGGCGCGCGCCGGACGATCTTCGCCGCCGATCTCGCTGGTCGAGCTGCGCGGCAAGTCCCACGACGACCGTCTCTCGGCCGCGACTCCAGATCTGGGGCTGCCGGTCGTCGCCCTGGCACCCAGCTGGCTCAAGGCCGTAGCGCCCCATCGGTCGATTGCGGTTATACTTCTGGTATGAAGACGGCCATCTCAATACCCGACGACGTGTTCCGGGACGCGGAGGCTCTGGCTCGCAGACTGAAGAAGTCACGGAGCGAGATCTACAGCCGTGCCGTGCGCGAGTATGTGGCTCGAAACTCCACGGACGACGTCACGGAGGCCCTGGATCGCGTTTGCGCGGAAGGCGCCGCCGCTGATGGATTCGCCGGCGCGGCGGCACGTCGGACCCTTCGGCGATCTGAGTGGTGATCGGCCAGGGAGAGGTCTGGTGGGCCGACTTCGGTGAGCCGCTGGGCTCGGAGCCGGGTTTCCGGCGGCCGGTGGTCGTGGTTCAGAGCGACTCGTTCAACCGCAGCCGCATCTCCACCGTGGTCTGCGTTCCCCTGACCAGCAATCTGCGCTGGGCTGATGCCCCGGGCAATGTCGCGCTCGAGTCCGCCATCACGGGCCTTCCCAAGGACTCGGTCGCCAACGTGTCTCAGATCGTGACCGTCGACAAATCGTCACTCACCGAGCGAGGAGGCACGCTGCCGGACGCGAAGCTCGAGTTGATCCTCGCGGGAATCGACATCGTCCTGGGTCGCTGATCTGGCGACCGACTGGCCTTCGGCTCAAAGGTCCGGCCGGTGCTCGATGGACGAATGGAGGGCACCCTCACCCTCAGCCGTCCGGATTCCCACGGAGCCGGAGCGCCGGGACTGTGGGGATCGACAGCTCGCCGACCCTGACCAGCTCCACCGACGCGCTTGCTTGGGAGCCCCAGATCTCCAAAGAGGTGCTACGCCCGAGCCCAGGGACTGATCGAGTGGCGTTGCTTGCATGTCGTCGTCCTTGCTGTTCCCTTCGTGCTAACCTACGGCCAACCTTTCGGCCGGTCCTGTGAGGCCGGCGTACCGGTCCAGAGAGGCCGGGGAGGAGGTCCGATGACGTCCTGCAAGCTGAACCACCGAGCCCGCGAGGCCGGTGGCTTTTTTGCATGACGCAGCAGCAGGCGGCGCCGGCCGCCCTGACGGGATTGAAGGGGACGGGCGCGGGCCCCGCTGCGCCTTTGCCTTCCGACTCGGCCGCGACGTATCCAGTGCCTGCCCACCCAGCGCCGCGCGCTGAGCGGCGCAAGCCAGAGAGCGCGCTGATCATCGGCTCCGGGCCCGTAGTCATCGGCCAGGCGGCCGAGTTCGACTATGCCGGCACGCAGGCCTGCCGCGCGCTTCGAGCCGAAGGCGTGCGGACGATCCTGGTCAACTCGAACCCCGCCACGATCATGACCGACGCCGAAGTCGCGGACGCCGTGTACCTGGAACCGCTGACCGTCGAGGCCATAGAGGCGGTCATCGCCAAAGAGCGGCCGGAGGGGCTCCTCGCCGGGCTGGGCGGCCAGACCGGGCTCAACCTGGCCGTCGCCCTGGCCAAAGCCGGCGTGCTGGACCGCTACAACGTCCGGCTCATCGGCACGCCGCTGGAGGCGATCGAGATGGCCGAGGATCGCGAGCTGTTCCGCGACCTCCTCGACCGGATCGGTCAGCCGTACGCGCCGAGCTGCGTCGTCGAGGGCGAAACCGATGAGGAACGCAACAAGGCCGCCCGCGACGCCCTTGCCGAGATCGGCCTCCCCGCCATCGTCCGGCCGGCGTTCACCCTCGGCGGCACCGGCGGCGGTATCGTCGAGACTGAGGACGCTTACTGGGAGCGGACGCGCACGGGACTGAGACTCAGCCCTATCCACCAGGTCATGATCGAGCGCTGCCTGGTGGGCTGGCAGGAGATCGAATACGAGGTCATGCGCGACGCGGACGACACCTGCATCGCCGTCTGCTCGATGGAGAACGTCGACCCGCTCGGCGTCCACACCGGCGACTCAATCGTGGTTGCGCCGGTCCAGACTCTGCCGGACCCCGTGCACCAGCGGCTTCGATCTGCAGCGCTCTCGATCATTCGCGCGCTGGGCGTTGAGGGCGGCTGCAACGTCCAGTTCGCGCTCTCGCCCGACTACACCGACTACGCGGTCATCGAGGTCAACCCGCGCGTCAGCCGATCGTCCGCCCTGGCGTCGAAGGCGACCGGCTACCCGATCGCGCGCGTGGCGGCCCAGATCGCCGCGGGCCGGCGGCTGGCGGAGATCCCAAACGTCGTGACCGGGACGACCGTAGCGGCTTTCGAACCCGCCCTGGACTACATCGTGGTCAAGCTGCCGCGCTTCCCGTTCGACAAGTTCCCTGCGGCCGATAGAACGCTCGGCAGCCAGATGAAGGCGACCGGCGAGGTGATGGCGATCGACCGAACGTTCGGGTCGGCGCTGAACAAGGCGCTGCGGGCTCTCGAGCAGGCGGGCGCGGGCTGGCTAGCCGAGAGCGCATCGTGGCAGCCGACGCTCGACTACCTGGTGGAGCCGGCGCCCTCTGAGCCGGTGTTCGTCCCGGTCGATGCCGGTGGGCTGGTCTGCGAGGCGAAGGCCCACGCGGAGCGGATGGCATATCCGATCGTGCTAAAGCGCTTCCTGGCCCCTTCGGACTCTCGGCTGTGGCGGATCCTCGCCCTGCTGCGGCGGGGCATGCCGGCCGAGACGATCCGCGGCGTCACCGGGATCTCGGCCTGGTTCCTGTGGGAGCTCGAACGGGCGATCGCGCTGGAGCGCGAGGTGCGGAAGACGGGGGCGCGCATCGCGGAGCCACGGGACGATGAGGCGGCCACTCTCCTGGCGACGGTGAAGCGGGCCGGCTTTGGCGACCGCGAGCTGGCCGCGATGGCGGGCGTTTCTGCCGAGGCGATCCGCCTCGCGCGGATGGAGCTGGGACTTGCGCCGGGTTACGCGATGGTCGACACATGCGCGGCGGAGTTCGCCGCCGAGACGCCGTACTTCTACGCGACGTACGCGGCGGCGGGCTCTGAGCCGGAGCTGCCGCCGGTGGAACGGCCGGCCGCGCTGGTCATCGGCTCTGGGCCGGTGCGGATCGGCCAGGGGATCGAGTTCGACTACTGCGCCGTCCAGGCTGCGGCCGAGCTTCGCGAGCGGGGCTGGCAGGCGGTCATGATCAATTCGAACCCCGAGACGGTTTCGACCGACTTTGACGCCTCGTCCCGCCTCTACTTCGAGCCGCTGGATCCGGAGAGCGTCCGTTCTGTGGTCGAGGCCGAGTCGCCCGAAGGCCGGCCTCTGCTGGGCGCCTTCGTCCAGTTCGGCGGTCAGACGCCGCTCAACCTCGCGGAACCGCTGGCGGCGGCCGGGATCCCGCTCCTGGGCGCGGAGCTGGAGACGATCGATCAAGCCGAGGACCGCATCCGCTTCGCCAACCTTGTCGAAGCCGTCGGCATCCCGCAGCCGGAAGGAGGGATGGCCAGGTCCATCGAAGAGGCGCTGGCGCTCGCCGATCGCATCGGGTACCCGGTCATCGTTCGACCGTCGTTCGTCATCGGCGGCCTCGCCATCGACTTCAGCTACTCACCATCGGACCTGGTCGGTCAGCTGGCGCGCGCAACCTTCGTCGACCCGGATCGGCCGGTTCGGATCGACCGCTACCTCGAGGGAGTTGAGGTGGACGTTGACGCGATCGCCGATGGCGAGACGGTGCTGATACCGGGGTTGCTCGAACACATAGAACGGGCCGGCGTTCACTCGGGCGACTCGGTCGGCATGTTCCCGCCCCAAACCGTCTCGGTCTCCGACCAGGAACTGATTGTCGCCGCCATGGATCGGATTGTGAGGGCGCTGGACGTGCACGGCCTGGTCAATGCCCAGTTCATCGTCCGCGACGACGGCGTGTACCTGATAGAGGTAAACCCGCGGGCGAGCCGCACGGTGCCGTTCATGTCTAAGGTCACGGGCGTGCCGATGGTCAGGCTCGCGGTCCGGATCGCGCTGGGCGAGACGCTGCGCGCGATGGGGTGGGGGAACGGCCTGCTCGCCCCGCCGCCTCTGGTCGCGGTCAAGGCGCCGGCCTTCTCTACGGCCAAGCTCCGTGGCGTGGACCCGAGCGTCGGCCCCGGAATGCAGTCCACGGGCGAGGTCATCGGACTTCACACGGACCCGCGCGTGGCGCTGGCCAAGGCGATGCAGGGAGCGGCGCTGATCCCGCCGCGACCGGGCGCGGACGGAGCCCTCGCTCTCATCTCCGTCGCAGACCGCGACAAGACGCAGCTTCCGCGCGTGGCCGGGGCGCTGGCGCGGGCGGGTTATCGGTTTGCCGCCACCGCCGGAACCGCGACCGAACTGCGGGAGCTTGGCCACGAGACCCAGGTCGTTGCGAAGGTCGGGGAGCGGGGGAGCGAGGGGCAGGTCTCGATCCTCGATCTCATCGCGGGGGGCTCGGTTCGGCTCGTCGTCAACACTCCCTCACCGAAGTCCGGCCCGGTTCGCGACGCGGCGGAGATCCGCCTCGCTGCCACCGCGGAAGGGATCCTGTGCCTGACCGCGATCGAGACGGCCGTGGCCGCGGCCGAGGCGCTCGATCCGGACCTGCTCGGCCGCCTCTCCGAGGTTCGCTCGTTGGGCGACTGGGTCCCTGAGCCGGGGCTGCCCAGGGCCGCGATCACCTTCGGTTAGCCGGGGCGGGACGGAACGGCTCACTGCTTCGTCAATCTGGTCATGATTGCCGTCGTGGAAGTCGAGAGGGGGACCCAGGAGTTGCTGGAGCGCGTCGGGAGCGTCCGTTCCGCCGAGAAGGTCGATGAAGTCGGAGCGAGCTTCGAGCGCCTATACCGGCAGCGCTACAGAGACGTGTACCGCTACGTGCTGTTGATGCTGCACAGCGCCGAGGACGCCGAGGATGTGACGGGCGAGGCGTTCCAGCGGGCATTCGCGGCCTGGAATGCCGGCCACGGTCCGACCGGCGGGGCGCTACCGTGGCTGCTCTTGATAGCGCGCCGCCTCGTGATCGACAGGGTCCGCCGCCGCAAGCTTCTCTCGTGGCTGCCGCTTGCCGGGATGCATCCATCGCACGAGCCGTCGATCGACTCGTACACCAGCCGCACCGAGTTCTGGATGTGGTTCGACCGCTTCGCCCGCGAGCTGCCCGCCCGGCAGCGTGAAGTCCTGATCCTGCGCTACCAGCGCGATTTGGACGACTCCCAGATCGGCGAGATCCTGGGGATATCGGCGTCTGCCGTCCGGTCGCTGGTGGCTCGCGCCTGCACGGCCCTCCGCCGCAACCCGGAGATCTGGCGATGAACGAGAACGAGACGAACGCCGTCGGAGCGTCCGATCGCGAAATCCTGGACGGGGTCCGTGGTCGGCTCTCGGCCGTGGAGCCGATGGTGCCGGCGCCGCCGGACTGGCAGCCGCAGGCGTCCGCCCGCGCGGCGCGCGGACAGGGAAGTCGCATGAACGTGCACATCCGTGCGGCGGGCGCCTTCGGGTTCGGCGGAGTGGTCGCGATCATGCTGCTGGCAATCGTCATCGGCGCGTCGATGGCGTCCCAGGGCCCGCGTCCAGTCGGCGGCTCGAGTCCGTCCCCCTATCAGCAGTGGACGACGATTCTGTACGAGCTCCAACCGGTCAACGGCGTGGAGCCCGCTGCTACCGACCTCGACACGACGGTCCAGATCCTGACGAACCGAGTCGACTCGACCGGAGCCACCGGAGCTCAGGTCACGGCTCAGGCGCCCAACATGGTGACCGTCAAGGTCCCGGGCGTGCCCGACCTCGCCGCTCTGGAGGCGCTTCTCGGCCCGACGGGCAGTCTCGAAATCGTGCTCCTTCCGCCCGAGACGTACGGCACGGCCACGGCGCCCGGCGCCAGGGCTATCCCGGCAATCGGGGAGCCAATTGACCCAACGCTGCCCGCCGAGTTCACCGGCGCCCAGCTGGACTCCAGCGGGATCGCCGCCAAGGAAGATCCAGCCAACCAGGGCAGCTACGTGGTCGGCTTCGCCTTCAAGCCTGACGCCGGGACCGAATTCGCGACCTGGACCGGGCAGCACGTCAACGACTACATAGCCATCGTGCTCGACGGCGACGTTCTTTCGGTGCCGTACATCTTCTCGGAGATCGAGGGCGGCTCGGGTGAGATCGCCGGCAGCTATACCGCCGAGTCCGCCGATCGGCTCGCGGCGATCCTCCGGTACGGTCAGCTGCCGTTCCCGCTGAAGGAAGTCTCGTCCGCGGTGACGACGCCCCCCGCTCCGGCACCGGCGACGGGCGATGGCACCATCACACCGCTGCCGTCCGCCGACGCCCTGGCGTCCTCGATCGTCGTTCCCACGGTGACTACGCCGAGCGACCTGCCGAGCGACGGCCGGACGCTGGGCAACTCGAACGCCCCGGTAACCCTCGACCTCTGGGTCGACTACCGCTGCCCGGCATGCCAGGACTTCGTCGTCCAGACCATGCCGAAGCTGATCTCGAACTACGTCCGGCCCGGCAATCTCAAGGTTGCCTACCACGACCTGATCGTCGTCGACGCCCAAACTGGGAGCACGGAGTCGCGCGACGCGGCCGACGCGGCCGACGCGGCGCGGTGCGCGGCCGACCAGGGCAAGTTCTGGGCTTACACGGACTGGCTGTTCGCGAACCAGTCGCCGACAGAGTCGCCCGAGTGGTTCACCTCCGAACGCCTGGGCGAGCTGGCGAACAGGGCCGGCCTGGACGCGACGACGTTCGAGTCTTGCCTCGCCGGCGGCCGGCACGACGACGAAGTCGCCGCCGAGTCAGCGGCCGGGACCGCAGCCGGGGCGGTCGGCGTGCCCGCCTTCTTCATTGACGGCGCCCAGTTCGACCCCGTGGGCGGGAGCGCGGGAATGAGCACGTACGACTATCTGGCCTCTGTGATCGACGCTGCGATTGGCAGGAGCGCGCCGGCGGCCAGCGCCATCATCACGCCGGCCGCCAGTGCCGGCTCGCCGGCCCTCGCCGGCCCGACGCCGACAGCCAGCCCCACGTTCCTGAGCTATGCGGCCCTCCAGGGCGACACCCTGCAGATCATCGCAGACAAGTTTGGGATCACGCTGGCGCAACTCCAGGCGGCGAACCCGGAGATTGGAAGTGGCAGCGTCATCCAGGTCGGCGAGATCGTGTACATCCCAGCGGACTAGGCCTCGCCGGTACCTTCGTCGTCGCTGGGTCCGTCCTGAACCTCAGGCGTGCTCGACGAGCGCCGGGGCCTCGGTCGGGACGGGAACAACCACCGCTTCGACATTCGGCGCCAAGGCTGTGTCCGTTCCGCGGAACCAGGTCCACAGCAGCGCCGTCGCGATCGTGTACAGAACGATGATCGTGACGAAGTCCACCGCGTAGCCAGCTGTGAACCCGAGCGTGGCCTGGAGCACGCTGTAGTAGATCGGCGCCACCGTCCACCCGAGATTCCACAACATCGACATTCCGGCTGCGAGCGTGGCCCGCTCGGCGGGGGAGACGTGCTCCATCGCGAAGGCGTCGAAGATGGGGCTGCCGGCGTTCATCAGCGAGTTGCGGACGGTCAGGGCCACGACCACCGTCCACAGCACCGGCGAGAACCCGAGCACCACGAGAAACGGGATGCTGGCCCCCTGTACCAGCACGATCGACCCGATCCGGCCGAATCGGCGCGCCAGCGCCGGCTGCGCCAGGATGGCGATCGCGGTCCCCAGGCTCGCCACCGCGAAGACGGCGTTCACCGCGGGGAGATCCAGCCCGAACTTCGTCTGGATGAAGACATTGAGGAACGGGATCAGCTGGCCGGCGCCCAGGGACGTCAGGAAGCCCGGCAGGAGCAGCCGGAAGAAGAGCCGGCGGTCGAGAATCACCAGCCCGAATCGGCCGCGCGCCTGAGCGGGTTGGCGGTCGGGGTCGGCGCTGGGACGATCGCTCGTCAGCAGGAAGACCGTCCCGAGTGAGATCACGCCGAGGATCGCCACGCCCGTCAGCAGGATCTGATACGGGGCCTCGGCCGCGCGAAGACCGAGCTGTGCCGCCAGGGCGGTCGCGACCTCCGCTCCTACGATGGCCGAGAGGAGCGAGGTTATGAATCCCAGGGCGGACCAGACGGAGAAGTACGCGTTGCGCTGGTCCGGCAGGGTGTGCTCGGCTATGTAGGGAATCTGCACGACCGAGACGACGGAGGATCCGGCGCCCAGGCACGCCGCGCCGAGAAACAGCAGCCCCAGGCTTCCCGGTAGGAACGCCAGCAGCGCCACCGCCACCAGGATCATTCCGGCGGCCATCAACGTGCGCCGCCCGAATCTATCGGAGAGCGCGCTCGCCGGCAGCGCCACCAGGACCCCCGCCAGCATCGAAGCCGACAGCATCCAGCCGATCGCCGCGCCCTTGCCGATCGACTCGAGGTAGAGGTTGAAGTCGATCCAGTAGAGGCTGAGTGCCGCACCGAAGACGATGGTGGTCAGCAGGAAGAGCCGAGCGTCGCGGCTGAATCCCGTGAAGCTATGAAGATATCGGGCGAGCGTTCCAACCACGACGTGACCTCAGCCCGCTGCTAATGGGCCGGGTCCGTGCAGCAGGCGTCCTCCTCGCGCAGGGTACGCCCGATCACGATCGGGAGCGTGCCGAGGCGAGGCGGAGGCCGGTGAAGCGGCGCTCACCGTCGAGGGTTCTGAGAGTCACAGGTCGGTTGGCGGCGGCTGCCGGGTCGGGGCGGGCGGCAAGACCCGTGCCCTAGCTCGGTCCGGCGGTCCGCCGCGGACTACCGCCACGGCCGCCGCCCGTACAATGCGGTTACCGCCGCTTGCAGCCATGAGCCGGCGAGCGCAGACCTGGAGGCCCCCAACGTCATGACCGCCCCAAGCGTCAGGTTCACCGACGAGCGCCTGGCCAACGGCCTCCGCCTGATCATCTCGGAAGACCACCTGGCGCCCGTCGTGGCGGTGAACATCTGGTACAACGTCGGCTCCAAGCACGAGGTCGCGGGCAAGACCGGCTTCGCCCACCTCTTCGAGCACGTGATGTTCCAGGGCTCGCGCCACGTCGCCAAGGCCGAGCACATGGCCCTGGTCCAGGCAGCGGGCGGCACGTTGAACGGCTCCACTTTCTTCGACCGGACCAACTACTTCGAGACTGTGCCCAGCCATCAGCTCGAGCTGGTGCTGTGGCTCGAAGCGGACCGCATGGCCACGTTGCTGGACGCCCTGAACCAGGCGAACCTGGATAACCAGCGGGACGTCGTCAAGAACGAGAAGCGCTCCTCGTACGACAATCGGCCCTACGGGGCCTGGTTCCACAAGCTGCAAGAGCACCTCTTCCCGCCGGAGCACCCCTACCACCACCCCACGATTGGGTCGATGGAGGATCTGGACGCTGCGTCGATCGAGGACGTGGCCGCGTTCTTCCGGACCTACTACGCGCCGAACAACGCTGTTCTGTCGATCGTCGGCGACGTGGATCCGGCCCAGGCTCGGACGTGGGTTGAGCGGTACTTCGGCGAGATACCGGCGCATCCGGCGATTCCGGCGCCCGGCGACACGAGTCTGCCGCCCAGCCTTGGGGCAGAGGCGCGCGAAGTGGTCGAGGACCAGGTGCCGCTGCCGCGCCACTTCTTTGGCTTTCGTGCGCCGGTCATGGGCGACCCGCGCTTCGACGCGCTCGAGGTGGCCTCCCAGATACTCGCCGGCGGCATGGGCAGCCGCCTCTACCGGCGCCTGGTCCGCGAGGAGCGGATTGCCCAGGACGTGGCGTTCTTCTCACTCGGACTGATCGGCGGAGCGTCCATCGTGGCCGGCCAGGCGACTGTTCGACCGGGCGTCGACCCGGCGGTCGTGGAGCGTGCCTTCGAGGAGGAGTTGGAGCGTCTGAGCCGGGAGCCGGTGACCGAGGACGAGCTGGCGCGAGCTCGCGCCCTGATCGAGACATGGGAACTGGAGGCGCTCCAGAGGGTGGACGAGCGAGCGGATCGGCTGTCAATGTACGCCACGCTGCTCGACGACCCGGACATGATCAACCGCCAGCTCCACCGTTATCTGGCCGTGAGTGCGCCGGACATCCAGGTCGTGGCCGCGGAGGTGCTGAGACCGGATAACCGGGTTGTGCTGACATACATGCCCGCGGCGAACGCCACGGCCGCCACCACGGACGAGGAGAGTGCGGCATGACGCTCGAAGAGATCCTGTCGGCGCGCCCGGCGCCGGGGCAGCCGCGGACGTACGAGTTCCCGGGCTTCGAGCGGACGATCCTTCCTTTGGGTCTGCAGATTCTCACCGTGAACTTGCCTGGCCGGCCGCTCGTGTCGGCGAATCTCGTCGTGCGGAGAGGAGCCGGCGACGAGCCGGCCGATGTGGCTGGAGCGACGGTCCTCGCGGCGCGGGCAATGACGGAGGGCACGCAGCGGTACCCGGGAGTCGAGCTGACCGAGGCCGCCGAGCGGCTCGGTGCCACACTCCACGTGGATGCCAGTTGGGACGCTTTCGTGGTGGCCGTCGACGTGTCGGCGAGTCGTCTTGGCGCTGCGTTGGAGCTGCTGGCCGAGCTGGCGGAGAGGCCAACCTTCCCCGAGTCGGACGTCGCCCGTCTTCGCGACGAGCGTCTCAACGACCTGCTCCAGATCAAGGCGGACCCACGCCGGCGCGTGGAACAGGCCTTCGCCGCGACGATCTACACGGCCCACTCCCCCTACGCGCGACCGGCCGCGGGCGACGAGGCGACCGTCCCGAGTCTGACGCCGGACGTCCTGCGGCAGGTGCATCGACGCGTGCTCGCCCCGGCCGAGACGGCCGTCGTCATCGGCGGTGACCTGGAGGGGCTAGACGTGCCTCGAATGGTCGAGGAGGCGCTGGGGTCGTTCGGTGCCGGTTCGGGCTCCGGGGCCGGCTCCGGCTCCAAAGCCGCGTCGGGCGCTCGGGCGCCGCGAGCCGACTCGGCCGTGGACCATCCAATCGTCCGCTTCTACCATCGGCCGGGCTCGGTTCAGACCGAGCTGCGGATCGGGCATGTCGGGCTGCCTCGCCGGGTGCCGGACTTCCATTCCGTCCAGGTAATGGGCGCCATCCTGGGTGGCCTGTTCAACTCGCGTCTCCAGATGAACCTGCGCGAGGACAAGGGCTACACGTATGGCGTCGGCGCCGGGTTCGACATGCGCCGCGGGGCGGGCCCGTTCTCGGTGCGGACGGCCGTTCAGACCGCGGCCACGGTTCCGGCAATCGCGGAGTCGCTGGCGGAGCTGCGCCGCATCCGCGACACGCAAGTGACGTCGGCTGAACTCGCGGCGGCTTGCGACTACCTCGTTGGCGTCTTCCCGCTGCGGTTCGAGACGCCCGGGGCGGTGGTGGCGGCGCTCGCCGGACAGTTCATCCAGGAGCTTCCCGACGACGAGCTGGCCCGCTACCGCCGTGAGGTCGAGGCCGTCACGATCGAGCGAGTTCAGCAAGCGGCGCGAGATCACATCGATCCCGACCGGATTGCGATCGTCGCGGTGGGCGATGCCGATGCGGTTGGGGCCGAACTGGAGTCCGCCGGGTTCGGCGAGCTCGAGGTGATCAACGAGGAGGTGCCAGCGGAGGCGGGCGCGGCGGAGGAGGAGCCCGAGTGATCGTCGTCGTTGGGCATCCGGCCTACGCCGACGCGCCGGACCCCGAGGGATGCGCCGGCGGGCTGGCCGTGGAGGTCGCGTCTGCCGCGAGGCGCCGGGGCGGTGCGGTCGAGCTGGTCGGCAAGGTCGGCAACGACGGGGCAGGCGATGCCGTCGTGGTTGCTCTTGGGCGACTGGGAATCGGTCACGCGGCGCTGCTTCGCGACCCCGCCCGGCCGACTCCCGTCCTTGTCCCCGCGGCCGCGGACAACGCCGGCGCGGAGGTGGACGCCGAAAGCCCCGAAGAGCGGTTGCTGCCGGAAGACTCCGCCGCGCGGCCTGGCCTCGATGCCGCGGACGTGGAATTGGCCCTGCGCTTCCTGCCCGGGGCGGGCGTGATCGTCCTCGCCGACACTCTCTCCGATTCGGCGATCGCGGCGGGAGTGGAGGGGGCTTCCTTCTCAAGCGCCCGCCTGGTAGTCGTGGTTCCGGCCGGAGCTTCGCCTCCGGATGTTCCGCAAGGGGCGGTCGTGCTCGAGGCCCCTGTCGCCGACGACGGCTCGTTCGGACGGCTGGTGGGAGTGTTCGCTGGGGCTCTCGATGCCGGAGTGGATACAGTCGCCGCCTTCGAGGAAGCGGTCGCAGTCTCCGGCTGGGAGCGGGTCGTCGTCTAGCCTCCCCACACGGGCTGCCGAGCGTGTTGCCGTACGCCTCACGAAGAAGTGCCCGACTCCTGTAGAGTGCCGATCTATGGACCGCGCCACAGACGGGCTCAGCAACTCCGGAACCGCCGCGCTTCCGCCGGGATTCGATCCGTCCGCCCGGGGGCCGCTCGATCGCGCGACGGCGATCGCGCTCATGACGCAGGCGGATGACCTGATGGAAAGGAGCGAACCTGACCACGCGCTGGCTCTCTACTCGCGGGTAATTGGCACCGCCGATCGCGACATTTCGGCAGCCGGCTTCTACGGCTCGGGCAACGCGCTCTATCGGCTCGATCGCGAGGCGGAGGCGCGCCTGGCCTGGGAGCGAGCGACGGGTCTGGGCGAGACGCCCGTTGCGTACCGGGCCTGGCGTCAGGTGGCCGCCGCCAGAGTCCGCGAGGGAGACCTTCGCGGTGCGGTCGACGCCTACCGTGAGTGCGAAAAGCGCGCCCCGAGGCAGGATCGGGCGGAGATCGCCTCGCGGCTGGGCTGGCTGAACAAGGAAACAGGGAACGCGGGGGCGGCCCAACGCTACTTCGCCCGCAGCCGCGGCGACACGACGCCGCCTTTCATGACATACCTGATGATCGCCGTGACCGCGGTGGCTTCGCTTACGGCGATGTCCGGCGCACTGACGGCACAGGGTTACCTCGACCCCGGGTCACTGGAAGGGCAGCTCGCCCTCCACCCGCTATTCGTGGCCCACGGCGACTACTACCGCCTCCTGTCGGTGACTCTCGTCCACGACCCGACCGACATCCTGCACCTCCTCTTCAACATGTACGCCCTCTGGTTCGCCGGGCAACTTGTCGAGCGGATGTACGGGTCCGGGCGGATGCTCGTCCTGTACGCGGTCTGCGGGGTTGCCGCCAGCGCGACAAGCTACGCCTTCGGGCCGGGCGGTTGGAGCGTGGGAGCATCCGGGGCAATCTTCGGGCTGTTCGGCATCGTTCTCGTCGCCACCCGCTTCCACCACGCCATCCTCGATACCCGGTCCCGAGCGATAGCGGCGCAGGTGGGAATCCTGATCGTCCTCAACCTCGCGATCGGCTTCTTCGGCTTCCTGAACGTCGACAACTTCGCCCACGTCGGCGGATTGCTGGCGGGTATGTGGCTCGCCGTCGTCCTGCCGCCGGGCCAGGTCCAGACCCTTGCGTCGGCATGGCAGTCGTCTCGGAGCCACTCGCCGGTTCGGGCGATGGCTATCCGGATCGCCGGGGTCGTCGCGCTGCTCGCCGTCGTCGGTGGGGTCATCGCGTACGGCACCGGCAGGTGGCAGGCGGACCCGGGCTACCGCTATCTGTACGGCGCGGCGGCCGTTCCGGCTGCGCACTCGACCACTGCGGAGTTGACTGCGAATCCGGTCGCCGGGGTCGACGCAGTCACCGGAGCTGCGATCGTCCGCTGACTCCGGTCAGGTCAGGTCTTCGCGCCAGCCGAAGCGATCGAGCACGCGGTACATGTTCCGGCGACTCAGCCGTGAGCGGTCCGGCGGCCAGGTGACGTTCTCCCGATCGAGAGGAAGGTCGAAACGAACGGCCCGACGCGGCACCGTCAGTTCGACTACGGGCGCGGCTGTGGCTGGCATCGATGCTCCGCGCTCCTCGCCGGCTTCCGATTCGCCGGCTTGCGATTCGACGTACTCGGCGCCTTCCGGTTCGGCGCCTGCCCGAAGGCGCAACGTCCACCACACGTCGAGCCAGGCTGGAGTCAGGAAGCGCTCGTCAATTGGCCCGAGTTGGGCGTAATCGGAGCGGCGAAAGGCTAGCCAGGCAGCCTCGAGGGCCGCGACTCCGACGGCACTCGGGCCGGGGGTGGCAGATGCGTCGGCTGTGCCGGCCGCGACGTGGACGAACGGTCGCAACCCGTTCGGTCGCAGCGGGCCGGACTCGACCGAAACCAACCCGAAGCCGCCGGCGGCCGCGACCGCAGGATCGTGGAGCGCGGCCGCAAGAGGAGCCATGGCATCGCCAGTGGGCCAGGCTGTGGCGTCGGCGAGCAGCACGAACTCGCCTGTGGCGCGGCGCAGGCCGATGTTCAGCGCCGTGCCGTATCCGAGGCGCGTCGAGGTTCGGAGCACCTCCGGGTCCAGCCCGCCGACGGGCACGCGGTCAGGCGTCCCGGGTCGAAGGGCCATGGACTGCGCGTCGCTCGGGTCGTTTGACACAACCACGACCTGGGTTTCGGTAGGGGCATGGGCGCGCAGCGCCGCGAGGAGCCGCGACACCTGTTCGGGTGCTTCCGATGCGACGATTACCACCGTCCAGTTGGCCGTCGCCGGAGCATCCAGGAGCGATGCCACGGCCGACGCCGAGCCAAACCGCAGCTCACCGTCGATCTCCATGCCGGCGGGCGCGGCCGGGCTGACGCTGGTGCGGTTGCCGTGGTCCACGATCCGCCAGCCGGCGGTCTCGATCTGAACCTTGAGGGCGTCGGCCCGCGGCCAGTCGTGGCGAGCTCGCGCCTCGGTCCGCTCGCGGATCAGGTGGGTTATCTGGGGCGGGGGGCCGGCTGGAGCGTTCGAGTTGGTCACGCGACGAAGAATAGCGGTGACGCGGTTTCGATCGTCGCTACGACCAGGACTCGGCCGGACGTGCGATCTGCTGCGGCCGTGGGTCCGCCGTCGTCGCGGCAGACCTACTCGGCGGTCGCCTCTGGCGGTTCCAGCGGTTTCGTTGCCGGCATGGCCGGCACGATGGGCATCAATACGGTGACGCGCGCTCCGTGAGGGGCGACGTTCTCGGCCCAGGCCTCGCCACCGTGGGCCCGAGCCATCTCGCGGACGATTGCCAGGCCCAGGCCCGAACCGCTGCCGCTGCGTGACGGGTCGGCGCGGAAGAATCGCTCGAATACCTTCTCGTTGGTTCCAGGCGGAAAGCCCGGCCCGTCGTCGGTAACGCTGATGGAGATGCCGGGCGATCGGCCTGGGAGCGTCAGGGCCGTCGCGCGCAGCCATACGTGGCCGCCCCTCGGGAGCACCGACAGCGCGTTGTCGACGAGGTTCTGCAGGATCCTCTCGACCGCCAGCCGGTCGCCGGTGAAGGTCAGCTCGGGCTCGCCGGGGGCGGAACCTGACACTTCGATCGCCACGCCCGGAGTTGCCGCCGGGCCTTCGAACCGGGCCGCCGCGTCCACGAGCAGTTTCGTCGCGTCGAGGATCTCCGGGCGAAGCGCCGCCGGCCCTTCGCGCAGTCTCTCGACCACGCCCAGCTCGCCGACCAGCCGCTCCAGTCGCTGCGTCTCCTCGGCGATCGTTCGCGCTGCCGCCGAAGCCCGATCACCCGAGGCGGTGCCATCGGCGATGGCCTCCGCAAACCCACCGATGCTCGTCAGCGGCGTCCGCAGATCGTGACGCAGGTTGGCCAGCATCTGCGTCTCCTCGTGCCGAGTCGAGGCCATCTCGTGGGCCATGGCGTTGAAGCGCTCCGTCAGAATCTTCACCTCGGTCGGGCCCTCGATCGGCAGCGGCCTCTCGCTTGTGCTCGTCGGCAGGTCGCGAGCCGCCTGAGCCAGCCGCCGCATCGGTCCCGTGATCGACCTCGACAGCAGCCAGGCGATCGGAATCCCGACCATGAGCAGGACCAGAACGATGATCAGCAGGACGCGGAAGAGGTCGCCCAGCGCCTGCTGGGCTGAGGTATCCGGCACGGCGAATACGAACTTCAGTCCGCCGGTCCCGTTGGGATTGGGCTCGACGTAGACGAATTGCCTGCCGTCCGACGTGCTGAGAGTTCCGGTCGGGTTCTTGACGCCCGTAGCTACCGGCGACGGTACGGGGGTCGAGGACGGACTGCCGGCCACGATGCGAATTGCGCCGCGAGGGCCCTGAACCAGCACGAATCCGCCGTCGTCGACGATCGACGCAATGAGGTTCTTGACCTTCTGCTCGATCTGGGCCTGTTCGGTGATCTGGTCTGCGAGAAGGTCGGCCTCTATGGCCACGACCTCGTGTCCGAGCGATTGCGTGATGCTGTCGCGATGGGCGTCTCGCAGCACGACGAAGAGCGACGCGCTCACCGTTACCAGCATGGCGACGCTGAGGCCGGCAAACGCCAGGAAGATCCGCTGGCTAAGGCTCTTCGGAAGCATCGTCTCGCGGCCTATTCGGCCGCAGCGGGTGGCTGGGCGGCAACGGCGGTACCGCGCGGCGGCGGCACGAGACGGTAGCCGATGCCGCGAACCGTCTCCACCTGTGGTCCGTCGTCGCCAAGCTTCTTGCGGACCTCCGCTACGTGGACGTCTACCGTTCGTGTCTCGCCGGGGAAGTCCGTGCCCCACACGTCTTCGAGCAGGGCATCCCGGCTCAGCACGACGCCAGGGTCGCGGGCCAGAGCTGCCAGCAGATCGAACTCACGGGCTCGCAGCTCGAGCCGCCGGTCGCCGACAGAAGCCTCGCGCCGGCGTGGGTCGATGCGCAGGTTGCCGACCTGCATCGGCCGCCCGCCCTTGGCAGCGACGTTCGTCCTTCGGAGGATCGCCTTCACTCGGGCCACCAGCGCGCGAGGGTTGAACGGCTTCGTCACGTAGTCGTCCGCGCCCAGCTCGAGCCCGACGATCGCGTCGATGTCCTCGGATCGCGCCGTCAGCATGAGGATCGGCACGTCTCCGCGGCGCCGCAGCTCGCGGCAGACCTCGAACCCATCCATCCTGGGCAGCATCAGGTCCAACACCACCAGGTCCGGATCGCTGCGCTCGTACTGAACCAGGGCCGCCTCGCCGTCGCCGGCGGCGACGACGTTGAAGCCCTCCTTTTCCAGGTACAGCCGAACCAGCTCGACGATGTTGCGCTCGTCGTCGACGACGAGGACGGTCTTCATCCGCGGAGCATACGTCGGCGCATGCGGGGGCCGCCGAGCCTGTGTAAGCGGGTTGTAAGAAGTGGCTCGAAGTCCCAGGCAGGCCCGACCTCACGCTCAACCCGCTACGATGGCAGGGCCGCGACTTGCGACTGCCACGTTCGCCACACGCTCGCCCGACTCTCGCCAGGAGGAACGATGCATCTGTCCGGAGAAACCGAGATCGCGGCGGGCCGCCAGCGCGTCTGGGACACCGTCAGCAACCCGAACCGCGCGGCCGCCTCGAATACTTCGGGCCAGGCCCAGATCGAGAGGATCGACGACCGCCACTACAAGGTCACCGTCTCGGCGCCTGCCGCGATGATGCCGATGAACGTCGTCCTGGACCTGCAGCTGACCGACTTCGAGGCGCCGTCGCGCCTAGCTGCGACCATCGAGGGCCAGATCATGGGCGGGCCGATCAATGGCACAGGCTCGATCGACCTGGCGGAGCTCGGCCCGAAGCTGACCCGCCTGAACTGGGTCGCCGACGCCACGCTCGGGGGGCTGCTGGGCGGCTTCGACACTATGGTCCAGGGACCGATCCAGAACGCCGCAGACCAGGGCTTCGCGTCCCTCAAGGAGCGCCTCGAGGCCGAGGAAACCGCGGCCGGGACGTAACCGCGCTCGGCTCGGGTGGCCGGTCGGCGGCCTCTATTTCTGGCGGGTGTAGGTTCCCGTGAGGCCGGTCTGGCCAAGGATGCGGGTCGTCAGCACGGTGCGCACCTGGGCGGCGGATGGGGTTCCAGTCAGGCCGAGCCTGGACGACAGGGCCCACAGGGTGAAGCGATAGCGGTGAGTGCCGGACGGTGGACAGGGCCCGCCCCAACCGGTCCGGCCGAAGTCGTTTCGGCCCTGCAGCGGGCCACCGATGGCTCGTACGCCCTCGCGCAGCGATCCGCTCCCGCCCCCCGGGAGGTCGTAGACGACCCAGTGGATGAAGCCGCGGGCGTCTGGATCGTCGACGATCAGGGCAAAGGAAACCGTCCCCTGGGGCGCGCCTTCCCAATGCAGGGCCGGCGAGACGTCGGCACCATCGCACGAATGGCGGATTGGGATCGCGCCGCCTTCATCGAAGCTCGGGCTCGTAAGCACGAAACCAGCCATCGCTGTCTCCCTGACTGAGTCGACTGCCGAAAAGCTAAGTCCGCCGACGATGTCGCCGCGGTCGAGCACGTCGCGCCGGATGGAGCCAGGACCGGCGCCGTTCCAAATGCCAGTACCGGCTTTCGGATGCAGGATGAGTTGGCCCGGTGCGCGGGTCAAGGTCGTGCCTCTCCGCGGGTCAACGGTCCTCAGTTGGGCAACTGCGATTGCCGGTCATTCGGCGCCCGGCTGTTTGGGTGCGAGCAGGGCGACGCGAAGGGCAGCGGCAAGGGCGCGGAAATATGCCTGGCGTTGCGGCCTTGACCCCGGCCAACCGATCTGCAACGCCGCCGCGACCCGGTCGACCGTCAGCGCCGCTTCTACCGCCTCGCGGGATACTCGCGCGTCGTGGCTTGTGGCGTCGATCGCCGCTCCGCAATTCGGGCAGCTGAGATGTTCGGTCATACGCGCCCTCCGCTGGCTTGCTCATTGGCATCGTTTCGGACGATAGCAGCGACTTCGCTGGCTGTAACTCTGCGGCTACCCGACCCTTTTCAGCTTGCCGGTGCGCTTCGCATAGCGCTCGGCCCGGCCGAAGCCCCACAGCCCAACAGGGATGAACACGAAGGCCATCACCACGAGCGGCCACAGGTCGGGCAGCAGCTGGCCGACGGACGCGCCGTCGATAAGCGACCTCCGGACCGCGTCGAGGACGTACGTAGCCGGCGATATCCGCGAGATGAGCTGCATCCAGCCTGGCAGGATGGTCGTCGGGTAGTAGACCCCGCTGACCAGCAGCAGACACGACTGCAGCACGAAGACCATCTGCGAGCCGCGCTCGACCGACATCATCGGCAGGATCGCGGCAAGCATGCCGATGCCGACGAAGCTGGCCGAGCCGACCGTCATGAACAGCGCCGCGGCGCCCAGATCTGCGCGCCCGAGGTCGAGCGAGAAGAACAGCGCCAGCACGATCAAGAGGATCGTTGTGTGAATGAGCCCATAGATGACCGCATACAGGGCCGACCCGAGCAGCTGAGTCGAGCGCCGGACCGGCGCCATCATGGTGTACTCGAGCGTGCCCTCCCAGCGCTCCCAGCTGATCGTGTCGCCGATCGAGTTGAATACCACCGATAGGTAGTTCCAGAAGACGGCGCCCACGACAAGTTGCATCAGCAGACGCTGACTGCCGACCGACTCGCCGATGAGCGAGACCGACAGCGCGCCCGCGACGGCGTAGACCAGGAAGGCCACTTCCCAGCCGAGGTAGCGCTTGGTCAGGTTGAAGTTGCGCTCCACGAAGGCGTAACTGGCACGCGCCTCGCGGGTGAGTTCGATCACGGTTGTGTCTCCTGTGGCGAACCGGCCGGAGCGGGTTCGCGGAGTGGCGCGGCCACCCGACGCCCTAGCGTCGGGCGGCCAGCTGGAGTGGGCCATCGGCCGCGAGCCTGGATCCGACCTGGATCAAGCCGTGACCGACGCGGCGGCGGATAGAGCGGCTCGGCGTGGGCGCCCGGCTGTAGAGTCGGAGCTGAAGCCTTCGCGCGATCTCGGACTGCCTTTCGTTGTTGATGTCTTTCGCGATTTGATGTGTGAACACCGTGGGTTTCCTTTCGAATGTCGTTTCGACCGTTCGACCGTGAGGCCCGTTCGCCCGGTAGCAGCCACAGGCGGCGTCTATTCGGGCTGGTCGGTCTCCGCCTGCTCGACGTCGTCGTCGAGGGAGCGGCCGGTGTACTTCATGAACACGCTCTCGAGTGTCGGCGCGAGGCCGTGCTCGGTCGCGATGTCGGCCTTGAGCCGCTCCGGCGTTCCTTCCGCGGTGAGCTGGCCTCCGGCGAGGATTCCGATTCGCCCGCACAGTCGGTCGGCCTCGGCGAGGTCGTGCGTTGTCAGCACGATCGTCGCGTCGTGATCGGCCTGGAGCTCCTCGATGAAGGCCTGCACGTCGAGCTTGGAGCGGGGGTCGAGGCCGGTGGTCGGTTCGTCGAGAAGCAGCAGCGTCGGGCTCGTCAGGAGTGCCCTCGCGATGGCAACCTTCTGCTGCATGCCCCGGCTCATCTGTTCGACAGGCCGGTTCAATCGCTTCTCGCCGATACCGAGACGGCCCATGATTCGGACCGCCTCCCGACTGGCCTGTCTGGCATCCATGCCGTAAAGCCGGGCCGCGAACGACAGATTCTCGGCGGGCGAGAGCTTCTTGAAGAAGGCGGCGTCGACGCTGACCCGATTGATCAGTCGCTTGACCGCCAGCTCCTCGCGAACCAGGTCGTGGCCGAAGACTTCGACCCGACCCTCATCGAGTGTCAGCAGCCCGCTGACGAGACGAATGAACGTGGACTTGCCACTGCCGTTTGCGCCGAGCAGACCGTAGATCTCGCCCCGCTCCATCCGGATCGAGACGTTGTCTACGGCCATGACCGGGGGCTTACGGCGGTCGACCTTGAACCGTTTGGTTACGTGATCGACCAGGAGCGCCGCCGGTCCGGCCGGCAGAGCCGTGACTGCGGGCCGGCCGATCGCCGGCGATTGAGTTGAGTCCAGAACCGCGATGCTCATGTCACCTCCCTTGAGGCTGGGCTCGCGGAACGGAGAACCGCGAGTCGGGTGGGGAAGCGGGATGGGCTCGCGGCTGGCCCTGGCGGAGCGTGGCGTCTGCCATCGCGCCTGCAACAGGGCATGAAAAAAGCCGGGGGCCCGATCTGGCCCACGGCTCAGAGGTTTTGACCGGCGGTTGAACCGCCCGGCTACCTCTCGGCGGGCGCAGATCTCTCGCTCACGACGGGCTTACCGCTCGGCCGAGCGGCTCCTGCCGTTGCGTGGAAGAGATTGCGCACGAAACACCTCATGTACGGCTGCCTTCCCGGCAGACCCCGGCATAGTAGGGAGCGACGGTGCCGGTGTCAACGCTCGACGGGCGACA
>Ga0182011_10001195_pt1 | contig 22850 bp, 23 predicted proteins | sample 711E1DmetaG_FD_120481 | JGI IMG/M metagenome (GOLD analysis project Ga0182011, IMG submission 120481) | Permafrost microbial communities from Stordalen Mire, Sweden - 711E1D metaG | ecosystem: Environmental > Terrestrial > Soil > Wetlands > Permafrost | place: Sweden: Stordalen | collected...
ACACCCGGTTCATTTATCAGAACCCAGCCATAGAGACTTTTAAACTGAGAAAAATGAGTTGTAAGCTGCTTAATAAATAGCGCTATTGATTGCAGTTGAGCTTCATCGCGCGGAAATTTAAAACCTCCTATATCCGTTTTTTCAGTATAAGGGAAAATTGTACCAAAGATTTTTATCCCATATTTTTCCGCAGCAATGAACGCGTTATCAAACAGGGAAAATTCCCAGCTCCCATCCTCTTTCTTCATGTATGATTCAAACATTCTGATTCTACAAACTGTAAACTTATTCACCTTCAATACCCTGAACCACGTATCGATCTCTTCCTTTGTCTGTCCGGGTTCAATAAATACCTGGGCTCCTATAAATGGAAATCTTAAGGTTGTTGAACTGTCGGCTGGCGGAATTATACCTGAATTCTGTGCACCTGAGACTGTCTTTACTGTCATTATGAGAATAAAAAATAGAATGAGGACAACTATTTGATTTTTCATCTGATACTTTTTAAAATAACAAATACAAAAAAACAAAATATTTTCCCTTTTAATCGTAGTTAAAAAGAAATATTTCAGGTTTGAAAAAATATTGAAGGCTGAAGTCTCTGGCTATAGGAATTTCCTGACCTGATCCCAATACAGAATGGTACTTTTTCCTGAACCGTTCCATGTTTTAGCTATGCGTTCAAAATTGTACGGACCTATCTCTGAAGCATAGTATAAAAATATCTTCTCGGAAATTTTATAATTAAAAAGGTCGTTCATAGAATAAATGTTCCCTGTTCTGCTATTATAGTCCTCAAGACGTATCGGACGGATCTGGAAATATCCCACTGCCTCTTCAAGAGGATTGTAAGCGAGAGTATCAAATTGGGTTTCGACCATGCCAATTGCGTGAATAAGACTCTTGTACGGTTCAAGAGGAGAAGGCTTAAGAACTATCAGAGATTCACTGGTAGGAGCAAATGCTTTGAAAGCAAATGTCAATAAAAAGGCAATAGAGACTATCTTTTTAAAATTACTTTTCATAATAAAATCATAAGGAAGTGAGTGAAAATTTATTCGGCTATTTGTTGCAGTAACCGCAACATTAGAGATTGATATTTCTCTTTTTGGAGAGAAATCTCTGGTTAGCTTCATATATAAAAACAAGTTAATCATTGTAATAAGAACAATGGTTTACCTGAATTGTTTAATTTAGAAACTAAAAGATATTAACTACAGATCTCATTCCCCTTCCCGGGATGGGGTTTTTCTTATAGGGGCATTGCCCTGAACCTTGTCTAAATAAATGTTACTTTCTTTGCTTTAACACAATGAACGTAACATGATTTTTGGTGAGCAAAAAAACAAATAATTTTATTCCTTAAACAACCTTACATTTAAAGCTGTCATTCCCTTGGGTCCTTTTCCTATTTCAAAAGTGACAATATTGTTCTCTTTAATAGGTTCCTGGAGGTTATTGGCATGAACGAAAACACTCTGCTTGTTTTCCATATCACGGATAAATCCGAAGCCCTTTGAATCATTGAAGAAAGTCACTACTCCTTTTCGTATATAACTTGCTTTTGCAGCCGGGATATTTTTCTTAGATCCGGTCTCTATATCCTCTGCTTCAACTTCAATCTTTTTGGCAGGATCGGGAGGTGTCGAGGTAATCTTCCCAAACTCATCAACATAGGCAATCATATCAGCAAAGCTGCTTTTTCCACTCTCTTTCCTGATAAGCCGCTTCTTTTCCTTCTCTTTTCTTTTTTTGTCCTTTTTATTTTTTACTTCTTTTTTGTTTGATGTTTCCTGCGATCTGCCCATAAAATGATATTTGGTTCGTTAATATTTACCCTGTCGGCCGAATTTGCTCAAAGATAAGGTTTTATTTCCGGTTTTACTATTTAGTTAAATATACAGGGGACCAATTATATGATTTGAATTTCGATTTTTATGACAACAGGGAAAATTCAGCCAATCATAATGGATGTCATTGATAATGAACCCATCACTGTTTTATCGTTGAAAAACGATATATTTTCATTTTCTTCCTTCAGTGCCAATGAATAAAGTAATGGAAGGTAATGATCCGGTGTGGGGACAGCCATCTGCACCTCTTTTCCGAGTCCGGAATAATTGATAAGATCCTTATGGTTATTGTTACTAATCAAATTTTTGAACATCTCATTTGCCCTGAGTGCCCAATCAAAACCATAGTCTGGTTCGTTAACATGATCCCAGGCTATCATACGGAGATTATGAACAATATTACCGCTTCCAATGATCAGAACCCCGCTTTTCCGGAGTGGAGCAAGCTCCTTTGCCAGATTATAATGACTTCGTGGAGTCAGATGCCAATCCAGACTCATTTCAATTACCGGAATATCTGCCCCGGGATAAATATTCCTAATCACACTCCAGGCTCCATGATCGAGTCCCCAATTCTCATCAAGTTTAATATTGGCAGAATTAACAATACGTTTTACTTCATAGGCTAATTCGGGGCTTCCCGGAGCCGGATATTGAACATTATACAATTCCGGCGGGAATCCGCCAAAGTCGTGGATCGTAGCCGGTCTTTGCATCGCAGTAACCTGTGTACCAGTGGTTTCCCAATGGGCAGAAATACATAGTATTGCTTTGGGCCTGGGGATCGATTTTCCAAGTTCCTTCCAGGAGAGTACAAATTCATTATCTTCAATTGCATTCATCGGACTTCCATGGCCAACGAAAAGCACAGGCATCATACCTGTGCTTTCACCTGATGTAATTAAGTTTTTTATTATGTCATTGTTCATGTCTCAAATAATTATAAGGAAAACCATGACGCTTTCAAAACCTCAACATTGAAATCAATGTAATGTGTCAGACTACCTTCGCTGACAATGATAAGCTCTTCAAAATCATGAAAATGGGTAATGTATTCTTTTGAAGCAATATCATAGGCCAGCTCGCTTGTTATTTCTATTATCCGAAACAGTTTCTCCATTGCACGAATTTACAACAAATAAATTTGAATGTGCTGGTATTTTGATCCCGATGACTTCTTAAAAATCACATATAAAACTAAAGGTTTGGAGGTGCAGAATAAGTCATTCAATGTTGGCTCGTTGAACTGATGGCACCAGGATTTTAATGATAAACTATGTTTAAACAAAAGTTCTTGCTGCTTGTTATATTTAATTCGAACATATAGGATAGAAAAGGAACAAAAAAACAATGAAATTATAGCAACCATGAAAACGAAAAATTGGTTAAGTAAACATATTTTCAATACAGAAAACAATAACAGAGCGATTCTGATAAGGTTAACCGTCGGCTTGATATTTCTTACAGAAGGGATACAGAAATATTTATTCCCGGAGCTTTTGGGAACCGGAAGATTTTTAACAATAGGATTCAGTCATCCGGCATTCTGGGCATATTTCACCGGTTCTTTTGAGATTATTTGTGGATTCCTTATCATTATAGGACTAATTACACGAGTGGCTTCCATTCCACTTATTATTATTATGATTACCGCTTTCGTTTCGACGAAAATACCTATTCTGATTCATAAAGGATTGTGGCCATGGGCTCATGAATACCGTACAGACTTTGCCATGACACTTCTTCTTGTTTATCTGGTGATTTATGGAGCAGGAAGATGGTCGGTTGATTCAAAAATCACCGGAGGGTTTAGTAGCTAAAACATCTTTACTTCATTTATGAAATATATTGCCTTTGCAGTCGTATTGATTCTATTAAATATTCAACGAATTTATGCCGGTCCCCCTTTCGACACAGATGATCCGGAAACTGTCAGATTTAAACATTGGGAGTATTATATTTCATCAATAAACACCTATCAGACAGGAGTATGGGCAGGAACTTCCCCTCATATTGAATTAAATTACGGGTTGATTCCAAATGTACAGGTACATTTACTTTTACCAATGAATTATTATTATTCAAGAAGCCATGGCGCCGATTTCGGATACGCCGAAACAGAATTTGGAGTAAAATTCCGATTCATAAAGGAGACAGACAATTCGCCGCAGATAGGTACATTCCCTATTCTGGAAATACCTACAGTAAATAACAGTGAATTCAGTAACGGGAAAACAAAAATCTATATTCCTGTCTGGTTGCAAAAATCCTGGGGAAAATTAACTACATATGGAGGCGCCGGTTATTGGATAAATCATGGCACAAACAATAAAAACTGGATATTTTCAGGTTGGGAAATACAGTACGACTTTTCAAAGTATATAACATTGGGTGGAGAACTATATTTTCATTCAGCTGATACAAAAAGCACTAAATCTGAGACCGGATTTAATCTTGGAGGTTCAATTAATCCGACAGAGAAATTTCATTTTATTTTTTCTTTTGGTCGCACCTTCACCAGAGATAATATATATAACTCCTACATTGGATTATTATGGACAATATGAGTGCAAAAGTGGATTCCCAGCCATTTTTTTCAATTATCATTACTACATTCAACAGGGCGCTTATCTTACAAAGAGCACTAGACTCACTGATTTCCCAGACTGAACATGACTGGGAAGCTATTATTGTGGATGATGAAAGTATGGACGATACCTATTTACAGATTCTCCCCTACCTGCAATCATATAACAAGATAAAATATTTAAGGAAAGCGCACGATGGAGAAGTTGGGTCAAAGAATACAGGAACTAATGCATCTTCCGGTAAGTTTATTTCATTTCTGGATTCTGACGACGAGTATAAACCCAACCATCTACAATCAAGGAAAGCGATTCTGATGCACGATCCTTCAATCAGATTTTTATATGGCGGTGCAAAGATTATCGGGAATCAATATGTTCCAGACAGGTTTGATTATAATAAAAGAATTCATCTTAACGAATGTGTCATAGGTGGTACTTTTTTTATTGAACGAAGTGTCTTTTTTCAATTAAACGGATTCAGAAAGATAATGCTTGGAACAGATGCCGATCTATTTGACAGGGCGGTTGAATCAGGGGTTTTAATCATGGAGACCAAAATACAAACTTATATCTATCACCACGGAAATGAAGATTCGATAACAAATATGTTGATTAAAAATAATACGGAATCCGCAGCAGTATACTCAGAGTTTATTTAAAAACTAATTATGAAATCATTTTCAAAAACTGAAGTCAGGGAATTACTTGCAGCGAAATTAAAAAGATGGTCATTTGATGGAATTTATATAACACGAAACTTTAAATTCAAGACCTTCGTGAATGCATTTTCATTTATGACTGCAGTGGCGCTGGAAGCAGAAAAAATGGATCATCATCCTGAATGGAGCAACATTTATAACAGCGTAACTATCAATCTGAACACTCATGATGCCCACGGAATAACCCAGAAGGATTTTGATCTTGCTCAATCAATTGAAAGACTATTTGAATCTTATACTGAAATTTGAATATAGAATTATTGCAGGCTATGTAATTATTGGTGGAATCTGGATTGAGTTTTCAGACAAATTGCTTAACTGTTTTATAAGAGACCATTACCTGTTAACCAGCAGCCAGAAAACCATCCAATAACAAAAAAATATAATATATGACCTCTATAGCCTTAAAAGCTTTAATTCCATTTTCTGGCAGGATATTTGCTCGGGTAATTCCAAACTAAAAAAATCATTTTTATGAAAAAGATTTTTATCCTTCTGCTAATTGCAATTCTTGGTATTCAACAGATAGATGCACAGTTTTTAAAAAATGCAAAAAAATTAATTAACTCCAACAACAAGGGACTGACAGAAAAGGACGCAGCCGATGGCATTAAAGAAGCATTGGTAAATGGTACCGGTGAAAGTGTAAAACAGGTTTCTGTCCTTAATGGATATTGGGGGAACCCTGAAATTAAAATCCCATTCCCTGCTGAAGCAAAGGAGATGGAATCTAAACTAAGGGCAGTTGGAATGGGCAAAAAAGTAGATGAATTTAATGAATCCATGAACCGGGCCGCTGAAAAGGCTGCCAGCGAAGCAAAACCTATTTTTATAACCGCTATTAAAGAAATGACCGTAAGAGATGCAATTAATATTGTTAAAGGAGCAGATAATGCTGCCACCATGTACCTGAAGAATAACACATCTCCTCAGCTTATTGAGAAGTTTCAGCCAATCATTAAAACCTCCCTTGACAACGTTAATGCCACCCGATACTGGAGCGATCTGATAACTATCTATAATAAGATCCCGATGGTTAATAAAATGAATCCTAATCTTCCACAATATGTTACCCAAAAAGCTATCGATGGTCTTTTTATTATGATCGCCAAAGAAGAATTAAAAATCCGGAAAGATCCGATGGCCAGAACTTCAGAGTTACTGAAAAAGGTATTTGGAAATTAACTTTCTAAAATTGCATAAAAGACTTATAAACTGCCAGATCACAGGATTACAGCAACCGAGACCCTAAAAAATCAATTGGTTTTCAAATATTTTTTTATTGCATCCCAGTAATACTGTTTCCATCCTTCTTTAAGTGTTTTAACTTTATGTTCAGGGATGTGTAATAATACATAAGACATGCTATTATAAAAAAGAGGCTGTCTCAAAAGGTCAATTTATTGTATTTTGAACCCCTCCCTAACCCTCCCCTTAAACGAATAATGGGAGGGTACAAATCATTGTGATTAAACGTATTGCACACCTTCCCTTATTGTTTAAGGGAAGGGGATGGGGGAAGGGTTAAGAAGAAAAAATAGTGGGAAAACAGGACTTTTGAGACATCCTCTTATGAATAAAATTACTTAAGTAACTTAAAGCCAACAGGGAGCTGTTCAGAATTAAAAAGTGCCGGAAAATAATTCACCTCACTTTTTGTGAAGCTTCCGGTGACTTCAATTTCTCCACCTTTAATGGCAGATTTTACCACAGGATATGCGTATACCTGATTATCAATGACAATTGCAATGGCTTTATTAAGATTCCTTTCCGTAGCGTCGGCAAAAATAGTGACAGCATCAGGTTTCAACCTGATCTGAATCTTTTGATCCATAGGATCCTTCCCCGTTGCAATTTTAACGGACTCAATATCCGATCTGATAAGTAAAGGATTTCCCTCCATATTTGTTTTCAACGCAAATAAGCAGTATCCCGACTTTTCTGATTTATTTCCCCAGAATAATTTACAATTACTAGGAGGAACTGCAGACTGAAGGTATTCATTGACCTTCATCTTATTATCACTATTTGTACATCCTACCCTCGGATCGGATAACTCCTTGTTTTCATGATTACCTGAGAGAAGTTCAAAAAGCTTATTATCAGGTTTCAATAAATCTGATATTTCAGCCTGGGTATATGTTTCGTAGAAACACACCTCGCCTTTTGATGTGAGTAGTCCTTCAAATCCGGAAATGTCAGTTTTAGCAGGCAAAAGAATAATAACCTGTCCCTTTGCGGCTGAAACTTTAACTTCAGAATCATTCAGACCAAATAGTTTTAACCGGGCGGAAATAATATCTGCTGATTGTTTTAATGCAACCGACCCTACATTTTTGTCAGTTGACTGAAGTGTTATACTTTTGAATTTTCAGAAGATTTCTGAACAGCGGAAGTCAGTGTTAAAGAAATAAGCACAGAAATAAATAAATATATTAAGCTTTTCATAATTCTTGATTTTAAGTTAATAGAATAAAAAATGAACTCTATAGAAGAAATAGAGATGTGTGATTAACTTAAATGTGGAGGTTCATCCATCTCGGCAGGAAACAGATGATATCGCAGAATGAATTGAGGTACGTTGAGAGAGCTTTGCCTGATAATAAGAAGGTGATATACCTTCAGACCTGTTTTTTTGTTTTCAGATAATTGATTCCTGTTAAAAGCCAGAAGGTTAAAATTGTATTTATTTGATATCCATGTCTTCTGAAAAACCTGTAACCGAATACATGGTCCGCTAACTGCGTTATTATCGCTTACAGAAATATTAGTTGAGACCGGTTTCTTCTTCAGTTCATTTGTGTTGCTGAAAGAATTATTATAAAACAACAGTCCGAAAAATACTATCGCCAGAATAATAATTGCTTCAAAATGAAAATTCCTGATATTTTCCCTGGTACTCAACATTTGTCAAAATTAACTCTTTTTCAAATAAAAGACAAAAGAATCAGAGACTACCGCTTTTACTTTCAAATTTTAGAACAACTATGATTCATGCATTTGGACCGCACCCGGGGGGACAAAGGTCGCCTGGTTTAAAGATCCTGATGGGAATCTCCTATCGGTTTCAAATTAATTAATTCATTCAATTCTGTTTCATAATCAAACTGCAGATCTTCATGCAGAAAAGTCATTTTTGTTCTGATTGTCTCTAATTGTTTGTTATAGAAATTCTGAAGTCCTGTGTTCTTCTGAATTGACGGCGTAAATTTTTTAAGTCTGGTGCAAAAATAAAGCAATAATTCTACTTCTGTTTCTTTCTTTGGGGAATATCTGCCATACTTCCTGATGGTACGTAAAATCTTCCGAAAGCTTTTCTTTATAAAGTAATGGCTCTTTTTATTTATCTGTTCAAATTGTTCATCAACCTCTTTTTTTACGCCCTCAATAAATAATACCTCATCTGATGATTCAAACAGGAGATAGGTTAATAGTTCCTTATTCTCCTTTTTAAATCTTGCAAGTCGAAGACAAAGCTCCCGCAACTCTTTTGGTGTGCAATTGGTAAGTTCTTCTCTGAGTTCTTTAACAGTGACGGCCTTCATAGATACAAAAAAATTTATTCGGATAAGGAATATCGAATAAACAAAGTTAAAAATATTCCGGCAGCAGGGTTGTTTTTACATCGGTCAACTGAACTTCCGACGCAAAGAACAGTGTGATTCCTGTATATTAATTATCCAATTGTACTCAGCGTGAACTAAAAATCACTAATTTGGAATACTTTAGAATAGATTTTACGGGTGATAATCAAGAAACAAAATATTATTACAACGCTTCTTAGCTTTTCTTTGACAATTAGCTCCTTTGGATACATTGAAACAGGAGAACAGCTTTCTGTCTACCCAGATTATTTAGCCGGTAATAACCTGGATTCCATTTTATACTGGGAGACTTCCCATAATGATAGTTCCACGATTCAGTTGATTCCATTCAAAGGTCAGAATGGTGATGGACTGCAGGTAAATTATATACTCAATAAAGATCTATATTCTTCTGCGTGGGTTACAATCAGTTGCAACTCTGTAACTGGATTCACTGAAAATACTCCGGTAACAATGTTGATAAAAGCTGATGCTACCGGTGATATCGAATTAAAGTTCACAGATGAAGACGGATCAGTTTTTTTAAAAAGGTACCCTATCGAAAACAGGTACAAAGACTGGACACAGATTGTTGTTTATCTTAAGAATACCAGTTATGCCTGGGGTGGGGATAAATCCTTCGGTAAATTGTCAAAATTTGAGATCTCCTTTTCAGCAGTTAGTCAGGGTTCTGGCACGGTTTGGATAGATGAAATAGGTTTAGGTAAAGAAGGTATTATGCCGGGATTTTTTCTGGATCCTTTCAGAGAATCGACAGGTTCAGGTTTTTATCAGCGCCGGTCTGATAATGCTATGCCCGAAGATACCATGGTCCTCAGATATCTTAAAACCCTTCAGGATTACTCTTCTGCTGATGCCAGAGTCCTTCCCAACCAGGAAGGATCTGACCTGGTTTCAACATTTAACAGCAGTCTTGCAGCTATGGCATTCCTGATAAAAAATCAGAAGGAGCGGGCTGAAATGATTCTTGACTTTTATGCATCAGCAGTTGACCCCGGTAACCGTAACATTGAGAAACAGAATTTTTATTTCAATGGCGAACTCCGTGGTTTTTATCAGCAAATGAGTATAAAAAATTATAACCGGGGCGGCAGTACAGAAGACAGATGGATAGGCGACATGGCATGGCTGCTTATTGCATACCGGCAATATGAACAAAAATATGGAGTTAAACCACTGTATACCAATGTTGTGAATTTATTAAGGGATCTTATAATCTCATTTTATAAAAATACAGGAAATGATTGCGGATGTGTTCAGGTAGGCTGGCAGGATGGAGATACCCGTTTTGATACAACATGCCACGATGAGGGGAATATAGATTGTTATGCGGCCCTGAAGTCTTGCGGGGAAGTCGTTTACTCACAGAAAATAAGGAACTGGGTGAATAAAAACCTTACCGGATATGACCGCCCTCTCGACAATTATACATGGCGGGTACTGGCATTAGGTGACCCGACTGATACTCTGCTAAGGATTCCGGAATTTGATTTCAGGTACAGAAAAAAAGTTGTTGAAAATGCTGATTCCGTTTATGGATTTTATACATATCCCGATATAAATGTAAACAATATCTGGACAGAAGGAATAGGTCATATGGCTTGCAGTCAGTATTATAGCGGAAATGAGGAAAGGGGGAATTTTTATTCCAATCAGTTTGATCCTCTTCTGCTTGAATATAACATATACGGAAAAAGTATCAAAACCCTCCCCTATGCAATCAACCGGTCAGGTGAATTTGCAAACCTTGACACAACTAAAGGAAATGTTTCATCAGCATCGTGGTACATATTTGCAAAAAACAAATTTAATCCTCTGCACATATCAATTCCGGATAAAGTCAGTGATATCAATGATAATTCAGGTTGTAAAATATATCCTAATCCTGTTAAGGGAGCATTAACGATTGAAAGCCACTGGCCAGGGTTTTTAATAACTATCTGTTCCTACGACGGTGTAGTTAAGGTGACCAGGGTCTCAAATTACAGTACTGATACGATAGATTTGAGCAATCTTATGAATGGTATATATATACTAAAGTTGCAATATTCAAATAATGTTATCCTTAGAAAGCTGATTAAACAATAGAACAAAAGCACCAGCTCAGATCAATCTCAATCCATTTGGTATTGACTCAGCAAAAGAGATTGCACGATATCTTATCGGTGACGGCAAGGGAATTAAGGCATTTCTTGGACTAATGACGAATGAAATTGAGATTCATCCAGGGATAAAGGATTTTTACAGACTCAGTTCAAAAAGAGGGCTACTGATAACAGGATTGTAAAGCTCTTCACCCTCCTCGCGGGCAAACAAAAATAGTCGATATGAATATCATTCCGGTTGAACGTCCGGCAGCTTAGGTTGAGCTACTTTACTTCCCTTCTTCTGAGGATATGAGCCAGGTAAAATCACATTAATCAGTTTTTTCCCCCATAAGCCAAGCTGAAAACCTGCCCCGAGAGCCAGGATACTCAGCACAATTGTCAGCAAGAAAAGGTTTCCCTGAGGAGCAATAAAAAACAGTGCAACCGATAATGAAAGAATTATCAGGCTGAAGATAATTTTAACTCTTAAAATTGGGGTGGCAAGAGTTTTGAACCGGGTGAGTCCATCAACAATTCCAGTTAAAATTGCAAGGATCAGAGTAAAAGGGAAAACAAATACTGAAAATATTAAAACATTTTTCAGTATATCAGGTTGAAATTGTTTAAAAAGATTTGTTACAATTGCCAGTAGAGGTATAGCTATAACAAGTGCCTGCGAAAGATGAATTGCGATAGGATGAAGATCAAAATTGAGCAAAACCAGCCTGTTACGGGAAACCCTTTCCCTGTAAGGTTCAAAAACTTTTCTTGGCATTCCGCAAGCCGGACAAACATCTCCAAGTTTATCAGCTTCTATAACAAATCCACAAGGGCGGCAACGTACGAGTTCCTTCATGACTGTAATGATTGGTTAAACTGTACAAATTTAGAAATATATTGATTCTAAAATCAGCTTAAATTCAATTAAGTACAAGTTTAGATTTAGTCACTAACCAGACAATGAATATATCCTATTTCCGTTATAACATTTTATGCTCATTTTTTGTTATAGTTTCACATTGTCAAACTGAACCGGAAGAACAAATGAAAGTATTATTACATATGGTATTTGGATTATTATTGGTAATGATACTCTCTTCGTGCACAAAAATAATCTATATAAGCAGGAAAACTGACCCTAAGATCAATTTGGAGAATGGACATCACAACATTGTGTTTGTCAATTTGTTCAACTTCACCCTTCCGGTAAATGTAAATAAGAAAGACAGGTTTTCATATCACGCCGGAGTTATGAATCTGCTTGATGGTTTATCATCCTTTTCTAGTGATAGTTCCTTCAATTTCTTAGTAGGTGATACATTAAAAAAGAGAGTTGAAGCCGGAGATCTGACAACATTGCTGTCTGTGGATACTATCAGTAATATTTGTAACAGATTTAATGCCAACCTGCTATTAACTCTTGATTCTGCCAGCATCTTTTTTGAACGGGATACAGTTTTAAACCATTTTTATGGAGTGGAGTACCTATCATTAAATTTCAAACTGAATACAAGGTTTTTTCTGTCACTTTATTCAGATGCAGGTGATCTGATTGACCGGAGTGAGGTTGACGAGTCAGCTGTCTTTGTACCGCGCTCTGCAATGTCGGGTCGTATTATACAGGTTCCATATATCTCAAGAGCAACTGAAGAGATCGGAAACCTGGCTTTCCAGACAGGTCAGGAATATGTAGACAAGTACTATCCTGTCATAATTCATGATACAAAGCAACTTTTTAACGGTAAACCTTTTAAGGAATCAAACAATTATATTTTTTCGAGAAACTGGAATAAAGCAACAGAACTTCTGGAACAGCTTGTGAAAAACCAGGATCCGTCAATTGCAGAAAAAGCCAGAGATAACCTGGAGGTGGTGAAAGAGGCCTCAGAAGCGAGTGTCAGATAGGAAGTAAGGTGTGAGGTGTGAGGCGTGAGGTTTACTGGTTGAGCAAAATAAGTAATGTTAAGTTTTACTTCCTGCTAAGAAAAACTGAATTTTCTGTATAGTAACTATCATCAGCATAAATAAAGAGACAGCTGCCACCTGAAATTTTATTAATTATCTCTTTTGAAATTTCAACCGGTAAGGCCGGACATCCCCAGCTTCGACCCAGTCGTCCATACTTTTTGATAAATTCTTCACTCACATATTCTGCCCCATGAATAACTATCTCCCTGACTCTGGCATTATCGTTGATACCTTTTTCGAGACCATTAAGCCTCAGAGAGTAACCATGATCACCGGAAAAGGTCTCAGCTGTCAGAAAGAATCCAAGTGAGCTTTTAAGAGATTCCGGCTGGTTGGAAAAGCTTTTAGGATAATTTTCTCCGGAGTTTTTCCCATGCGCAACAAAACACTTATATATGAGTTTTTTATTCTCCAGATCAATTACAAAAAACCTTTTTTCTGTCGATGGCTTTGAAAAATCGATTATACTTATAATACTCCTTTTATTAAGATTATTTATCTGATGGTATCCCGTAATGGCTATATTAAAGACTTTAAAGGATATCTCCTGGTCTAACCTGCACTCTATCCATAATTGGTGAATATCAAAATTTTCAGTTGCCGGTTTATTCCCAAAACTGATTATAATAAAAATGAATACCAAAATATATGCTTTGACTGAAATCTTCATCTAAAAGGAGCTATGTCTGAATTGATTCATAATAAAGATAGTTTTTTTAACCTGAATTCCTTTGTTAAAACCAATATTAAGAAGCAGAATGTTTCAGTTGATTTCATGCATAAGACCTAAAAGTTCAGATTGAAAAAGTGTGGTATGTTTTTTTCAAAAAAAAAGTTGGTATAAGTTTTGTTATTATTATTTTGTACTAACTTGTTCTTTTAAAAATTAATCGTATGAAAAAATTTATAATAACTGCAATTCTGGTAGCGATGTTTGCCGCCGGTTCGACACTTATGGCACAGAATAATCAGAATGAATCTCTGGGTCTGCCGGGAGATAATCTGAATCTATATGCTGTTATGAAATTATTCCAGGATTCAAAAACTCTTGAAGAATTTGAACAAAGACTGAATGATCCAAACTCCACTATAAATAATCTGGACCTTAATGGAGATAACCTGGTAGACTATATAAAGGTAATTGACAATGTCGACGGCGATGTACATAATATTGTTCTGCAGGTTGCAGTAAGTCCCAAGGAAAATCAGGATGTAGCTGTTTTTACTGTTCAGCGTTTTCAGAATGGGCAGGCGCAGATCCAGCTCACAGGTGATGAACAATTATACGGCAAGGACTATATCATTGAACCTATAAATAATGAAGCAAACGTGGGAGAAACACCCAATCCCGGATATTCAGGCAATACAACCCCGGTTCAAATTGCAACCTGGCCTTTGGTAAGATTTATTTACCTTCCTTCCTATACTGTATGGCACTCTTCGTCGTACTGGGGCTATTATCCAAGTTACTGGCATCCATGGCGTCCATTTTCCTGGAATTACTATTATGGATATCAGTATAATTGGAATCATTATTACTACGGACATTATCACCAATCGAATATACACAGCTATTCAAGATGGAATGACTTTTATTACACAGGCAGGAGAAGCTATTCTCCTGATGTACATCACCGGGTAGATATGGGCTATTATAAAGAAACATATTCTCATCCCGAACAGAGAAAGGAAGGAGAAGCATCATTTGCTAAAGTTCATCCCGATCAATACAGAAGATCTACATCTTTCTCATCCGGGAATAACTCCAGTATAAATCGGAGATCAACTTCCACAATGACCAGCCGACCAGTTACAAATACACAATCCGGAAACAATACTGTAATAAACAGGAGAACAACTACCACTGTGAACAACAAACCGGTAACAAATCGGCCATATGATAAAAATACAGAAATAAACAAAAGGTCAACTACCACAGTGACTGACAAATCCGTCACAAATCCACATCCTGATAACAGTACCGTGGTAAACCGGAGATCAACCACTACAGCAACTGACAAACCGGTGATGAATTCTCACTCCGGGCAAAATGCCGGCACAAACCATCCACAAGTCCAGACAAAAACTACCGTTGTGAAATCTTCCACTCGAAAGAATGAAACTAATAAAAGGTCTGTAACAACAGTAAAAAAGGACAATAATATAAAGGAATCTGAAAACAAGGATTCAAATCACAGAGAAAAGTAACCCCTGAATTAAAAGAAAATATAGCGAATTCCTGCTAAAGCATGGATTCGCTTTTTTTTATTCTTAAGTCCACAATTTTTTCATTTCTCCCTGTTTGTCCGCTTTAGGTTGATCAATGACTGATTTTCTCATTCGTTCCAATTATATTTCTCATTTTGAGAAATATTTTCTCAAAGCTGTTCTCGCATAATTCATCGCTTTTAATTTAATTTATTATCATTTAATAAGATACAGTTTATTAATAAAATGCAAAAATAGTCTGGCACATTTTTGGAATAAGAACATTGTAACCAACATGACAGCGAAATGAAACAAAAAATAAATGTGCTTGTGGTTGAAGACAATGAATATTACAACAATTTAATTTTTAATGCTTTGCAACAAAGCACACATTTTGTTCAGAGTAAAATGAAATATCAGCTGGTTATGCATTCATTTGTTGATTCATCTGACTGCATGCGAAAAATTGAATCCCGTGAATTCATAGATAACGATGTTATAGCTTTCGTTGATCATAATATGGGAGATGAAATAAATGGGGCCCAGATCATAAGTATGTTGAAGAAAGAGAACTGTAATACTCTTGCTGTACTACTCTCACAATCAAGCACCATAGAAGAAAGAAGCACCCAGAATAATTACGATTTTTGTGTTATAAAGGATACATTCGCCCCCGCCCTCTGCAGACTGTATCTCGATCAATATATTGAAAATAAATTTTGGTAACTTTGGGTATTATTTAGACTGCCACATACCCGTGAAGAAAATTTCGATTCAGTTTAAGATTGGACTATTAATGATTTTGGCTGTAATCTTACTCTCAGCAACGGGTTATTTGTCTTATCGGAACCTATCCTCTATTGTTGCCTCAATTCAGATGGACTTGAAACCTGATCTCAGGTTGTCAAGTATAAGGGAGATTTCGATGGATCTGGAAAAAGCACAAAACAGTATCCGAATTTATACAAATACTCATGATACACTTGATCTCCGACCCTATTACGCAATAATCTCCAACATCGGCAGTAAAGTCAGCAGATTACATTCTGAATGCATAAGCGATTCTGTACTAATCCATCAGACTGATACGATCAGTAAGTTAATTGAAAAGAACATCAGTATATGGAACCAGCTGTTATATCTCCAAAACAACTACACAGTTGTTGAAAATCTCAAACAATTATCCGTCCGTCTCGATAGTAATACTGTTGAAGACCGTAAAACTGACCAAAGCTTACTTAAACGTGTCTTCAGTCGTGCCAATAAAAACAGATTGAATGAAAAAGAAATTATCAGCGATCTTAAGGAAATAGAACAACAAGATAGCATAACAAAAGCAAAACTGAAAATAAGAGAGTCAAGATTAGCTGTTACCAGCACTGAAATCAAAGAACAGTTTTATGACTTGATTACCAAAATTGAAAATGAGATTTCAGGACTGGTTAATGCAAAAGCCTCAGCTGCTGATAAATTGGCGGCAAAAACTTACATCTGGCTGGCAATGTTCTCGGTATCAGGGACTCTTCTCGCAATACTTGTAATGTTTATTATTGTACGATATGTGAGGAAAACGCATGTCTATCAGATAGCCCTGCAGAGTTCAAGAGATGAAGCTGAAAAACTGGCTCGCACAAAAGAACTTTTCATGGCAAATATGAGCCACGAGATCCGGACACCGGTAACTGCTATTTCAGGTTTTACAGAACAGCTTTTACATGAACCACTCGATGAATACACAACACATGCTCTGAAAATTATCAAATCATCTTCAGACCACCTTGCGAATATAATTAACGATATTCTCGATTTTTCCAAATTACAGAATGGCAAACTGACTCTGGAAAAGGTACATTTCACAATTGCCCAGATTCTCGAAGATGTTTATGCATTATTTGAGAGACAGGCTATAAGAAATAATACAAGGCTAAGCTATTCTAAAAGTCAGGATACACCAGATGTTTTGCTGGGCGATCCCTACCGTCTTAAACAAATAATAATAAATCTTGTAAGTAATTCTGTCAAATTTACCAGGAACGGAGAAGTGCATTTCAGTGTGAATTGTATTAAAAAGGAATCGTCAGAAATTGAACTGGTACTGGAGGTTACTGACACAGGCATCGGGATTGATGAGAGTAAAATTGATTTCATTTTTGAAGATTTTACTCAGGAAGAGATGAGCACTTCACGTAAATATGGTGGAACCGGATTAGGTTTATCAATAGTTAAAAAACTTATTGAATTGCACAATGGTACCATTGAGTGTGTCAGCAGGAAGAACCAGGGAACCAAAATTACCTGTCATTTCCCTTATATGATTGGTGACGAAAACCAGGTAAAAAAGGAAGTTGAACCTCCACTGTATATTCCTGAAGAAATCAGAAATATGAAAATCCTTATTGTCGATGATGAGGAATATAACCGTCTGCTTTTCAAAACGATACTGGAACGATGGAAAGTCAGGTATCATGAAGCTGAAAATGGAATGGAGGCATTGGAAATATTAAAAACTGATCGGTTTGACCTGCTTTTTATGGATTCCAGAATGCCGGGAATAGACGGGTTAAAGGCTACGCAGTTTATACGGGATGAGATGAAAATAGGGAAATCGGAAATGCCGGTAATATGCATCTCGGCAGCTACCATAAGTGAAGACTGGCAAAAGTACCAAAAGGCCGGTATGAACGCATTTCTTCCAAAGCCATTTACCGAAGAGATGTTACTAACTACAATTCTTTCTGTGATTAAAGACAATACCCCGGTATCGAAAGTCGATCCGGTTATAGAAGAAAAGATTAACTCTGCAGGTCCGGATAAAATTAATTTACAGAATCTCTATCATATTTCAGGTGGTGATGAAAAATTTGTATTGCAAATGTTACTCTCTTTTATTGATTCCACTAAAGAAGGGTTAAACGATATGCAGGAAGCTGTTAATTCGGGCCGGGTGGACCATGTTGCTGACCTGGCTCATAAAATGTTATCGCCATGCAGGCATATTGGTGCAACGGAACTCTGCAATCTCCTTAAAAATATTGAAGAAAATGTACACAATAAGGTCGAACCAAATAATCTTGAAATGATGACCCGCGAATCCTTACTTGAATTTGAAATCGTAAGCGGACTTATTAAAGAACATATCGCGAAAATCAGTTAAAACTCTGGTAAATTCGACCATTTTTACTTTACTTTGCCGGTGCTGTAATAGACAATAAACCAGAATTAAGCAAGATATGTCAGAAAAGCCTTTTAAAATATTTGTTGTTGAAGACAGCGAATGGTATAACAGGCTTTTGGTACATACTCTCTCCTTAAATCCTGACTATGAGATAAAGAGTTTTTTTAACGGCAAAGACTTTCTCAATTGTCTTTTTGAATCACCTGATATTGTTACACTTGATTACCGCCTTCCCGACTTTACCGGTCTTGATGTCCTCAAAAGAATCAGGGAAGAAAACGCTGATGTTCAGGTTATACTGATCTCGGAACAGGCAGACATTGAAACTGTGGTAAGCCTGCTGAAGATGGGGGCCTATGACTATATTAGCAAGACTGAGGATATTAAAGACCGGCTGCTGAACACCGTCAAAAATATACGGAACGGTATCGGTCTTAAAAGAGAGATAACAACGCTCAGAAGGGAGGTTCAAAAAAAATACAGTTTTCGCGACAGCATACTTGGTGAAAGTCACGCTATTAAAACGGTTTACGATCGTATAGAGAAAGCACTGAGTACGAATATTACTGTTATTATTTCAGGTGAAACAGGAACAGGAAAAGAGCTGGTGGCTAAGGCCATTCATTACAACTCGAAGCGCAAAGATAAATCATTTGTTACTGTAAATGTTGCGGCAATACCTTCTGAGCTGATTGAGAGTGAATTGTTTGGTCATGAGAAAGGTTCTTTTACAGGAGCAGCCTACAGGCGGATCGGCCGATTTGAAGAAGCTGACGGAGGCACACTCTTCCTTGACGAGATTGGAGAAATGGAACTGAGTTTACAGGCAAAATTGTTAAGAGTGCTTCAGGAAAAGGAAATTGTCCGGATCGGTAATAATAAGCCCGTGAGAACCGACTGCCGCATTGTTGTAGCAACCAATAAAAATCTGAAAGAGGAGGTCAAGAAAGGAAACTTCAGGGAAGATTTGTATTACAGATTGTTAGGTTTACCTATTGAATTACCACCACTACGTGAAAGGGAAAATGACATATTGATCCTTGCCAGGTATTTTAATGGAAAATTCTGCGAAGAAAATAACATTCTTTTAAAAAAGTTATCAGTACAATCACAGAAGAAACTGATGAGCTATCCCTTTCCTGGAAACGTTCGGGAATTAAAATCGGTGATTGAACTTGCAGTCACATTATCAGCAACTGATGAAATCGAACCGGCAGACCTCGTGGTTGACAGAGGTGATCCTCTGTCAGATGTTGCAAGTGACAATCTGACCCTGCGGGAATACCAGGTAAAAATAATCAAAGCCACTCTGAAGAAAAACAATAACGATATCAGGCTTGCAGCCGAAAAACTGGATATCGGAATTTCGACTATTTACCGGATCCTAAAGGAAGAAAAGGAGTGAATAATAAATGCTCCGGTTAAGCTCCTCATCATTCATATGTACTTTCTCAATATGAGAATTGTTTTCTCAAAATGAACATTTCTGTAACATTCTGACTATTTATAATGTGCTCATCTTAAATACATTAAATTCCTCTTCCATTATAGGCATAACTTTTGAAATAATGTATGCAAATATCCTATAATGGAGCAGTGGGCATTTCTCCCGAGTAGTAAATAAGTAAACTTGAATTTCATATTTATCAAAATATAAACTACAACAATTAATTAAATTAAGGAGGTATCAAAATGACAAATGAAGTAAACAATAACCGAAATGTGGTTAATGATAATGCAGCTTCAAAGAATAATGAACGGAAGGCAAAGAAAGAAGGATTAAAAAAAGGCGTTCTGACGACCGCTATAATATGTTTTCTACTTCTGGTTGCTGGCGGTTTTATTGTAAATTCAATGTATAAAAATGAGCAGAAGAAACATGTTGCCATTGTGGAAAATCAGAAACGCTCATTTACGCAATTACTGACTTCACGCGATTCAGTTATCAACGAATGGATGTTGACATTTGATGAAATCGAAAAAGACCTTAGCACCGTAAAGGAAAAAGAAAACATAATCACGATGAAGTCATCGGATCAGGAATTTTCAAAAGACAAGAAACAGCAGATCCTGAAGGACATCGAGTATGTAAATACCCTGCTTGATCAGAACAAGAAGAAAATTGCATCTCTAACCGCACAGTTGAATAATTCTGGTGGTACAATTAAGGGCCTGCAGGTTAAGGTAGCTGAACTTGAAGCCAACATTAAACAACGCGAGACAGAAATAGCTGACTTGAAAGTTGCTCTGACTAAAAAGGATTTCGAGATCGGACAGCTTAATACCCGTATGTCCGAACAACAGGTTGCTATTACACAGAAAGATGAGAAAATCACTAATCAGACAGCTGAAATGAATAAAGGTTTTATTGCTTCCGGAACTTATAAAACTCTGAAAGCTAAAGGTTTATTAACAAAAGAAGGTGGATTTCTTGGACTTGGTAAAAAAGAAGCTATGGTCAACAATAAGCTTGCTCAGGATGCTTTCACTCAGGTTAACATTACCGAAGTAAAAAGTATTCCTGTGAATTCAAAATCAGCTAAGCTTATTACCTATCACCCGGCAAGCTCTTATGAGTTAATCCGTGATAAAGACAATAAAATAGCCAGCATAGATATAAAAAATCCGGACGAATTCTGGAAAGTATCAAAGTATGCTGTCGTTGAAATAAAATAAGAAAAAAGGATTATGCTCTGATCATACAGGCATATGTTGTGAAAGTCAAAGTATGAGACCTCACAGGGACTAAACCCTGTGAGGTCTTTTTGTTCATAATAAGGAATATATTCGAGATACTCAGATGCTGTAATTAACTTAAATTATTTAGCATCCTCCTGAACAGGAGATGATTTGCTCCTACCCGATTCAATAAACTTTTTCTGCTCATCGGTAAGAATACTGAGTATATCTTTCCTGTGCGAATCCATCTGACTCTGCATTTTAGAGAACATCTCCTCCCTGATTTTTTTCATCTCATCAATATGTTTTTTAGTGAGATCTTCTATTAGCTTTTTTTGGTTCTCAGTAACATTAGGAATACTTTCCAGCATCCTACGTCCGGGTCCCATTGGCATCCATCCAATACTATCCATTGGCATCCGGCCCATACCTCTCATCATTCCATTTCTCATTCCCTGACCCATCATTCCCTGCATGCCAGGCATTCCTCTGATATGTCTGAAATTCTGACCCATTCTCATTCTGATCATCTTTTCCGAATCTCTCATGTCTCTTCTGTCATGCCTTGGATTGTGGCATGCATTGCCTGCGATCAAAAACACAAGCAATATTCCGATGATTATACGACTTCTTTTCATGATAATAAATTATTAATTTATGTCTATTAATAAACTATGTACTGTTTTAACCTAAGTACCACTTCCTTTTTTATTAGACATCTGAAGAGATTCGTTTATTCTCAAATTGCAAAAAAAAGGCTCCTCACGGAGCCTGCTTATTGTAAATTCCAAGATTCAATGGTTATTTCTTTTCATAAACCATATTGCTTTTAACATCACCATCCGGGCCTTGTCTTGTAGACGTAACAGAAAGTGTTTTTGCATCAGTCAGGGACCAGACTTCTGTCGATTTCATTGTCCGTGATTCACCATTCATATCCATGGTTCTTGTCGTTTCAATTGTAATGGACTTCCCATCAGCTGACCATTTTGCTATGGATTTGCTATCACCTCTGGGCGATGTATTGACACTCTCTTTTCCATCGAGGGTATATTTCATTGTAATTGTAGTGGGTTGACCATCCTGGCCTGTCCTGGTTCTTACAACTGTAAGAAGATTGGCTTCCTGAGTTGCAACAAAATTACCGCCGCCCATTCTCATACCTCCACCACCGCCCTGACCACCTTGTGGTTGGGTACTTTTCTCTGCATTTAATGTCCAGTCTCCTGCAAAATTTGTTTTGCCAGCCTGTGCATTTATCATTACCGGTGCAATAATTGCCAGCATAAGTGTCAGTGAGACTAACCGCATAAAAGCAGAGACGTTAATCTGAGTTTTTTCAATGTTTCTTTTCATATTCATTATTATTTATGTGAGTTGATGTATTCAATAGACAACAATCAAAAGCCAATTATTCCTCAGGATAAAAAAAATCTGTCCACAAGACGTGTTTTTATATATAACAGCATACAAATTTTGTCTTTCTCTCTTTAAAAAAAATTTTATCTGTCATTAAAATAGTGTAAATTTGATTGGATGTTATTCAAAGATTAAAACTACACTCTGATGAAAAAACTACTTTCCTTTTTGACTTTACTGACTGTTATAACACTTTCCCTTCATGCTCAGCCCGTTTCGAACTACACTTATAAGCTCGATAACGGAATAAATGTCAGAACTGAACGTTGCTGGAATCAGATATGGGTCCAACAGGATTATGCTGAACTAAAAGCCGGCGAACAAACTCCTCTTTCAGTGAGCATAAGAACACTTGGCGATCTCACGTCTGGTTCCTCGTTCAAACTTATACACAACGGGAAAGAGGTTAAGATGCTAGGTGTAGCACCCGGGACATACGATCTCAAAATGGTCTTCAAGCTATCGGGGAAACCCGGAACACTGAGTTTTGTAGTCGGTAATGTATTGATAAAACCTAAAACAAAAACCACTGTAACAATAACATTATAC
>Ga0182011_10001196_pt1 | contig 22841 bp, 18 predicted proteins | sample 711E1DmetaG_FD_120481 | JGI IMG/M metagenome (GOLD analysis project Ga0182011, IMG submission 120481) | Permafrost microbial communities from Stordalen Mire, Sweden - 711E1D metaG | ecosystem: Environmental > Terrestrial > Soil > Wetlands > Permafrost | place: Sweden: Stordalen | collected...
CTCCTCGCGTCTCGGCGGCGCCGGATCAGTTCGCCGCCGGTTCGATCGGGGGAACCGCCAGTCGGCCGCGAAGCCGCTCGGCGCCGGATCCGGTCCCGGGCTTGCGTGGCTTCGACCGGCTCGACTCCGAGCGTTCGTCCTCGTCGTCGAGGTGTCCAAAGCCGAGCCTGGCCGTCAGTCGAGCGAGAGGTCCCGGCGCCCACCAGTTCCATCTGCCGAGCAGACGCATCGATGCCGGTACCAGGAGCGCACGGATGATCGTGGCGTCGATGAGGACGGCCAGGGCCATGCCGACGCCGAGGCTCTTGATCACGATCGTGTCGGCCAGGCCAAATGCGGCGAAGACCGCGACCATGATCAGAGCCGCCCCGGTAATGACTCGGCCTGTGCGGGCCAGGCCTTCACCGACGGCCGCCGCGTTGTCGCCGCTGCGCCGGTAGGACTCCTGGATGCGCGACAGCAACAGCACCTCATAGTCCATCGACAGCCCGAAGATCACGGCGAACATCAGGATCGGCACGATGGCCACGGTGATCCCCGGCGACGTGAAGTCCAGCAGGCCCGACAGGTTACCGTCCTGGAAGACCCACACCAGCGCCCCGAAGCTGGCGGTCAGCGACAGGAGCGTCATGGCGACGGCCTTGATGGGCAGGACGACGGAGCCGAACTGAGCCAGCAGCATGGCCGCCATGGCCAGCAGGATGAAGGCAATCGCGACCGGCATCTCCTCGTCTTGAGCGGCCACGAAGTCGAGCGAGGACGCATCTGAGCCACCGACCTGGACTCGAAGTCCCGGGCCCGGGCCCATCGAGCGGATGGTCTTCACCAGGGACTCGGCTGGCTGCGTCCCGGCGAGCGGGCTGACGACCTGGAGGTGCACGGTCGAGCCGCGGACGTCGGCCGCGATGAGGGCGTTTAGGGCCGCCGGTCGCGTGTTCGCAGGCTGAGCCAGCAGAGCCGCGACCGCGGACGCGGGGAGTGGCCGATTTCCGGCATCAGTCAGCGAGAACGGGCCATCGACGCGGGCCACACCGGTCAGGCTCCCGACCCGCGCCGCATACTCGGCGATGGCCGTTGCGTTGGATGCGGCGGTCGGATCGCCGGACGTGGTGACCAGGAGATCGATGGGCTGAGTCTCTCCGGCGGGGAAGTCGGCTTCGATCGTGTCCCAGGCCTGGCGGGCTTCAGCGCTCGTGGGCACGCCCGCGGCACCCGGGATGCCCGGCTTCTCCCCGGCAAAGGGAATGCCCAGCACGAGCAGGAAGAGCATCACCGGGATGAGCACGGCGACGGGACGGCGCATCACGGCCGACGCGAGTCGCTGCCACCAGCCTGTACCGGCCGCCTCCGACGCTGTCCCGGATGGTCCGCCCGCGTTGCGGAACGGGACCCGGATTCGCAGCCGCTCCACCCGCGGCCCGAGCATGCCGAGTACGGCCGGCAGGAAGGTCAGCGCGTAGGCCACGGAAATCAGGGCGATAAGGGCCCCGCCGATTCCCATCGAGCTCAGAGTAGGGGCGCGGAAGAAGAGCAGGCCGGACAGGCCCAGCGCGACCGCCGAGCCGGAGAAGGCGACGGCCTTGCCGCTGGTCGCGACCGTGCGTTCGACCGCCTCGCCGGCCGATCGACCGGCCGCCAGCTCCTCGCGGAAGCGGCTGACCATGAACAGCGAGTAGTCGATGGCGAGCGCCAGCCCGAGCATCGTAACCACGCTCGACACGAAGACGCTCATGGTCATCTGCTGCGCCAGCAACCAGACGACGGTGAGAGTGGACGGAATTGCCAGCCCGGCCACGAAGAGTGGCAAACCGGCCGCGACCAGGGTCCCGAAAACAAGCAGCAGGATGATGAGCGCGATCGGCAGCGAGACCGTCTCCGCACGCATGAGGTCCTTCTCCGACTGAGCCGACATGGCGGCGCTCAGAGGGGCGGTTCCCGTCATCTGGACGCTCATCCCGGACGGCGCGGAGATCTCGCTCCGGAAGCTGTCCACGGCGGTTGTGGCCGCGTCGTCCGACATGTTGAGGCTCACCAGCACCCACGTCGCATCGCCCGCGGTGCTGACGAATCTGGAGCTGCCTGTCTGGGCATAGCCCACGACCGAAGCCACTCGGGAGTCGTCCTTCAAGCGCGCCACCGCGGAGCCGATTGCCGCCTGGAACGCGGGCGATGCCGCGTCCGTCCTGCCGGGAGCCTGGAACAGTAGAACCAGGGAGGCACCGCCGTCGCCGAAATCGCCGGCGAGCCGCTGCGCGACTGCCTGCGACTCTGAGCCCGGGTCGTACCAGCCGCCGGTCGAGAGGGCCGATGACGCGCGGCCGGCGAAGAAGAGCGAAACTAGACCCACTGCCAGCGCGAGGCCGGCCACCAGCCGGCGGCGCCTGTAGACGAACCGACCCCATCGCCGAAACATGACCGTCCCTTTCATGCCGTGACCGGAGCGACCGGCAAGTCTCTCCGGACACCCCTGAGTGCTGTATGGACGGTCGGCCGACCTTGAGTCAGCCTTCGGCTGACATTGGGAGCCGACTCGCGCCGACTCCGAGGGCCACCCGGGCGTTGACTCGCCGGGTTTCCCCGGTGCAAGGAGAATAGAGAATCTCTATTCCTTTTGTCAACCATGAATCCGCGAGGCCGGGACTGGACAGGGTCAACAGCGGGCGTAAGATGGACCGAATGACGATTCCCTTTGGGGTTGAGCGATGCCCCGAGTAACGGTTGCCCACGAGCAGGCGATGCGGCAGCGCATCATCGATGCCGCGATCGAGGTATTCGGCGAGATGGGATATCAGCGGGCCACCGTCCAGGACGTGGTTCGCGCCAGTGGCCTATCGGTCGGGGCGGTCTACACCCACTTCAAGAACAAGGAAGACCTCTTCCTGGTCGCCTGTGCGTGTGAGGTGGAGGCCCAGAAGGCAGACCTGCGACTACGCCTGGCTGAGCTCGGATCGGTAACGGATCGGCTGCGCACCGCCATCGACTTTGCCGTGGATGCGGCCGTCTTCGGCGTGAACGAACACAGCGTCAGAGCCCATGCCTGGATGATGGCCGGGGAATCGCCGGACTTGCGCCAGATCCTGCGGGACCGCCGAACAGAGATGGTCGCCTTCTCTCGGTTCGTCTTGCAGGAAGCCCTCGTCCGGGGCGAGCTGCCGGCGTGGATCGACGCCGACTCGGTTGCCTCGGCCTTCGTGACCCTGATCGACGGCTTCACGGTTCGAGCCCTGGAGGCCGGGTCGCTCTCGAGCGACGATGCCCGTCGGGAGGCGTACGCGCTCCTCGAGTTGCTGCTCGCGGCGCCTGCGGTAATGCCCGCGACGGTCGAGAATCTCCGTGCGGAGCCCGGCGCCAGAACTGCCTGAGGCACGCGCTCGAGCATGCGTTCCGGTCGGTCGTCGGTCGGTCGTCGGTCGTCGGTCGGTCGTTTGTGGCGGGACGGCGGCCTGACTGCCCTCGACCCCACTTCAGGCCACTCGACCCGACCAATCTAGTGGAATCCCCTCGTCGGTAATGTGACTCATCGGGTGCGCGGGTCTGGCGACCCGCCGGGCGCCCCCGGATGGCCAAATCGATCGGAAACGACCCCGTGGAGCACGCGGGCGGTTCCATAAGACACCGTTCCTACGCCGTCCGGCGCAGTCAAGAATCGCCTATGTAGGTGATGGCAGCGCTGGGGTCGAACCCGTAGGGTTGACACATGGTCGCGACCAATCCTGAGCGACGCGTGCCCGTCAACGCTCCGCATAGACGCGGAGGGCCGCGTCCGCTTGCCCGGATCGCCACCAGGGCTGGGCTGGTCGCTGCCATCCCCGTCGCGGTTGCCGTTTGCCTTCACGCCGTCGCGGACGCTTTCAAACTGGGCGATGGGTTCATCGCCGCGGTACTGGTCGTCACGTTCGCGATCGTGATTGCGATGCTCCTGGTCGGCCTGAGCGACCTGCGCGATCTGCGCGCGGCCGACGCTCGCGCGAGCGCCGCCCTCGATCGCGCCGCGACCGCCGAAGCGACCCAGCGCGCCCGGGCGGATGAGCTGGCTCGGCTACTGGAGGCCAGCGAGAGCCTGGCCCTGACCGTCGAAGGCCAGGTCGACTACCTGGGCGTCCTGGAAGCCATCACCCCCGACGGCGCCACTTCCTTCCTGGTCCGGGTAGAGAACGACACCGACTCGATGGTCGTGGCCGCGCACGGTCCGCTGGCCGCATCCGTAGTTGGGGTTCGGCGGCCATTACCCTCCGACAAGGATGCCTCCGGCCCCACAACCGCGCCAATCGCGTCGTTCAGTGCGAGCGGACACCCGGTAGGCTTGGCCATGCCGCGCGAGCACTTTGCCGGCCTGTCCTCCGAGATGGAAGCTGCCCTGACGATTCGGATAGTGGACCACGGGGGCCGGCGGCAGGGCTGGCTCCACATGCTTGATCCTCGCGGCGAGCGGATCCTCGAGCCGAGCTTCGTCAATCTGGCCCAGCTCGTCGCCCACCAGGTCGGCGTGGCAATGGAGAACAACGCCCTGCTGGTACGGGTGCGCCATCAGTTGATCGAGGTCCAGCGCGTCCAGCAGCAGCTGGTGCAGGCATCCAAGCTGGGCGCAATCGGCGAGCTGGCCGCGGCCGTGGCCCACGAGGTCAATAACCCTCTGACGGGGATACTCGGCTTCGCCGAGCTGCTACTGACTGAGCTGGCCGAGGACGATCCCCGCCACGATGAAGCCGCCGTCATCCGCGACGAGGCTATCCGATCCCGCGCCATCATCAGAGCGCTGCTCGAGTTCGCCAGGCCGCGCCCGCCGCAGCGCATCCCGTCGAACCTGAACGACCTGGCTCGATCGACCATCGAACTCATCCACTTCCGGGCGTCGGAAGCCGACGTTCGGATCGTGACCGAGTACGGTGCGGTGCCCTGCCTGGAGATCGACCCCGACGCCTTCAGGCAGGTTCTGCTGAACCTGTTCAACAACGCCGTCGACGCCATGCCGCGTGGCGGCGAGTTGCATGTTGCGACGCTCGTCGAAGAAGGGCGCGTCGGAGTCGCCGTGGCCGACATGGGCATCGGGATGGACGACGACACGCTGGGTCGGATCTTCACGCCGTTCTTCTCTACACGCGCCGCAGGCAGTGTCGGCACCGGGCTGGGCCTGTCGGTCAGTCTCCAGATCGTCGAGGGCCACGGCGGCACGATCGAGGTGGCGAGCGCTCCGGGCCGGGGGTCGGTGTTCACAGTATGGCTGCCCGTTTCGTCGCCCGACTTCGAGGGCGCGGTCCTCGTACCGGGCCTGGACTCGTCCGCGGCCCGTTCCCAAGCCGCCACCGCGGCGCAGATCGGCTCGACGCGGCGCCCAAGCGGTGAACCGTGCGAGCCCGCGGGCGAAACGGCAGCGGCTCACCGCGGCCGGAAGGCAGCCGCATGACCTGGGACCTCCGTCCGTCCCGATCGGGCAGCGGCCGCCCGCGAGTCCTGTGCGTCGATGACGAGCCGGTCATCCTGCAGATACTGCGCCGCCTGCTCGAGGTCCAGGGCTTCCAGCCGTTCACCTGCAGCGACCCGCTTACGGCCCTTTCGACGTTCAACCAGGACGCCTTCGACGTCGTCATCACCGACATCCACATGCCGGGCATGGACGGTCTGGCCCTGATGCGCGGCCTGCGAGATATACAGCCGGAGTTGCCGGTGGTCGTGGTGACGGGTCACGGCACCGTCGACACGGCGATCCAGGCTCTGCGCGAGGGTGCGACGGGGATGCTCGTCAAGCCGTTCACCGGCGAGGAGCTGCTGGCCGAGGTCCGGCGTGCCCTGTCGTCGGCCCAGATGCGCTACGAGGCCCTGCAGTATCGATACCTGAGCCCCGTCCTCGATTCGATCGCGTTGACCCTCTCGACGGCGATCGAAGCCCGCAACCTCGAGACGGGCGAACATTGCCGCCAGCTCGGTGTGCTGTCCGAGCGGATGGCCGCGGTGCTGGGCCTCGACGAAGCTCACCAGATGACGATCCGCATCGGCGGGTACCTGCACGACATTGGGAAGATCGGCATCGCCGACGCGATCCTGCTGAAGCCCGGGAAACTGACCGAATCCGAGATGGCCGAGATGCGCCGTCATAGTGAGATCGGCGCCGCGATTCTCGAGGTTCACGAGGCCATGGCGGACATAGCCCAGATCGTCCGGCACCACCACGAGCGCTGGGATGGTCGCGGCTATCCGGACGCCCTCGTCGGCAGTGGCATTCCGCTCGGTGGACGCATCATCGCCGTCGCCGACGCCTTCAGTGCCATGACCAGCGACCGAATCTACCGGCCCGCGATGTCCCTGGAGCGGGCCTGGGCAGAGCTGCACGCCCACGCCGGCACTCAGTTCGATCCCGAGATCGTCGCCGCCTTCGAGGAGGTCGTGGACGAGAATGGCGAGCTTCGCCATCTGGATCCCGCGCTGGAGCGCACGCTCAACAGCGACATCCACGTTCCGATGGCCGCCACCCAGGAACTCCATGCCAGGCTCGCCATGCTTCCGATGCTTGAACCGCTGACGTTGGCCGCCGAAACTGCCCGGGAGGAATGTCCGGTCGCGCCTGCCGGCGAGGAATGTGCCGTGGCGGCGTCGGGAGAAGGCTGCGAGATCGTCGTGGCGCCGGAGGGCGGTTCCACTCCACCTTCGGGAACGCGCCAGGTCGCCTGAAGCTCGGCGGCTTCTCAGCAGCCGCCGGCCGCCCGGATGCGAGTCACGTTCTCCTGCGCGTTCGGCTTCGCGTGACGATGTAGAGCCCGAGCAGCACGATCAGCAGCGGGCCGATGAGGCGGTCGGTGGGGAAGTTGCTGATGTTCGAAGCCGCCACGTCGCTGCCGCCCCAAAGCGCCAGCAGCCCGCCGATTCCAAGCGTCCAGCTCCAGCGTCGACCGGCCGATGAACGGATCAGGGCGATGGCCATCACGCCCAGGCCGAGGAATAGGGTTCCCCAGCCCGAGCCGTGGATGCTCCCCAGGCTGCGGAGCAGGTCCGAGAGCGCCAGCGCCGTGACGAAGACGCCGGCGTACAGCGCGAGGTCGCTTCGATCGCGGACGCCGACGAAGAGGAGGACAAGGCCAACCGCCAGGAAGAAGGCCGATGCCCCTATCTGGGCCTGGCTGAAGAGTTGTCCGGCGCCCAGGAATAGGCCGAGGACGATCAGGAAGATGCCCACGATCGGTACGCCGGATCTGCTTCCATTCCAGCTTCCATCGAGGCTCCAACCGTCGACGCGGACGGCCTTTGGCGGGTCTTGTCTGCTCATGGCTTGAGAGTAGCAGGCCCCCGCCCGCGCGGCGAGTCCTGTGCGGCGAGTCCTGCAGGCGGCGAGTCCTGCGGGGGGCGAGTCCCTGCTGGCCCAGGGTGGTCGGGCTGTCGCCGGCCGTCCGGCGCCCACGGGCGTTGCGGCGCTACCGGTCCAGCGATGCCTCGATGCTCAGGGCGACGTTACCCTGCAGGGCGCGCGAGATAGGACAGCCTGCCTTGGCCTGCTCGGCCGCGGCCTTGAAGGCGGCTTCGTCGATCCTGGGTACGCGGCCGCGAACCGTCAGCTTGCTGGACATGACGGTGGCCTTGCCATCGACGCGGTCCAGCGTGATTTCGGCCGTGACGTCGAGCTGCTGCGGCGGCGAACCTGCCTTGGTCAGATCGCTCGAGAGCGCCATCGAGAAGCAAGTAGCGTGGGCCGCTGCCAGCAGTTCCTCCGGACTCGTTCTGCCGTCTGCCTGTTCGAACCGCGAAGCCCACGTGACAGGCAGCGCCGAGAATGCGCGGCTGGTGTCCGCGTTCAGCTCGCCGGAACCCGACGCCAGATTACCGACCCATTTCACCGTCGCGCGTCGCACTGCGGCCATCGCATCTCCTCTTTCTTGAAGTCTTTGAGGAGTCATGTTCCCACCTACTCATCGGAGTAGGGCCGATTCGATTGGAAAGCACCGGCCTGCGGAACGGCCGCGCGTCAGGTCGTCGTGAGGCGGAGTCGCACCGTCGAGCCCAGCACTCGGAATAGGGCCCGGTGAGCCGCGTCCGCGGGCGGCACGAGTTCGTCCGCGCTCCCGAACTCGAGGTAGGCACTGAGCGCGGTCGCGAACGCTGGCACGAAACCGGGCGTTTCCACGGGTTCGAAGCCGGCTTCCCAGGCCAGGCCGATTATCCGCACCGACTTCGCTGCGCGGTCGATGCGCGGCTCGATGCGGCCGACGAACCGGTCGCCGAAGAGGATCGGCAGGACGTAGTAGCCCCAGCGGCGCTTCGATGCGGGCGTGTAGACCTCCCATCGGTATTCGAAGTCGTAGAGGGGCCCGAGAGCGCCGCGATCCCACATCAGCGGATCGAGTGGCGCGAGGAAGCTCACGCCGGTGGGGCCGTCTCCGGGGCTGGCGATGGCACCGGCCGCCTCGGCTTCGATTTCCCGTTCCGCCTGGGCGAGAAACGGCAGCTCGTCCGCGATGACGTAGCGCTCACCGCGCATCGCCTCGACCTCGACGGCTACGATCTCGCCGCGGTCCAGCAGCTCGTGGCGCAGCTCGACCCTGGTCGCGGCCGTGCCCGTTCCCGGCCACAACTCGCCGCTGCCGCCGGCGCCCAGCAGGCCGTGGCCGCGATATCGCGACAACACTTTGTGGCGGAGCTGCTCACGCTCGGTGACGCGGGTCTCCAGAAGGTCCGCGGGAAAGAGGCGCTCGGTCAGGTCGTAGTAGCGGCGGTTGCCGTCACGTCGGGCCAGGCCCAGTCTGCCCGACACCGCCAGAGCCTCCAGTACGGCCCGGACGGCGCTCGTCGGTCCCCACCACCAATCGATGGCAGCCTCACGCTCGAAGTCGATCGAGCACTTCGGCCCCTCGGCCGTGATCTCGGCGAGCACTTTCTCGGCCAGCTCGGCGCGCTCGCGGACCAGCTCGCCGGCCCGGCCTGCGTCGCCACTCTGCCACGCGATGCGGTAGTAGGGCAGCTCGCGCGTCGGCAGAAGGTTGAGCGCCTTGTTGTATGCCTCGAACAGCAGGCGGCGGCCGTATAGCAGTTCGTCGGTCAGCTCGCGACGGTAGCCGGCGATGCGAGCCGCGAGCACCAGATCGTGGTTGCGGCCGGCGACGTCGAGCGGGTCGAACTGTAGTGAGCCAAGTCGATCGACAATCGCCAGGACGCTTTCCGGCGTGGGGGGCAGGGTGCGTGGGGGTGCGAGCAGGTGGCGAATGGCGAGGAACCGGCGCGCTGCCTCTCGACTGATCTGGCGGGTCATGAATGGATTGTGCCCGGTCGGGTGGTCGGACGCCGGCAGGTATCGCGACCGGCCACCTAGGCTGACCGGGCCGACCTCAACAAGACCAGCGAGCGCGGCTCCGCGACGAGCGTCGAGCCGGCGGCCAGAGCCGGGCCAGCGGCCTTCCCAGCGTCGCCGGTGTAGGTATTCACCTCACACTGCCACGCTTTAGGAGAGCCCAGGTCAGGGAGGGTGAACGTGAGCGGCTCCGACCAGCCGTTGACGACCAGGAGCAGGTCGTCGTCGAGAATGGGCCGGCCGCGGTCGTCCCGGTCCGCGCCGCGGGTGCCATCGTGGTAGGCCACGACGCTGCGTGTCCACCCGGCGCCCCAATCCGAGTCGGTCATGGCCGAGCCGGCAGGAGTGAACCACTCGATGTCGTCACGGAAGGCCCCGCTGGCGAAGCGACGGCGCCGGAGGGCCGGGTGGCGTCTTCGTGTCTTCGTAAGGGCCCGGGTGAAGGCGAGCAGATCCTTGTCGATGGTTCCCCAGTCCAGCCACGAGACGTCGTTGTCCTGGCAATAGGCGTTGTTGTTGCCCCGCTGGGTTCGACCCATTTCGTCGCCACCGAGCAGCATCGGCACGCCGAGGCTCAGGAGCAACGTGCCCAGCAGCGCTCGAGATTGCCTGGCGCGCAATCCCAGCACCGATGCGTCCTCCGTCGGGCCCTCGACCCCGCAGTTCCAGGCGCGGTTGTCATCGGTGCCGTCGCTGTTCGACTCGCCGTTCGCATCGTTGTGCTTCTGCTCGTACGACACCAGGTCGCGCAAAGTGAAGCCGTCGTGGCAGGTGACGAAGTTGATGGAGGCATTGGGCCGGCGACGTGACGGGCCGTACAGATCGGCCGAACCCGTCAGGCGCGTCGCCAGATCCGGAAGCGTTCTGGCCAGGCCCCGCCAGAAGTCGCGGACCGTGTCGCGGAACCTGCCGTTCCACTCGCTCCACAGGGCCGGGAACTGGCCCACGTCGTAGCTGTCGGGCTGGCCCACGTCCCAGGGCTCGGCAATCAGCTTGACGCGCGAGACGACCGGGTCCTGTGAGACCAGATCGAAGAAGGCAGCCACTCGCTCGAATCCGCCGTGCTCTCGCCCGAGGGCGACGGCCAGGTCGAACCGGAAGCCATCGACATGCATCTCGGTGACCCAGTAGCGGAGCGAATCCATCATCAGCCGCAGGCAGGTCGGATCGTCGGCGTTGAGGGAGTTGCCGGTGCCCGTCGTGTCGAAGTAGTAGCGTGGGTCGGCGGCCACGAGCCGGTAGTAGGCCATGTTGTCCAGCCCTCTGAACGAGAGCGTCGGTCCCAGGTGATTGCCCTCGGCGGTGTGGTTGAAGACGACGTCGAGGATGATCTCGAGTCCGGCCGCGTGGAGGGCCTTCACCATTGCTTTGAACTCGGCCACCTGGCCGCCGGCTCGCCCGGCTCGAACCTCGGCCGAGTAGCCGGCGTGCGGGGCGAAGAAGCCGAGCGTGCTGTAGCCCCAGTAGTTGCTGAGGCCTTTCGAGCTCAGGATCGCGTCGTCGACGTGCTGGTGGATCGGCAGCAGCTCCACTGCCGTGACGCCCAGGCCGGTCAGGTGGTCGATCGCCGTCTTCGACGCGAGTCCTGCGTAGGTGCCACGCAGCTCCGGCTGCACGCCGGGGTGGAGCTGCGTGAAGCCCTTGAGATGCGTCTCGTAGATGACGGTGTCCGAGTAGGGGACCGCCGGCGGGGCATCCGAGCCCCAGTCGAAGTCGTCGGCCACCACAAGGCTGCGCGGCACGTATGGCGCCGAATCAAGGGTGCTGAAGTCGTCGGGGCTGCCGGGCACGTAGCCCAGAACTTCCTCACCCCAGTGGATCTCGCCGGCGATGGCTCGCGCGTAGGGGTCCAGGAGCAGCTTGTTCGGATTGCACCGCAGACCCTGCGCCGGCTGGTAGGGGCCCGACACCCGGTAGCCGTACTGCTGGCCGATAACGATGCCCGGCACGAACCCATGCCACACGCCGGCGTCCTGCTCCTGCAGAGGGATCTGCCGTTCGGCGCCTTTGACGTCGAACAGGCACAGGGTGACGCCGTCGGCGATGCTCGAAGTTACGGCGAAGTTGGTGCCGTTGGGGCCGACGGTTGCCCCCAGCGGGAACGGCCGGCCCGGCCACATCCTCATGTTCGACTTACCGTGCTACTCAACTGAGCGGCTGCTCGGATGTCAGCGTGTCACACGTCTGGAGCGCGGTCCAGCCTCGACGAAGACAGATTCGCCAAGGATGGAGGACGTGTCGGTCGATTCCGAGTCGTCGGGATGCTCCGGCCCCGACCCGTCCGGGCCGCCCGGCCCGAGTCTCTCGGACGCTGATCCGGCGCGGTCGTCTGGACTGAGAGCGGCGTCCACCGCGGTGAGGAGCGACTCGGCCGAGAAGGGCTTGGCCAGGAATGGCAGCGAGTCGTCACGGCCGCCTTCCACGATCTCCTCGGCGTAGCCGGAGACGAGGAGAACCCGAAGCCCCGGCCGGCTGCTGCGGAGCCTGATCGCCAGCTCGGGTCCGCGCATTCCGGGCATGACCACGTCGGTCAGGAGCAAGTCGAGCCGCTCCGTCATCGTTTCTGCGGCCAGGATCGCCTCGTCCGGACCGGCCGCAGCGGTGACGTCGAAGCCGGCTCGGGCCAGTACTCGCTGCGCGATGTCGCGCAGGCCGGGCTCGTCCTCGACCAGGAGGATCCGACCGGAGCGCCGTCCCGCAGGGGCCAGAGACTCAGTGCGCGAAGCAGACTCACCGACGATCAGCGCTTCGCGCATGACCAGAGGGAAGTAGATGTGGAAGGTGGTGCCGTGGCCAGGCTCGGACTCCACGAGAACCGAGCCACCCGACTGCTTGATGATGCCGTAGGTAGTGGCGAGGCCCAGGCCCGTTCCACGGCCACGGCTCTTGGTCGTGAAGAACGGCTCGAAGATGTGGTCGCGCGTCTCGGCGTCCATGCCTATGCCGGTGTCGCTGACCGAGATGGTCACGTAGTCGCCAGGCTCCAGTTCGCGCGGCCTGATGCGGCTGGAACGGGCGTAGTGGTGATGGCCGGTCTGGACGACCAGTCGACCGCCGGCCGGCATTGCGTCGCGTGAGTTCAGGGTCAGATTCAGGATGACCTGCTCGAGCTGACTTCGGTCGGCTCGCAGATACCCCGCATCCGGATCGAGATCGATCTTGAGTTCTATCTGCTCTCCGATAAGGCGCCGCAGCATCGACTCGACTCCGGATGCGACGTCGTTCACCGCCAGAACCTGCGGCTGGAGCATCTGCCGGCGGCTGAACGCCAGCAGCTGATGAGTCAGCCCCGCGGCCCGTTCTGCGGCGTCGCGAATGCCGGTCACGTATTCGGTCAGGTCTGTCGTGGGTGGTTCGTCGAGAGAAAGGTCGGCGAATCCGATGATCGCCGTCAGCATGTTGTTGAAGTCGTGGGCTATGCCGCCGGCCAGGCGACCGACCGACTCGAGCTTGCGAGCCTCGAACAGTTCGGCCTGGAGGCGGTCGATCTCGCTCGTGTCTTCCATCAACGAAATCGCGCCGAGAATCCGGCCTGCCTCGTCGGCGATCGGGGCGAAGTGGGCCCGGACGTTGAGCGGGTGGCCGTCCTTGGTGTGGCTGGGCAGCTCCTGCTCCACGATGGATGCGCCGGCCAGGACGCGCGGCATGAGGGCCTTGCCCTCCGACGACTGGTCGGGCGGCACGACGGGAGAGCGCTGGCCCATGACCTCGGCGGCGGTGTAGCCGAAGAGCTGCTCGGCGGCCCGACTCCAGAACAGGACGCGGCGGAGTCGGTCGACGACGATGATGGGCAGGGGCGAAGAATCGAGGATCGCCTTCAGCGTTTCCGACGTCTGGCGGAAGCGCTCCTCGAGGACCAGCTGCTTCTCGGCCGCGGTCGTTTGCTCCTGAACCATGTCCGCCATCGACGTGATGGCCAGCACGACGATGAGAGTCCCGCCGAGGCTGATCGCTCCGAAATCGACCTGGGTATGGGTGGAGCCCTGGACCGCGAGCACAGCTGGCGCCACGAGACCGGAGGCGACGAGCGTTATCAGCCGTGCCGGCGTCAGCCGATGTGCCCGATCCACGTTCAGCCTGGCTGGCTTGGCCATCGAGGGGTGGAGCGCCGCCGCTCCCCACAGCCCGTACTGGGCGAAGAGAACCAGCAGGGCGAGCGGCGAATTGGCCGAGATCGTGCCGGGTCCGGTCAGGCCATCGCCGATGAGCATTGCCACGACGCTCAGCACGAAGAGCTGGATCGCCGGGCTGCGTGTCTCCGAACCCAGCAGCAGGCACGACACCACTCCGATCAAGGCGATGTCGCACATCAAGAAGACCGTCTCCACGGTGCGGTCCAGTTCCGTCAGGTTCGAGGCTGAACGGATCGGATCGGCGAACGCGACCCAGACCAGCAGGGCGACTCCGGCGGTCAGGATGCCGCCATCGAGGAGGACGGCCCAACCGGCCCCCAGGGGCCGACGAACCACGAGCAGCGCGAAGCCGAGGGTGACGATCGGGTATGCGGCCAGGTACAGGAACTCTGGGGCGGAAGGAAACGACGTGGCGTCGAGCGGTGAGTGACCGATCGCGGCGACCACATCCCCCAGCGCGAAGCAAAGCTGGCCGGCCGCCAGCAACCACCACGGGTGTCGCGGTCGTGGATCGAAGACATACACGCCGAGAACGACGGCCGCCACGGTAGCGAGGCCGAGCACGGCCCCGAGGCCCGTTTGCACACCGGTCCCGGCAAGCAAGACTAATGCGAAGGCGGCCGCGGTCACGGCAAGGTAGCCAACCCACAGCCGGGTGACTACGGCCGGGGGCACGTGGAGCCTGGTCACGAGTGCAGGATCGTCTTCGCCGAGCATGTCGCGAATACCCTATAAGTCCTAAGACGAATGCATGGACTCAGCGGGTCCGGTCGACGGTGCGGACTCTCGGGCGGGTGGGCGGTTCGTTGCCTGGCCCCGCGGGGCAGGCTCAGTACCAGCCGTGGGCCTTCCAGAAAGAGTAGGCGTGGCAGGCCGAGCCGTACACTCTGGCTACGTAATAGAGGCCCCACTTCACCTGCGTCAACGGGCTGGTGAGCCAGTTGGACCCGAATGAGCCCATCTTGGAGCCAGGGTACGCCTGAGGTATGCCGTAGGCTTTGCGTGGATTGCCGGCGCGCGGGTTCCATCGCGATTCGCCGGTCCAGATCTTGTTGATGCAGTAGTAGCCGCTGGCACCGATGCGGTTCCTGACGTATTGGCGAGCACCCTTGACCGTGTCCGGGTAGCTGGTCCTGGTCGTCGCCTTGGGCCTGGGTCTGACCGTCGTCTTCGCTGCCGGCTTGACCGTCGGCATGGAAGACGGCTTGGCCGTGGGCGCGGGTGTTGCCTTGGCAGAGGCGACAGTCGGCGCTACGACCGTGGTTGACGACCCCTCCGGATTCGCGGAGGGGTCTGCCGTGGCCGAAGCCGCGGCAACGACGGTTCCAGCTGAACTCGGGGCCGATGGCTTGGGATCTGCCATTGCCTGCGGCACGACCACGACGACTGCGTCGATCAGGATGACGCAGGCCGTTGCCAGTATCAGGAACGCCGCCGGAAGGGATCGCTTCAACTGGTTCCTCTGGTATCGGGTCGCTGCGCCTGACCGATGCCGCTGGCTCGCGATGCCAGGCCTGGCCGGTTGAACGGGAGCGGCCGTGTTCGGTTGCGTGGCTCCTGCGGCCTCACTCATGGGAGGCATGGCTGACGGCGGGATCCGCACGCGTCCGGGATTCGAGGGCTGACCTGGCGACGGGAGAGGGGAGGAGCGGCCAGCCGCCGGAGATCGGCAGAATAGCACGGTTCGAGCGGCTGGAGAACCGGCTCGACAACGGGGCGCTCGGTTGGGTGGACGATTGACCGGGTTTGACGCCGGCCGAACTAATCCCGATAATAGGACTCGGAATTAGCACAACCCCTCGGTGGCGGTCCGGCGTCCCCCTCCGTACGGACCGCCACCTCGTCCTAGGAGCACGATGGCTACCAGCCCAGGAACCGTCTCAGGTGAGTACAAGTTCGGTTTCCACGACGACGTCGACTACCTCGAGGAGACCAAGGCGGGCTTGACGCGCGAGACGGTCGAAGCCATCAGCCGCTTCAAGGACGAGCCCCAATGGATGCTCGACTTCCGCCTGCGCGCGTACGAGCACTTCCTGGCGCGGCCGATGCCCATGTGGGGCGGCGATCTGATGCAGATCGACCTGAGCAAGATCGTGTACTACCGCAAGCCCTCCGAGGGCGAGGAGAAGTCCTGGGACGACGTCCCGGACAAGATCAAGAAGACCTTTGAGCGCCTTGGCATCCCCGAGGCCGAGCGCAAGTTCCTGGCCGGTGTCGGCGCGCAGTACGACTCGGAAGTCGTCTACCACTCGGTGCGCGAGGAGCTCTCGAAGATCGGTGTCGTTTTCATGGGCACCGACCAGGGCCTCAGGGAGTATCCCGAGCTCTTCAAGAAGTACTTCGCCACGGTCGTTCCGCCCGAGGACAACAAGTTCGCGGCTCTCAACAGCGCCGTCTGGTCCGGGGGCTCGTTCGTCTACGTGCCGAAGGGCGTCGAGGTTCCGCTGCCGCTGCAGGCCTACTTCCGCATCAACGCCGAGAACACCGGTCAGTTCGAGCGGACGCTGATCATCGTGGACGAGGGCGCCAAGGTCCACTACATCGAAGGTTGCACCGCTCCGATCTACACCACCGACGCGCTGCATGCCGCAGTCGTGGAAGTGATCGCGCTGCCGCACTCCAAGGTCAGGTACACGACGATCCAGAACTGGTCGAACGACGTCTACAACCTGGTCACAAAGCGGGCCCATGCCCACGCCCACTCCACCGTCGAGTGGATTGACGCAAATACCGGCTCGAAACTCACCATGAAGTATCCGAGCATTTACCTGCGCGGCGAGGGCGCGACGGCCGAGGTCATCTCGGTGGCCGTGGCAGGCGACGGCCAACATCAGGACACCGGCGCCAAAGCCATCCATCTCGCTCCGAACACGCGCAGCCGGATCATCAGCAAGTCGATCTCGAAGGGCACGGGACGGACCACGTATCGCGGCAGCCTCAAGGTCATTCCCGGAGCCACCGGCGTCGTGGCGAGCGTTCGTTGCGACGCACTGCTGCTCGACGAAGGCAGCCGCTCGGATACCTACCCCTACATCGACATCCAGGAAGACGACACCACGATGACCCACGAGGCCACCGTCGGCAAGATCAGCCAGGATCAGGTCTTCTACCTGATGAGCCGGGGCCTGACCGAGAACGAGGCCACCAACCTGGTGGTCCAGGGCTTCCTCGAGGTCTTCACCAAAGAGCTCCCGATGGAATACGCGATCGAGTTCAACCGGCTGGTCAAGCTGGAGATGGAGGGTTCGCTAGGGTGACCGCTAATCCGCAAGCCGAATCGCAAATGGCGGTCACACGATGACAGCCGATGAGCGGGCCGGGATGGCACACGAGGCTGGCGCCGCTACCCCGCCAACCGCCGCCGCTACCGCGCCAACCGCCGCCGCCCAACGCCAGGGGCCGAACGATCTGACACTCAGCTTCGCGGACGAGGCCACGGTGCGGCGCACCGCCGGGGCTGCTTCCGATCCGGACTGGTTGCTCGCCGATCGGCTGGCGGGGCTGGCCGCCTTCGCGGTTCTGCCCATCGAGACGAACCCGCTCTATACCACCTACGTCGACCTGCGAAATGCCCGGCTCGGGGCCACGCGACCCTACACGAGTCCGGCGGAAGTGGCACCCGACGCGAGCACTGCTCAGGCACTCCCCGAAGGCGCGGCCGCGCTCGCCGAGGTCACCGAGAACCGCGTCACGGCGCTCGTTCTCTCGCCCGAGGCCCGCGACGCCGGAGTGATCCTGGAGACTCTGGCAAGCCTGCGTATCCGCGACCCCGAACTGATGCGTCGCCTCCTCGAGGGTGGCTGCGCGCTGCCCGAGAACGACAAGCTAGCCCAGATGACTCGCGCCCTGTGGTCGGATGGCTTGTTGATCCACGTCCCCGACGGTGTGCGCCTGGAAGAACCAATCGTCCTGCGCTGGGTGGTCGGAAGCCCGGACACGGCGCTGCTCTGCCGGACGATCATCTCCGTCGGCGAGGATGCCCAGGTATCGGTTCTCGAGGACCAGGTTTCCAGCGTCTCGTCGGCCGCCGCCGGCGATCCGCAGGCCCTGTTCGCGGGCACGACCGAGGTCCAGATCGGCGCCGGCTCGACCCTCGCATTTGCCGGCTTGCAGGATCTCTCGCTCGGGCAGGTCGCCTTCCAGCACCGTTCGGCGGTGCTCGGACGGGGAGCCACCGTTCGCTGGGCGCTGGCGCAGCTCGGCAGTCGGATCATTCGGAGCCGCATCGACAACCGGCTCGAAGGAAACGGTTCGACAGTCGAGCAGGCGGAGATCGTCTTCGGCTCGGCCGACCAGCTCTTCGACCTCACGTCCTACACTCGCCACCTCGGTCGCGACACCACCGGCAACCTGCTATCGAAGGGCGCACTGGCCGACCGATCGAGGGCCTACATGAAGGGTCTGGCCACGATCGATTTGCCCGCTCACGGCACCGACAGCTACCTTGGCGAGTTCGGCATGCTGCTTTCGCGGCAGGCGCGGTCGGTAGCCATTCCGAGCCTGGAGATCGACCAGCCCGACTGCCGCCGCGTCGCCCATGCCAGCTCCGTCGGCCCCATCGATGAAACGCAGCTCTTCTACCTGGAGAGCCGTGGCCTCGATCCGGACACGGCGCGCAAGTTCATCGTGATGGGCTACCTGGAGCCGGTCGTGGCTCGCGTTCCGCTCGAATCGGCGCGGGACCGATTGCGCGAGCTGCTCGAAGCGAAATGGGATGCCGTGAGCATTGCCCGGCCCGCGGTCGACGCGGTAGCCTGAAGCGCAACTCGCAAGAGGGGTCGCCCATGTCCGATCTGCGACGCATCGACCTGTGCGCGGCCGGCGAGGTTCCGCCGGGCACGATGAGGCTGTGCGAGGTCGAGGACGAACTGGTCCTGGTCACGAACCTGGACGGACGATTCCACGCAACGCAGGGCGTCTGCAGTCACGAGTACTTCGAGCTGGACAAGGGGTTTCTCAGCGTTGGCTCGATCACCTGCGCGCTCCACCTGTCGCGCTTCGATCTGGAGACCGGCGACGCTCTCGATCCGCCCGCCGAACTGCCTCTCGTGCTGTACCCGGTCGTCGTCGAGGACGGTCGAGTGCTGATCGAGGTCCCGGCCGGTCCGCTCCAGGTCAATCGCTGAGGCCTACTTCGACTCGTGGCCAGCGAGCATCTGCAGGTTGCCCGAGCTGTCGACGAAAGTGACGACCACGCTGGCGCCGTCGCCCACAACCGACAGAACATCGACCATCGCGATCGAGGGAAGCCCCGCCAGCGGCCGCCAGGATTCGCCGTCCTCGGACACCCAGACACCGAGGCTGCCGTACTGGGAGGGCTCTCCGCCGTTCTGGGACACCGTCTGCCCGGCCGCCACATATCCGCTCGGAAAGGCGGTGAAGTCGTCCACCCAGCCCGGTCTGGGGACGCGACTCGCTCGAGTCCAGTGAAGCAGGTCTTTGCTGGTCCAGATCTGGATGTCGCTGGGGAACTCCAGCGGGCCGCCGCCCTGGGTGGCCTCGCCGAACGAGACGTAGCCTCCGTCCGGCGACTCGGCGATCGGTCCCATGTAGTAGCCCTCCACCGGTGAGGTTGCGGCCGGTCCCTGCCACGCGAGAGTCCAGCGGGCCCCGTCCGTCGATTGCCACACCTGCGCCTTGTCCCCACTGATCGCGGCCGCCCATCCGTCGCCGACGCTGAACAGGCAGTCTGGCCCGACCTCGGCCGGCAGACCGGACGTCTCGAGTCGGCGCCAGGAGGTTCCGTCCCCGGAGGCCCACATCAGTGTCGAGGTCGGGCCGTTCGCCCAGGCGAGGAAGCCGGCCGGCCCGTGAACGACGCCCACGGCCTCGACGCCATTCGACCCGGGCATCGCGACCGCGCTCCAGGTCTGCCCGTCGGAGCTCGTCCATGCCGTTGCGGTGGTGTTCGGGGACACTCCCGTCCAGCCCACGGCGACGATCTCGACACCGACACCCGACTGGGCCACCGCGGTCACCGTTGCGGTGTTGCCGGGCAGGACGGACTGCCCTATCCAGTGGGCGCCGTCGAAGGAGCCGTACACGCGCGTCTCCCAAGATGAGACCGGCGTCCTCGTCGGCCCCTCGGTCCGAAACGCCATCGGCCTCGCGTCGCTGGATTGGTAGGCGCTCGACTGCCCTGATGCGGTGGGCACGAAGGCCACGAAACCGCCGGATGCAAGGGCGAAGACAGGGGACCTGTAGGGTTCGGAATCGGGAGCGACCAGCGCAGGGAAGGCGCTCGCCAGCCTCCATGTCGACCCCGGAAGCGCCACGACCGTCGGTTCAGGCCACGGGCTCGATGTCGCCGGCTCTGGACTCGGGCGGCCGTCAGGGGAGCCGGTGGCCCCAGGCGAGGCCGACGGCGACGTGCCGGGCAATGCCGTCCGGCCGTGGCCGAACAGGTACAGGCCGGAGACGGCAATCGCGAGGACCGCGGCTACCGCGGCCACTCTGCCGGCCCAACGGAGGCGGTGGCTCGAGGCGCCGGACCAGGGTTCGACGCGCCCTGCCGGTCGAGACGTCGCCTCTTCCAGGGCCTCTTTGAGCGAGGCCGGCAGCTGGCTGGGGACGGATTCGGCCAACCAGTCGCGGATCGCCTGCTCAGGATCGAGAGGCTTGCCGGTCATCGTCCTGCCTCCTCGGATGATTCGATGGCTGCTCGAAGCGCCTTGAGCGCGTAGTGGAGCCGGGACTTCACCGTGCCGGCCGGCAGCCCAAGTCGATCGGCAATTTCCTCAATCTGCAAGTCGCGCCAGAAGCGCAGCACCACGATGACCCGCTGGTCCGAGCTGAGCCGGGCGAAGGCGGGCTCCAGGGTAAGCCGGGCGATAGTCTCCGCGTGCCGGTCGGCCGCCGGGAAGTCGAAGGCGTCGTCGAGCTCGACCACACGGATGGTTCTGACATGCCGTATGCGGTTGCGACAGACGTTCGCGAGGATCCGATCGAACCAGGCGTCGAAACGGGTCCTGTCGCGCAGCGTCTCCCAACTGGACCAGGCCCTGGCTATTGCCTCCTGCGTCGCGTCTTCGGCCTCGTCACGGTCGCGCAGGATGAGGGTCGCGAGCCGGTAGCTCTGCAGGAGACGCGAGTCGTCGAGGAGGGCGAAGGCCTCGATCCGTTGGCGGCGCCAGGCCTCGGGTGAGGCGGTTGGGTTACGCGCGTAAACGCTGGCCTCGTCGGAGGGCCCAGGCGCGGCAGCGTGCCCAGGCCGTCCTCGCAGAGCTCTCAAGACCGGCAATTCGGCCTCCCACATCCTGGCTGCCTCCGTGTCCGCGCCTTCGGGCGCCTACTCAACAGACACCGGGCACCATCGAAACGTTCAACGTCGATCAGGCCATTCGGCGGCGTGGACCTCAGCGGGGCAGCAGTCGGCCCAGGCCCAGCTGTTCGGCTCGCGTGAGTATGGCCGACGCGAAGACCACGTCCGCCAGCCCGACGCCCAAATGAGTAACGAGAATGCGACCCGCCGGGCGGTCGCCGCGATCTCCCAGCCGGGCCGTCGCCTCTCCCCGGAATACCTCGCCGAGCGTGGCGTCAGGATCGGGGTAGCCTGCGAATGTGGGCCCGGAGCGAGTGGCCAGGAACTGATCGCGATCATCGACTACGAATACTGCCTCGCGAGCGAGGGCGGCCGGAGCCTGCATGTCGTAGTCGACGGCCACGAACAACGTCGCGGGGCCGAGCCACCCCGGATCGAGAGCCTGGCGGTCGGGGCCGAACGAGACGACGGAGATGACTACGTTGGCCGCCTCGACAGCCTCGCGCACACTCTGAACGGCCTGAGCGGAGCCGATCCCCTCTATCGCCGACGCTTCGCGCGCAAGCGCCCCAGCACGTGCGCCGTCGATGTCGGTCAGCCGCACCCTGGCGCCCGGCATGAGGTGCCCGATGACGGGGATGTGGCTGCGGGCCTGGGCCCCTGCTCCGAGAATTGCCACCTGGGCGGATACTCCACCAGGTCCCGCGCGCCCCGGTACGAATTGGCGGATCGCCGTTCCGCTGATGGCGGCCGTTCGCTGGGCCGTGATCGTAGCGGCGTCCATCACCGCCAGCGGCTCGCCGGTAAGTGGGTCGTTGAGCAAGACGAGGGCGTGATATGCCGGCAGACCTATGGCCGGGTTCTCTGGGAATCCGGCTATCCACTTGGCTCCGATGAGATCCGCCGACCCGTCCACGGCCTCTCCCCGCAGCAATGCGGGCATCGCGTGAGCCAGCGAGCCCGACTGCCTGGGATGGACCCCTATCTTCGGTGGCAACTCGGCATCGTGGCCCAGGGCCTGCATGGTCAATTCGGCCAGGTCCAGCCGCTCCTCGAGCGGCGGCATCGCAGCTGCGACTTCGGCGGCGGAGAGGTGTCTTAGCGGCTTCATCGATCCTGGCTTCGCAGACGGCAGGTAGCGAATCGTCGGGGCGGATCCTTGGGCCTCCGACCGTCAAGGGCAGGTTCCCAGATGCGCGCCGGTCGATGCGCACGCCGGGAGTGTAGCGGTACGATGGTGCCATAGGCGTTGTTGGCGCTGACGTCAGAGCCCGGCGATACATGCTGTTCAGTACGCACGTCCGGGGCAGCTGGCGGATCGTGAAGCTCAGGCGGAGCTCTACCGTCCGGCGTTGCCGACAGACCGGGAAGAAGGAGAGATCTTGCAGCGAGTACGGGGCCTGGTAACGGCGACCATTGTCGGCGTTCCGCTGGCCATGTTCCTCTTCTTCTGGCTTCACGCCACGCGCGAATTCGCCGTTCTGGCGGGATTCGGCATCGGTCTTGCCATCTTTGCGGTCGTGGCCACCGGGAATGGCGCCCAGGACGCTGCCTCTGACGCGGCCTGGCGCGCAGCGGCCCCGGACCTGCCGCCGGTCTCCGATAGGGTCATCATGGAGCGGAATCAGGCCAGCATGCCCGGGCTGGAGAAGCAACGGCGGCCGGGCGTCCGGTCCCACGGCAGTCGCGATCGCGCCCCGAGCGCCGCAGCGAGTCAGGAAGCGGAGTCGAGATGAGCCCAGTCGATCGAGCGAGCCTCGACGCGAGGCTGAAAGCCGAGGGTCTTCAGGCCACAGCCTGGTCGAACCTGCCGGGCGAGCGATTCGAGGAGCGCGTCAACGACTACGACAAGGTCGTGGTCGCCGTCGAGGGCTCCATCACGTTCGGGCTGACCGGCTACGGCGTCGGCTTCTTGCTGACTCCGGGGGAGCGGCTCGACCTGCCGGCCAACGTCCCGCACGACGCCGTCGTCGGGCCAAAGGGCGTCACCTGCCTCGAGGCGCGTCTCCCCGCAGGGTCGCTGGGCACGAAGGCCAAGGGGCGCGGCTACCGCTGGTAGCCGATCGCGAGCCAGGCGAACCCTGGCTTTCGGGCGGCCTATCCCGTGGGCCGGCGCAAGCTGCTTGCTGAAGCCAGCTTGCTGAAGCCAGCTTGCTGGCTCCTCCTCCTCCTCCTC
>Ga0182011_10001197_pt1 | contig 22840 bp, 19 predicted proteins | sample 711E1DmetaG_FD_120481 | JGI IMG/M metagenome (GOLD analysis project Ga0182011, IMG submission 120481) | Permafrost microbial communities from Stordalen Mire, Sweden - 711E1D metaG | ecosystem: Environmental > Terrestrial > Soil > Wetlands > Permafrost | place: Sweden: Stordalen | collected...
ATCGGCGTGGGGCTCCGGCTCGCGGCGCCGCTCCATCTCACCTGGTCCTGTTACCAGCGTGAAGATGTCGCCTGCGGGGTCTGCGACAGCTGCGCTCTCCGTCTTCGGGGGTTCAGCCGGGCCGGTGTAGAAGATCCGATCCCGTACGACGTCCGGCCGGTGTACACCTAGTCATTGCGAGAGCGAAGTCCCGCTCTGTGGGACCCCGCTCATGAGCGGGACCCAGGAGCGGGGCAATCTGGACTACAAAAATAAGGAGTACTCCATGCAACACCTCAAAGAGAGCCTCGCAAAGCTGGTCCTTGAGACATCGACGAACCTTCCTCCCGACGTCCGTCGCGCCCTCTCCGCCGCCATGAAGGCGGAGACCCCCGCGACGCAGTCCTCCCTGGCCCTTGACACGATTGCGATCAACGTCGACATGGCATGCGACGGGAAGGTGCCGATCTGCCAGGATACGGGCATGCCCACGTTCGAAATCAGGACGCCGGTCGGGACAAACCAGATCGAAATCGCCCGGACAATCAGGGATGTGATCGTCGACGCCACAAAGGACGGGACGCTCCGTCCAAACCAGGTGGACTCGCTCACCGGAAAGAACAGCGGCAACAACCTCGGCGAGGGGACTCCCGTCATCCATTGCGAGCAATGGGAGCAGGAGGAGATCGAAGTCCGTCTCATCCTGAAGGGGGGAGGGTGCGAAAACAAGAACATTCAATACTCCGTCCCGTGCGAGCTGCCGGGGCTCGGACGTGCAGACAGGAATATCGACGGCGTCCGCAAGTGCATACTTCACTCAGTGTACCAGGCGCAGGGTCATGGATGCAGCGTGGGGGCCATCGGCGTGGCGATTGGCGGTGACAGGGCGTCAGGGTACCACTTTGCGAAACAGCAGCTTTTCCGCACGCTGGACGACATCAACCCGAACGCCGAGCTTGCGAAGCTCGAAGCGTATGTTATGGAAACTGCCAACAAGCTTGGGATCGGCACGATGGGCTTCGGCGGGGCGGTGAGCCTGATCGGTTGCAAGGTCGGCGCCTATCACCGGCTTCCGGCGAGTTTCTTTGTTTCCGTCGCGTACGACTGCTGGGCGTTCAGGCGGCTCGGCGTTATTCTGGATGCGCAGACCGGCGCGATCCGCCGCTGGCTTTACAGGGATGACACTCCCGCTGTCCACATGGCGCGCTCGCAGGGTCTCCCCCTCACGGGACGCGAGGTCCGGCTGACGACCCCCCTCTCAGAGGGGCAGGTGCGTTCTCTCAACGTCGGGGACGTCGTCCTCCTCACTGGACCCATGCACACCGGGCGCGATATGATCCATCACCACCTGATGTCTCACGAGCCCCCCGTTGACCTGAACGGGGCCGCCCTGTATCATTGCGGGCCGGTCGCGCTCAAAAAGGGAGAAGGGTGGTTCATGAACGCTGCGGGTCCCACCACGAGCAGTCGCGAGGAACCGTACCAGGCGGACGTCATCAAGAAATGCGGGATCCGGGCGGTGATCGGGAAAGGGGGGATGGGCCCGAAAACGCTGGCAGCGCTCAAAGATTACGGCGCGGTGTACCTCAACGCGATCGGGGGGGCCGCACAGTACTACGCGAAATGCATCACGCATGTCGAGGGGGTCGACTTCCTCGATTTCGGTATCCCGGAGGCGATGTGGCATATCCGTGTGAAGGATTTTCCCGCCATCGTGACGATGGACTCGAACGGGAACAGCCTCCACGCGGACGTGGAGAAGGCATCGTCGCAGGAGCTTGCCAGATTCGCCGCCCCGGCAACCCTCTGAACCGCATCCACCCGGAGGCTTCCCATGACTATGCAGCTTCCCCTTAACACCGTCCCCGCTATCTCTTCGATACAGGACATGGTCCTGCGCTCGGCGAGAGTGTACGGAGACAAGACCGCCCTCGAGGATCTGAAGGACTATCCTATCCCGCGGCTCACCTATGCGTCGCTCCTGAGGCACATACTCAAATTCGGCGCCGCCCTCCGTACCATGGGGATCAAGGAGCGGAGCCATGTGGCGGTGATCGGCGAGAACAGGGTCCAGTGGTCCCTGGCGTACCTCACGTCGATGTGCTTCAACTACGTCGTCGTCCCCGTCGACAGGGCGCTGATGTCCAACGAGATACTCAACATCCTCCACGAATCGGAAGCGACCGCGGTTATATATTCGGACGCGTTCGAGCCCCTCCTGCGCGAGAGCCGGACGTCCATGAAGAAGCTGAAGTTCTACATCAACATGGACATACCGGCGAAGAAAGACCGGACGTTCTCGATGGTGGAAATACTGGAGCGGAGTCCGGGGTGCTCTCCCGAGCAGCTCCCGCGGATCGATCCGGACGAGCTCGCGGAGATCATATTCACGTCGGGATCCCTGGGCCGGGCGAAGGGGGTGATGCTCAGCCAGATGAACCTGGCGGAGAACCTGATGGCGATGGTGAAACTGATCCGGATTACGTCCGAGGACCGGTTCCTCGGGGTCCTCCCGATCCACCACACGTATGCCTGCACGTGCGGGTTCCTCTGCCCCATCTACTCGGGGGCGTCGGTCCATTTCGCCCAGTCTCTCAAGACGATCGTGGATGATCTGCAGAGGGTCCATGCCACGATACTCCTCACCGTGCCTCTCATGTACGACAAGATGTTCAAGAGGGTGTACAAGACCATCCAGGAGAAGAAGCTCACCGCCATGATCGTCGGCCCCCTGATCAAGGCCGGCGCGGTGGCCGAGAGGTTCGGCTGGAAGAGCTTCCGGCGCACGGTGTTCAACGAGATCCACGAGAAGTTCGGCGGATCCATCAGGTTGTTTATCGCGGGGGGGGCGGCACAGGATCCCCTCGTTGCCAGGGGGTTGCGCGAATTCGGGTTCTGTTTCGTCCAGGGGTACGGGTTGACCGAAACTTCGCCCATCCTGACGTTGAACCGGATCGATAATTTCAAAGACGATTCCGCCGGCATCCCGCTGCCGGGCGTCACGCTGAAGATCGCCGAGCCGGACCACCTCGGCATCGGCGAGATCTGGGCCAGGGGCGCGAACGTCATGCTCGGCTACTACAAAAATCCGGCGGCAACGAAGGACGTGTTCGAGGACGGCTGGTTCAAGACGGGCGATCTGGGGCGGATCGACGACGACGGGTTCCTCCACATCATGGGAAGAATGAAAAACGTCATCATCTCCAAGAGCGGGGAAAACGTGTATCCCGAGGAGCTCGAGGACCTTCTCAACCGGAGCCCGTTCGTCATGGAGTCGCTCGTGTACGGGGAGGATGACCCGAAGCAGGGGGAGAGTATCGCCGCGCAGGTGGTCGTCGATGCGGAGGCATTCATCGAGCTGGCGGAAACCCGGGGGAAGGAGATCACCCCCGAGCTGATGAAGTCGGTGATCGGGGAGGAGATCGCGTCGGTGAACAAAGAGGTCCCCCCGTACAAGCAGATACGGAAATTTTATATCCGTGACCGCGAATTCGAGAAGACGACGACGCAGAAAGTGAAGCGGTTCCTTGCGCAGAAGAAGAGCTGAAGCGCGGGCCGCGACCGGACATCGTGCAATGGAGGGAACGTGGACCTGGTGCTCGTGAAGAATTTCCCGGACCGGATGTATGCCGAGCGGGCGCGACAGACTCTGGACGTTGAACAGATTCCGTCGATCATCCAGTCGATGGATGTAGGCTTTTTCGGCGCGGGGGCGGCGGGCGGTCTGCCGGCGGGAGCGGATCTGTATGTTCCCCGTGAGTTCTCCGACAGGGCCCGCGAGCTTCTGAACGATGTTTTCGACGGGGTCTGATCCCCCGCGTTGCATCTGAGCCCGGGACTTGCTACATTATACGATACTTACTCTTCCATCGAAAGGACCCCGCTCATGCATCGTTTCTGGATTGCCGCCGCCGCGTTTGCTCTTCTCGGATGTCAGACGGCAGGCGACAAAAAAGTGAAACTGGAAACCCAGAAAGACAAACTCAGTTACAGTATCGGACTCAATGTCGGACACAATCTCGGCCGCGATTCGATCGCCATCAATCCGGATGCGTTCATCCGCGGCGTCCTCGATGCGGGACTCGACAGCGCCGCCCGGTTGATGACCGACGCGCAGGTGCAGGAAACGATCATGGCGTATCAGGCGGAACAGAGGACAAAACTCGAGGAGGGGTCGAAGGTGGCCGGAGAGAAGAACAAGAAAGAGGGAGAGGCGTTCCTCGCGATGAACAAGAAACTGCCCGGGGTCGTCACTCTGCCGAGCGGCCTGCAGTACAAAGTGCTCGTCGAGGGTAAAGGGAAGACGCCGAAGCTGAGCTCCACCGTCACCACGCAGTACAGCGGGAAGCTTCTCGACGGAACGGAGTTCGACAGCTCGTACAAGCGGGGAGAAGCCGCGACATTCCCTTGCTCGGGCGTTATCAAGGGTTGGACGGAGGCGCTTCAGTTGATGAAGGAAGGATCGAAATGGGAGTTGTACATTGCCCCGGACCTCGCCTACGGCCCTGCGGGGTATGGAGGCGGAACCATACCGCCGAACGCGACGCTCATATTTCAGGTCGAGCTGGTTTCTGTGAAGTAGCAGGGTTTGTCCCCCTGACGATGAATCGCCTCGATGCCGGACCCCGGCCAGCTCCCGTACCTCCTGCATTTGCTCGATAACGGCTCCCCCGGCGTACGGGGAGCCGTCCCGAATCAGTCTGCGGCTCAGCGCGAACCACTCTTCTCTTTCCACGCGACAAAAACGAAGGGACCACCCCCATGCTCAGCAAACAGATGCAGAAAGCCCTGAACGAGCAGATCAGTCACGAGATCAATTCCGCATACCTCTACCTTGCGATGTCACTGCACTCCTCATCGACAGGACTGCCGGGGTTCGCCACGTGGCTTCGCGTTCAATGGCAGGAAGAGCTCTCGCACGCGATGAAGCTTGCGGAAATCGTGCACGACAGGGGGGGGCGCGTCTCGCTGCAGGCCGTCGAAAAGCCGCCGGCGGAATTCAAGTCGCCGCTGGAGATCTTCCATCTGGTTCTTGCGCACGAACAGAAGGTCACCGCGCTGATCAACAAACTGTATGAGACTGCGCTGAAGGAAAATGACTACGCCACGCAGGTCGAAGTGCAGTGGTTCATCAAGGAGCAAATCGAGGAGGAAAAAAACGCGGTCACGATCCTCGATCAACTCAGGATGGCGGGAGAGAGCGGCGCGTCGCTGATGATGGTCGACCGCGCGCTCGCCGCCCGGGCCGCGCGCTGACACGCCTGCGAGCGGCGTGGCAGGCGCCTGGATCGGATCCCGCCAATCCGAGGCGGGAAGAGCACTCACGCCGTTCTCAGTCGTTCCAAACTAGCGAACGAGCAGCATCTTGCGCGTCTCGGTATACGCCCCCGCCGTGAGACGGTAGAAGTACGTTCCCGTAGCGACGCGCTTACCTCCCGCGTCCGTCCCTTCCCAGCGGACGGAATGGGTTCCTGCTTCGAACACTCCCCGGATGAGCAGAGCGATTTCCCGTCCCAGAGGATCATACACCGTCAGCGCGACATCCGACCGGTGGGGGAGCGAGAACGACAATGCTGTCCCCGGGTTGAAAGGGTTCGGATAGTTCTGCGCGAGAGCGAATGCTTCCGGCAGGACGGCGTCCGGCGTGACGACGTCCCGGAGTATCCATTTGTCGGGGTCTATCTGCACGTCGGCGGGAAGGAATGAGACGTCGAACATGAACGTCTCCCCCGATGCGCCGGGAAACACCGTGAGCGTCGTGTCATGCGTCCCCCCGACAATCCTGATGTCAACCGGCATCCTGAAGAACGGCGTCGCCGACGAGCTGCCGGTCTGTGCAAGAATCAGGCTCACGCTGTATCCTCCCGCGGTGGCCGCGGATGTCCAGCGGTAACTATACCGGGGATATCCCTCCCCGTACACCCATTCGTCGAAGAAGTATCCGAGGTCCTTCCCCGAAACGGACTCGCAAACGCTCCTGAATCCTTCGGTCGTCGCGCTCCTGAACCTGAATCGGGGGTCGCCTGCATATGCCCGCATGGATCGGAAGAACGCTGAATCGCCGAGTACGTGGCGCAGCATGTGCAGAGTCCAGGCCCCCTTGGCGTATACCCTGTTGTAATCGAAGAGGCCTGCGACCGTCGAAGTATCCTGGACGTAGAGTGTCCCCGTTGCATTCATTGCGGCGGTCATGACGTCCTCCATGTGCGCCCTGTAGGCGGCGGCGCCGTAGAATCTCTCCAGGAAGACCGACTCGCTGAACACTGCAAACCCTTCGTTGAGCCAGAGGCTCGGCCAGTTCGCGCAGGTGATCATGTCTCCGAACCACTGGTGCGCCAGCTCGTGCGATATCGTATTCTCGACAAAATTCGTCGTCGAGGTCATCGTCTGGTGTTCCATCGCCCCCCCCAGTCCGAACTCAGAGTGCCCGTATTTCTCTTTGATGAACGGGTAGAGCCCGTACGCATCGGAGAAGATCCGGAGCATGCTCTTCGTCTCCCCGAGTGCGCCCACCCCGTCGCTGAGTGTCCGGGGGAGCACATAGTTGACTATCGGCATGGAATCCGAGGACGTGTACGTGAACCAGTCGTCGATCTCCGCGTAGTTCGTGGCCGCGAGCGAGACAAGGTAGGCTGCGATCGGGTACCGTTCCGACCAGTGGAACGTCGTCGTCCCATCCCCGTTGGTCTGCGTCCCCGCCAGTGTGCCGTTCGAACCCACCTTCAGGCCGGCCGGGACAGTGACAAACATATCCACCGAGTCGGCCTTGTCGCTGTTATCATCCTTGCAGGGCCACCAGTTACGCGCCCCGTAAGGCTCGCTGAGCGTCCAGATCCAGGGGACGCCCCCCTGGGAACTGAACTCGAAGCTGCCGAACCCGGTGGCGACCGGGACCCCCCTGTAATACGTCTGGAGCGTCAGGGTCTCTCCTTTGCGGTACGTCCTTTCGAGCTGTACCTGGAACCCCTGCAATAACTGGAAGAAAGGAAGGCTCCCAGTTTCCCCCAGGACGGAATCGACTGTCATCGACCCCGAGAGGTCGAATTGAACGGTCGAGAGGCTCTCCGAGACGCATACTGCTTTTGCCTCGACCTCCCCCGTGAGCAGAGCCGGGGAGGGGGAGAGTATCAGCCGCAGCCGGTAATACGTAACATGGATGCCGGGATCTGAAAAGCCCCCGCGCTCCTGCAAAGAACCCGCCCCCCCGGTCCCCTTCAGGGCGCATGCTCCCCTCACATCGAGCCCCCCGGCAGCGGTCTGCGAGATGGCCTGGAGAGAGAACGCGAAGATCAGGATGGCGGCGAGGAAAGTCCGTCTTTTCATAACCGAAGATAACATTTCATGCCCGGATGGTCAACCTCGCCGCCGGGGGGGAAATTAATATATTGCATAGGATCTCCCCCGGATGTATCTTGCACCCGCACCTACAACCATCGGGATCTCATGACACAGAGGACGGTCAGGTACGGCATCATCGGTTTCGGGCGTTTTGCGGAGAGGGCGATTGCCCCGGCAATCCGTCGTACCAGGAATTCCGCAGTCGTCGGTTTGCAGAAGCGTTCTGCAGAGGCGGCAAGAAAGAAAGCCGACGAATGCTCCATTCCTCTGGCTTTCGGCTCTGTGGACGAGCTCGTTCAGCATCCTGACATCGATGCGGTGTTCATCGTCTCCGCGAATTCCGCGCATTGCCCGGAGACTCTTGCCGCGGCGAAGGCGGGGAAGCACGTGATCGTCGAAAAGCCGATGGCGCTCAGCGCGCGAGAAGCGGAGCTCATGATAGGCGCGTGTGCGGAGAGCGGTGTGAAATTGATGGTCGGCCATATGGTGCGTCTCTCACCCCTGGTGCGCAGGGTGAGGGAGCTCATTGTCGCGGGACGCATCGGAAGCGTGAAGGCCGCGAAGGCGGAATTCATCTATGATGCGAGGATAAGCCACAGGACGTGGCTGATCGATCGCGCGGTGGCGGGGGGAGGCCCGGTGTACGACGTCGGGGTGCATTGCATCGACACGCTCCGGTACCTGCTCGACGCCGAGCCCTCCGCGGTCACGGGGACGCTCTGGCCTGCGCCGACGGCGGAGGCGACGGAGGAATCCGCCCTCATTGCCATGCAATTCCCGGACGGGGTCATGGCATCCGTGTTTTGCTCCTACACTGCCCCGTTCCGGCGCGTGATGCTCGAGGTCATCGGCACGGAGGGGATCATCACGGTGCCGGATTTCACATCGGGAGACCAGCTCGGCCGGCTGACGTTGACCCGGGGGAAGGGAGACAGGACTGCCGGTGCGACGGCCGAAGAGATCACCGTGGGGAACCTGTATGTCGAGGAGTGTACGATGTTCACCGAGTGGATTCTCGGTGGGCCGGAACCCGAAATCAACGGAGCGAACGGACTGCTGAACCAGAAGATACTGGACAGCGCACTTACACTTTAATCAGGAGGGTTTCATGAACAGGGTACTGCTTGGCGGTGCTGTCGGAGGTCTTTTGATGTTCATCTGGAGTGCGGTTGCGTGGGTTGCGCTCCCACTTCATACTTCAACAGTCACAGCGATGGCGAATGAAGATTCGGTAATCACCGCGATGAAGAGCGGGATGGACAGGAAATCGGTGTATATGTTCCCCGCCAGGCCGAAATCCGGGGACCAGGCTGCAACCGATGTCTGGAAGAAAAAATACAACCAGGGCCCGGTCGGCATGGTGGTCTACAACCCCGCGGGGGCTTCCGATATGATGCTGGCCGAGATGGGGATCGGACTGGTCGACACCATACTCACGGCGATGCTGGCAGCATGGCTCCTGTCGAGAAGCACAGCGGCGAAGTCGGGCTTCTTCGCCCGTGTCATGTTCTGCGGCACGCTCGGGCTCTTCATCTGTCTCGCGGTACACGTGGCGAACTGGAACTGGATGATGTATCCGCTCGATTACACGACCGGATGGGTCGCCGATTCGCTCGTCGGCTGGATCGTCGGGGGGATCGGGATTGCGGCGTTCGTGAAATCGGCGGCATAAAGGACGGCTGCAGGAGATCAGGGGCCCTGTCCCGGTTCTGCCGGGACAGGGCCCCGTCCGTTCATCGCCGGGTTTCAGCGGACACGTTGTCGAACGGGAGCTCACTCAGTGCAACCGCGGGATGTTTCTCCGTGAAGTAGTTGAGTGCCCAGTCACCGGGGAAGAGTATGACGGTCTGCCCCCGTGAATCGTCTGCGAGTATCGCCCCTGTTGGCAGCATGCCGGGAGAAATTAGAGAGGCCTCGGCGGAAGGTTGGATCCAACGGGCGAATTTCCATTCCGTCGGGTCAAGACGCGCCTCGGCGCCGTATTCGCTTTCAAGGCGGGACTGGAATACTTCAAATTGCAGCGGGCCGACGGCGGCGAGAATCGGCACCTGCTGCGACGCGTTCCGGGGCTGGAACCCCTGGACGACGCCTTCCTGGAGAAGCTGATCGAGTCCCTCGCGGAAGCGCTTGAACTTGGAGGGGTTGGGGTTGTTGAGTATGGCGAAGCATTCCGGGGGGAACCGGGGTATCTCATCGTACATGATCGAGGGGTCTTCGGTGAGAGTGTCGCCGATCCCGAGGAGCGACTGACCGACGAAACCGACGATGTCCCCCGGATAAGCTTCGTCCACTGTCTCCCGGTCACGCCCGAACAGCTTTGCGGCGTTGGGGAGCCGGATGGACTTTCCCGTCTGTGCATGAATGGCCGTCATGTCCCGTAAAAACTCCCCTGAGCAGACCCGCAGAAATGCGACCCGGTCGCGGTGTCGTGGGTCCATGTTGGCCTGGATCTTGAAAATGAACCCGGAGAAGGCGGGGCCGTCGACGGGGACGACCGTCCCCCGGCTCGTCCGGGGCCGCGGCGGTTCGGCATGTGCGAGGAAACCGTCGAGGAGGAGCTGAACGCCGAAGTTATTCCTGGCGCTCCCGAAGAACACAGGCGTGGTCTTCCCGTTCAGGACGTCGGAGGAGTGGAATGCGTTCCCCGCAAGATCGAGCATCTCGATTTCTTCCGACACTCTTCGGTGGGCCCCCTCATCGAGGCGTTCCCGGACAAGCGGGTCGGCCAGTGTCGAGATCTCAACGGGAGCCCGGTAGGCGCCGCCGGCCCCGAGTTCGAATAGATGCACCTGCCGCGCCCGCCGGTCGAACAGGCCGCGGAAATTAAAGCCCGTCCCGAGAGGCCAGTTCATGGGGAAAGCGCCGATGCCGAGGACGTGTTCCAGCTCATCGAGGAGCTCGAGCGGGTCGCGCGTCGGCCGGTCCAGCTTGTTCATAAACGTGAATATCGGGATCCCCCGCCGCCGGCACACCTCGAAGAGTTTCCGCGTCTGTGTCTCGATCCCCTTGGCGGCGTCGATCACCATAACGACGGCATCGACCGCAGTCAGCACGCGATAGGTATCCTCGGAAAAGTCCTGGTGGCCGGGTGTGTCGAGGAGGTTGATTCTGTAACCGTTGTAGTCGAACTGCAGGACCGTCGAGCTGATCGAGATCCCCCGCTTCCGTTCCAGCTCCATCCAGTCGGAGGTCGATTGACGCTGGTTTTTCCTGGCGGTGACGGAGCCGGCGAGCTGCACGGCTCCCCCGTAGAGCAGGAATTTTTCCGTCAGCGTGGTCTTTCCCGCGTCGGGGTGCGAGATGATCGCGAATGTCCGCCGCCGCTCTATTTCCTCTCTGATACCCAATTCTTCGTCCTTCAAGAAACAAGTCATTCAATATACAGAAAAAAACCGCATCGTGCGAGCGCCGGTGCCGCCGGATTGACTTTCTCGGCCGAAGTGAATAGTTTGCCATGACCTTTCGTTCTCCTTAACTTCCGAACGGGCCACATGAAAAAGCCTCGGACGATCCGCGGCGTCGCGCTCATTCTCCTGCTGCTCGTCCTGCTCCCCGTGTTGGTATTTACCGTCTACGAGATCAGCGGCCTCAGCGGGAGCGAATCGTTTGTCACCGATATCTACCGCCGGCAGCTCGACATCGTTCTGTTTTCGATCAACCAGTTTGCATGGGACGTCGTGAACACATGGGCGAGCGCCGTTGAAAGCGGATGGAGACCGTCCGGGGCCGGAGGTTCATTCTCCCGCACCTTCGCAGGGGAATTCCTCGGGAAGAATCCGGCTGTCGATGCGATCTTCCTTGCCGACACGACCGGGAAATCCATTACGTTCATGGCGGAAAGAAACGGAGACGAAAGGGCCGGACGCGAGCGGCTTGTCCGGCTCCTGGCGGGGGAGAGGCCGTTGATCGACCGTTTGCTTACTCTCAGCAGTCAAAACTACCGGAAGCTCGAGGCGCGCGCACTTCCGGATTCTTCGGGTGGAGGGGGTGGGGTCGTCCTATTCTTCGTCATGCGCGATCTCCGGGGCATCCCTGCCCTCGCGGGGATCAGGCTCCACCAGGAACGGTTCGTGCAGGAGGTTCTCGGCGAGCGGATGCGCGAGGCTGCCGCCGGGGAATTCGTCATATCGGTGTTCCGGATATCGAACGGGGATCGCGTGTTTTCGAGCGAGGAGGGACCGGGCACGGATCCCGAACAGCGGCGGCAGCTCTGGCTCTTCCCCGATCTTGCGGTGGGGATCAGGCTCAAGTGGGAAACGATCCAGCAGGTTGCGCGGTCCCGCGTCTCCCGGGACCTTCTGATACTTGTCGTTCTCGATGCCGTGCTTCTGACCGGAGTCTGGGTCGTGTACAGGAGCGTGCGAAGGGAAATGGAATTCGTCCGGCTGAAATCCGACTTCGTGTCGAATGTCTCTCACGAACTCCGGACTCCGCTGGCTCTCATACGCATGTATGCGGAGACTCTTGAGATGGGGCGGCTCGCCGGGGAGGAGAAGAAACAGGAATACTACCTCACCATTGTCAAGGAGACGGAACGCCTCACCCGTCTCGTCAACAACCTCCTAAATTTCTCCCGCATGGAGGCGGGGCGCAGGCCGTACAGCCTCTCCCCGCTTGACCTCAATGCGGTCGTCCGGAGCGCGCTGGATTCATTTTCGCCTCACCTGGCGAACGAGGGTTTTTCCCCCGTCGTGATTCTCGATCCGGCCATCCCGGCGGTCCGGGCGGACAGGGAGGCGGTGCAGGAGGCACTTATCAACATAATCGACAACGCTGTGAAGTACAGCGGGGCTGAGAAATATCTCCGCGTGGCGACTGGGAGCCGCATGGATGAGGCGTATGTGGAAATAGAGGACCACGGCCCGGGAATACCTTCTGAATACCGGGAACGGGTCTTCGAGACCTTTTTCAGGGTTCCCTCCCCGCTCACCCCCGCCGCGAAGGGGAGCGGGCTCGGACTTGCCATCGCGCGGCACATAATGGAGGCCCACGGTGGCAGGATTGATCTGAAAAGCAAACCCGGGAAGGGGAGTACATTTACATTGGGATTCCGCTATGAACACGATTCTCATCATTGAAGACGATCCGAAAATGCAGACCGGGCTCAGGGATAACCTCGAGTTTGAAGGATACAAAGTGCGGATCGAAGGGGACGGTACGGCCGGACTCCAGACCTGGATGGACAATACGTTCGACTGCGTCATACTCGATGTCATGCTCCCCGGCCTATCCGGATTCGATGTACTGAGGAAGGCGAGGGAAAAAGGGGTCTCGACCCCCGTCATCATGCTTACAGCGAAAGGGGAGGAGATCGACAGGGTCCTCGGCCTGGAGCTGGGTGCCGACGATTATATTACAAAACCCTTCAGTCTGCGTGAACTCCTGGCGCGTGTCAAAGCAGTCCTCCGGCGGAGCGCAAGGGGAGGTTTGGCCGGCTCCCGGGTGCGGCTGGGGAGTTTTGAGGCGGACATCGATTTATACGATGCCACCAGAGACGGGGTCGAGGTGGCAATGACGCCGAAGGAATTCGAAGTTCTGAAATTCCTCTGGCAGCACCGCAACCACACCGTCAGCAGAGACCAGCTCCTGACAAACGTCTGGGGTTACGACGAATCGGTCAGCACGCGGACCGTCGATAATTTCATATTGAAGCTCCGGCAGAAAATCGAAGAGGACCCTGCCGATCCCCGGTACATCGTGACCATTCACGGCACCGGCTACAAGCTCTTGATTTGACGGGCATTTCCCGCTCGCGCGGCCCGTGACATAATGTGACAATTTCTGACGCGGTCTCCACACCTTCCCCCCGGGAAGGGCGTATCATTGAGTGTCCACAGACTCAATCAAAGCCACATCAATCCCCCGGAGGGCACCATGAAATCCAACACAATGTTATTCGCAGCCGTCCTGACGGCGGCAGTCGTTTTTCCGGCATCCGGCCAACCTGCGGTCGACACCATGGGGAAGCCATCCCCCCGCTGGCTCAACTACTCGGAGGCCAGGGTCCGTTCCATCGAGGCCAATTACGGGGCAAGCCTGAAATCTTCGAACGACGGCGTTGTTGAATCCGCAATTGCCCACTGCGTGGAGATGAGATGGGCTTTCCCGTCGGCGAAGCTTGAAGATGTGAGGGATGGGCTGGGGGCGCTCGCCACCGGGGGAAAGACGGCGGCGATCCGGTACAAGGCATACCTCGCCGGTTTAGTCTACGATTCTCCTTCGATCTTCAGTAGCGAGAGCGGGCAAGAGTACGCGCAGGATGAGGATTTGTTCGCCGCCGTCAGCGTGCGGGCCGAGAAGGTGCTCCTGGGATTTAGCGGCCACCGGTAGCCCCTGGGACTGGGTTTGACAACTCTCGACGCGTCTGTAACGTGCGGAAAGTACCTCATGGCCATGTTTGCGGCACAGCTACCCCGTGGAGGAACGCAAATGACGACCGTACAGAATCTGCTGTGGAGTTCCTGTGTACTGGCGATACTGACCTCCCTCCCTGCTGTTGTCAGTGCACAGGAACAGCAGATGATCGAAGATCTTCGCGGGAATTGGAAATTCCAGATCGGTGACGACCAGCGATGGGCCGACCCTTCGTTCAACGACGGAAACTGGGACAACATATTCGCGCCGTCGCCCTGGGAGGACCAGGGATATCCGGGTTACGACGGTTATGCCTGGTACAGAAAACAGTTCGTCGCACGGGAAGACTGGCAGGAGAAGGTCCTCAGCCTGCACATGGGGACGATCGACGACGCGGACGAAGTGTACGTGAACGGGCATTTCATCGGATTCGGCGGACAGTTTCCACCCCACTACATCAGCGAGTACGGCTGGACGAGGGAATACTTCCTGCCGGCATGGTGTCTCCGGTTCGATGCGAGGAACGTCATAGCCGTACGCGTCTATGATTCCGGAGGTCCCGGAGGCATCACGGGGGGGAAGATCGGGATATTTCAGCGATCAGATCCCCTGCGCCCCGGGCAGTCGCTGGCCGGAACATGGAAGATAAAAACGGGTGACGATTTTGCCTGGAAGGAACCCGGCTTCAACGACGGGTCGTGGAACGACGCGGTAGTGCCGATCTACTGGGAAACGCAGGGGATGAAGGACTACGACGGCTTCGCGTGGTACCGGCTCCGGTTCCGCCCCTCCTCCGCCCTCGAAGGAAAAACGCTCATACTTCTGCTCGGTAAAGTTGATGATGTCGATGAGACATATCTGAACGGCGACAGGATCGGCCGCACGGGGGACATGAATGCACGAACTGGAAGGATCAAGACGTCGAACTGGTTCTCTGAACTCCGCGCGTACACAATTCCGGCGGGACTCCTGAAATTCGGGGAGGAGAATGTTCTCGCCGTGCGGGTCCTGGATGTCTGGCTCCACGGCGGGATCTACGACGGGCCGGTCGGTCTGATCACGCGCGATGCATACATGGAGTGGAAGCACCGCCACAGGGACAGGCGAAACCCGTGGGACATTCTGAGAGGACTCTTCGAATAAGACCATCTTTGCCGCATCTTTTCCCCTCCACGCCCGGACAGCGATTCTTCCTGGCATGGGCGCAGATATGGAGAGCAAACTACCGGGACCAGGAGCTCCGCCGCCTTGTCATCGTGGATCCGCATGCTGTCAGCCCCCTGCGTGTCAATTGTCCGCTGTCGGACATGCCGGAGTTCCAGCAGGCCTTCGGCCTGAAATCCGGCGATCCGATGGTCCTATCTGAAACGCTCCGCGCCAGCATCTGGTAGCCGGAGGAATTCGACCTGACAGACCAGGCCCTGCAGCCTTTCATGCGGCGGGGCCTGTTGATTTTCAGCCCCCGAGTCCGTAGTTTCACCACGGCGCGCGCACGAATTTCCGTCTGTCCACTTATCCTCATGTCCGCATGTTTGCAAACATCAGAAACGCATGGCGTGACCCGGCGTGGAGAATGGAGCTTGCGGTGACAGCCGCCCTCCTCGTCCCGGTTCTCTTCGCCCTGACGCACTTCCTTGATGCGGTCGAGCGGAGGCCGGGCGCCACCCTGCAGGATCCTGTGCTTGCCCTGTTCCCCGCAGTGAACCTCACCTGGCTAACGTTCCTTATCATCTACGCGGGGATCATTGTAGGACTTGTGGTGCTCGTGCAGAACCCGAGGCGCCTGCTTCTCATCTTCCAGGCCTACGCAGTGATGGCTCTCTTCCGCATGGCGGCGATGTACCTGACTCCGCTTGAGCCCCCCCCGGGGATCATAGAGCTGAGGGACCCGTTTGTCGAATTCTTCGGGGGGGGAAAAACGCTTACCCGGGATCTGTTCTTTTCAGGCCACACTTCGACAACATTCCTCCTTTTTCTTGTCATCCCAGGCAGGGGCTTGCGGATCGTCTACGCCTGCGCCACGCTGCTTGTCGGACTCTGCGTTGTACTCCAGCACGTCCATTACACTGTGGACGTGGTTGCGGCCCCGTTTTTCGCGTACGGGGCGTACTCCATCGCGCTCGGGATTTGCAAAAGAAGGGGTATTGTGGTTAATTGAAGATCGGGAAACCCCGTTCTTCCACATACGGAGCTGTGTTTCATGGCGGATCAAGTCGTACGCCCGGTTGCCCCTTCGGCCCCGGTGAAAGCAAAAAAGCGTCCGAAGGAACTGGCTGTCGTCAATCAGGCCGGTTGTACGGGTTGCGAGGTCTGTATCGAGTTCTGTCCGGTCGACTGCATACTTACCGTCCCCGGCCCGGACTACGACCAGCACAAGAAGCTCGTAGAAATCGACCTCGACATATGTATCGGATGCAAGCTTTGCGTGAAATACTGCCCCTGGGAGACCATCGAAATGATCCCGAGTGCGGAATCGCTCCAGGTCGCCGCCGGGTGGACGCAAAGGTCCGTCCTCCCCCGGGCGGAGTGGATACAGAGCGCTCCGGGAATTGAAATAGTCCGGGAGGGCCCGCTTCCCCTTCCGGGTTCGAAGCAGTCCTGACGAATTTCATCCACCATTGAGAAAGGTTACGCATGAAAACCTATGGCCGCACACATTTCATCGGACTCTGCCTGGCGCTCCTCCTTGCCGGATCGGCGTTCAGTCAGGGCCTCTACTGGGAATCCACAACCTCCGGCGGACCGCTCAAGGACAAGGAGAACCTCTCCCAGACCTTTGCGATGCCGAAGATGTTCAAGATCGTGAACCCCGGGGGGATTATGATCCTCAGGATGGATCAGGAAAAGATCTACAACGTGGATCCTGCGAAGAAGACCTATTCGGAGATGACGTTCGCCGAGATGGAGGCGTACGCGAAGAAGGCAGGGGACAAGATGGCCCAGTTCAGGGAGAAGATCAAGAACTTGCCTCCCGACCAGAGGAAGCAGATGGAAGCGATGGGCGGCATGATGGGAGGGGGAGCCGATGGGCCGGTGGATGTCTCTGCGACGGGAGAGAAGAAGACGATAGCAGGATTTGCCTGCACGAGGTACATCATGAAGCGCGGCGACAAGGAAATGATGTCGCTGTGGGTGACAAAAGACGTGACCGGGTTTGACAACCTCCGGAAGGATCTGATGGAATTCGGGAAGCGGACGGCCGCATTGACGAATATGTCGGGACTGGGCGAGGCATACCAGAAGATCGACGGGTTCCCGATGCAGACGGACATGGACATGATGGGAAAGATGTCGATGGTCGTGACGAAGGTCGAGAAGAGGTCCACGCCCGCCGCCGAGTTCAGCGTTCCGGCCGGCTACACGAAGACGGAATCTCCCCTAGTGGGACGACAAGGTCAGTAAAGAGGGAATCCCGACTGCATTGAGAGAAGGCCCCTTGAGCTCAGGGGCCTTTTCGTTCTAAGCTGAGGAATAGCGATGAAAAAGAAAAATACTTCCGGGCGTTCACCGGCAAGAAGAAAGGCTTCTCTCGCTGTAAATCCGACCGGGGGAAATTCATTTCATGTCGTCGGCATTGGTGCCTCTGCGGGGGGTCTGGATGCTCTCGAGCGATTTTTCCAGCACATGCCCGGGAACAGCGGAATGGCATTTGTCGTCGTGTCGCACCTGGATCCAAATCACGTCAGCATCATGCCTGAACTGATTCAAAAATCCACCACGATGAAATTGTTTCAGGCGCAGGACGGAATGAAGATTGAACCCAATCATGTATACGTGGCACCGGCAAACCGCGACCTGGCACTGCTTCACGGGGTCATCCAGCTTATCGAGCCTATCGAGGCGCATGGTTTCCGGCTTCCGATCGATTTCTTCTTCAAGTCCCTTGCGGCGGATTTCGGAGAGAAAGCCGTCTGTATCGTCCTCTCCGGGATGGCTTCCGATGGAAGCGCCGGGCTCAAGGCGGTGAAGAGTGAATTGGGTCTCGTCCTGGTTCAGGATCCGCTTTCGGCCAAGTTCGATGGCATGCCAAGCAGCGCCATTAAGACCGAGCTTGCCGATTACATCCTCCCCCCCGAAGAAATGCCGGACCGCCTGATCCAGTATGCCTCCCATAACATGAAGGGGATCCTGTCCGAGAAGGCGGTCGCCGCCGGCAAAATTCCCGACACGCTTCAAAAACTCTTCATCCTTCTCAGGAACCGGACAGGCCACGACTTTTCACAGTACAAACAGAACACGATCCACCGCCGCGTCGAGAGGAGAATAACTGTTTCCCAACTGGATAATCTTCCCAACTACATCCGGATGCTGCAGGAAAACCCCGCGGAAATCGAAAGCCTGTTCAGAGAGCTTCTCATCGGTGTGACGACGTTTTTCAGAGATCCCGAATCATTCGTGAAATTGAAAGCCGTGCTGCTGGAGCTCGTCAAGAGCAAACCGGAGAACGGCCAGATGAGAATATGGGTGCCGGGATGTTCAACGGGCGAGGAAGCATACTCTGTGGCGATCATTCTCCATGAATGTATGACGGAAGCGAAGAAAACTCTCAATGTGCAGATATTCGGCACAGACATCGATAGTATCGCGATTGATAAAGCCCGCAGTGGAATATACTCCGGGATAGCCTCCGATGTCAGTAAGGACCGGTTAAGCCGTTTCTTTACCTCCAGGGACAATCGTTTTCTTATCCGGAAAGACATCAGAGAGATGTTGATCTTCGCGCAGCAGAGCATCGTGAAGGACCCCCCGTTCACCAAGCTTGATCTGATTACCTGCCGCAATCTTCTGATCTATTTCAATGCCGATCTGCAAAAGAAGATAATACCGGTATTTCACTACAGTCTTCTCCCCAACGGGATACTGTTTCTCGGTTCATCGGAAACGATTAACGTGTTTGTCGACCTGTTTTCCATCGTAGACAACAAATGGAAAATATACCGGAGGCGGGAGTCCGTGTATTCCTCGCAGCCCTTCCTGGAATTTCCTGCATCTCGCTCTGTCGGGAGGACTCACGCGGTAGCAGATAAACCGGACGAATCGCGGAACATAACCCGCATCGCGGAACAGATCATTCTGAGAAATTACTCTCCCCATTGCGTGATAATAACCGACGATGGAGAGATTGTGTATATCCATGGTCGGGCAGGGAAGTACCTCGAGCTTACCCACGGCGAGGCGAAAATGAACATCCTTGAAATGGCCCGCGGCGGACTACACCAGGAGCTCCCGGCGTTGATGAGAAAAGTACTCTCACGCAAAAAGCCGCTCACTGTCGAAGGAATAAGGGTTAAAGCCGGCGGACGCACCCTGGTAATAAACCTTACGGTGAAACCGATCAGGGAGTCCGGGGAGAGTCTGGGCTCCCTTCTTGTCATTTTCGAGGAGGTCACCCCTCCCCGCGGAAAGCCGGGCTCGAAGGCAGAACATTACGACCAGAAATCCGGCACACGTATCAGGGAGCTCGAGCATGAGCTGAGATCGACAAAGGAGAACCTCCGCTCGGCGGTCGAAGAGCTTGAAACGTCCAACGAAGAGCTCAAATCGTCGAACGAGGAGATGCAATCGACCAACGAGGAGATGCAATCGACCAACGAGGAGATGGAAACGTCGAAAGAAGAATTGCAGTCCCTCAACGAAGAACTGATTACGGTGAACACTGAGCTGCAGAACAAGAACGACGAATTGTCCGTTGTCAACAATGACATGAAGAACCTGCTCGACAGCACCGATATCCCGACGATCTTTCTCGACAACGATTTGTGCATCAAGAGGTTTACGTTTTACGCGACAAAAGTCGTGAATCTCATTGCGACGGACGTCGGGAGGCCCATAAACCACCTTGCGGCGAAGTTCAAATATGAACGGCTCATTGAAGACGCGAAAGAAGTGTTGAGGACGCTCGTGTTCAGGCAGGTGGAATTGCAGACCAACGACGGGCTCTGGTATCAGATGCGGATACTGCCTTACCGGACGACAAGCAATGTCATCGAGGGCGTGGTTATTACGTTTTCCGACATTGACAAGTTGAAGACAACGTCCGAAAAGATCGACAGGCTCAGCAAGGAGAATCAGCTTGCCCGCGAGTATGCTGATAACATCATCGATACGGTGAGGGAATCGCTGCTTATTCTCGATAAAGATCTGCGGGTCCTTTCGGCCAACCGTTCTTTTTACAGGATGTTCAGCACCTCCAGCGAAGACACCGTCGGCAAGTCCATATTTACCCTCGACGGGAACAAGTGGGAGATACCCCGGCTGCGGGAGCTTCTGCAGGAGATAATCCCCAAGCAGAATTTGTTTGAGGATTATGAAATGGAATACGATTTCAGGGACAAGGGGAGTAGAAAGGTGCTTTTGAACGCACGGCGGATGCTTCATGGAGAAAAGGAAACGAGACTTATTCTTCTGGCGATCCAATTACAAAGTCACAATAGAGACGAGGGCGCAATATGAAACGCGTTACAAAAGGAAAACGGAAATCCGTTCGCAGCAAGGGGAAGAAGAAGAGTGCGCCGAAAGGTGCGTCGGGTGCCGGAGACAAAGGTCAGGATGTCCGGAAGCTGGTGCATCTTCTGCAGGTGAACCAGGTCGAGCTGGAGCACCAGAATCAGGAGCTGAGGATTGCAGAAGAGGAGCTCCAAGCATCGAGGAATAAATACGTCAATCTGTTTGATTTTTCGCCGATCCCGTACTTCACTCTGAATGTGAGTGGCGTCATCAAAGAAGTAAACCTGTGTGCCGGGAGGATGTTCGGGGTGGAGCGACACAGACTCATCGGTAGGAACATTATTGCGTATATCCACGCCGAGGATAAGATGCCCTTCAACGGCTTCATCAGGACCGTGTTTCAATCTACCGAAAAGCAATCGGTCAAACTGCGGGTGATAAGCAAAGACAAGAGGGAGTTTTTTGTGGCGATGGAAGGCGTCAAATCCTCCGATACTCTGGAGTCAGAGCCAGGATGCCAGATTGCGCTGATCGATATTACGGAGCACAAGAAACCCGAGGATGCGTCTAAGAAATAATCCGAAGAAAAATGAACTACTCAACTGATCGCTAACTGTGCGACGTTAAACCGTTCGAGCCCTTCCCGGTCGGGGACAATGGATGCCGGTGCGCGGTGAGATGCGCGAGCGTCGCGGTTGGCCGTTTCATGCCAGGGCGGACTTGGTTTCAGTCACACCGAAGGCCGGAGCGACAGGTTCCGAAACCATCTTCAGGACTATCAGTGTGAGGTCGTCATCCAACGATGTTTCGCCTGATTTGCCTGACCAGGTGGAAAGGTGGTGAATAAGCTCATCCGCCGCTCGCTCGGGTGAATCAGAGGAATTCGCTTCTATAAATGCTTCGAGACGTTCATCACCGAACAACTCTCCCGCGTTGTTCCTTGTTTCGATAATGCCATCGGTATAGAGGACCAACCAGTCGTCCTTTCCAAAACTGAGTGTCGCATTCTCGTACCCGGTATTCAGAAAGGGGCCCAGTATTGTACCCCCGGTCGAAAGTCTGCGCAACTCTTTCTTCGATGTACTCCACAAAACCGGCGGCGGATGTCCCGCATTGGCATACCGGAGTGTTCCATTCGCGACATCGATGAAAAGGGAAAAGGCTGTGACAAATGACTCCTCAATTTTGCCATGGAGAATGCGGTTGATCTGTGTCAACACCCGTGCGGGATCGGACAGGTTATCTGACTGTGATGCAAACGCAATCTTAAGCATGGAGCCGATGAGTGCCGCGCCCACGCCGTGACCGGATACATCTGCGATCAGGATGCCCACGCTTGTTTCGCCTTCGATCTGGATATCGTAGAAATCCCCTGCGACCGCTGACATGGGAGCATATCGCGCGGCGATATCGAGACCCCGGGGGGAGTGAAGTGTCTTGGGCAGATTTGATTGTTGAATTCTCCGGGCGATATCGACTTCCTGCTCGATTGCGAGTAATTTTGCCTCATTAGAAAAAAAGAGGTGCACAGCGAGGTATCCCACTCCGATGCACCACAACACAACCAGCACCGGTTGTTCGAGGTGAACCTTCCAGGGAAAAAGGTGTATGTTCACCAGATTGTCGATGATCGCCGGGCCGATGAGAGCTGTCAGGAAAAGAATCCTGAGGACACGTTTTGCGGTAGTTTCGCGTCGAGGTGCGAGAAGGAGATTGATCAGCCACACAAGGACCCAGAGAACGGCAACAACCGGGATTATCGCTGGTTCCGGCGGCGGGCCCTGGTGGATCAATTCGTACCCCGCGATCGCCACGGCATAGACGATCGTGGATCGGAAGACCCAGAGCATCGAGTTGTACAAGCCTGGTCCGAAGATTTCGATAAGAAACGCGGAGATCAGAACAACCCCCGCGTAAGTTAAGGCAGCGTTGAAATATGGCAATGTGAAGGGAAAGCCGATCAATGCCCTCATGGTCGGCCCGTGGGCCAGCCATCGGATGCCGCCGACGAGAAGGATGAGGCCAAAGTTGAGCAACGAAAGGTCCTTGCTCCTTCGGCGGAGAAGACCGATGACGATTACGGTCAAGCCGATGGACGATTCGATTAACCCTGCGGCGATATCTCCAAAGTCTGTCTCAAAGGGGCTCATGGTTCTATCTGATGAATACGCGAAGGCCGGCCTTTCTCCATCTCAATCACGGCCCTCTCAGCGTCCGGGTCGAGCATCTACGGATAGAAGCTACTCATACACATCCTGAGAGGCAAGAAGCAACCTGGGAAAGAACTAATTCCTTACTGCAGGTGACAAATGTGGAGCCGGGGGATAATATGATCCTGCCTGGCGATGATTTCGCAAAGTGTCTTACTAACGATCACATGCGAGCCGGGGAGATGGTCCGCATGAAGATGCTCTCCCCCGGGAGGGTGGAGATACTCCGCCGGAAAACCGGTGAGGAACTGAAAGGGGACGCTGTGAAGGCAAAACGGGGGCAGAACAGGTTCGCGGAAAAACTGAGAAAACGCGGGCGTCTGCAGTGACGGAGATCGGCACCGTCAGGGAAGTATGGCGCTACCCGGTCAAGAGCATGCGCGGCGAAACGATGAACGAGGCGTTCATGGGATTCTCCGGCATTTACGGCGACCGGTGTGCCGCATACATCAGACAGGACGGGAAAGCAGGGTTCCCCTACCTGAGTGCATCGGCCCAGGAACAGATGCTTC
>Ga0182011_10001198_pt1 | contig 22828 bp, 14 predicted proteins | sample 711E1DmetaG_FD_120481 | JGI IMG/M metagenome (GOLD analysis project Ga0182011, IMG submission 120481) | Permafrost microbial communities from Stordalen Mire, Sweden - 711E1D metaG | ecosystem: Environmental > Terrestrial > Soil > Wetlands > Permafrost | place: Sweden: Stordalen | collected...
ACCTGTCTTAATAGCGTTCCGCTAAAACCTTCACCGCTTAATTCTTTTCGGCCAAATTCGCTTGCCGATTTGAGCCGACTTTGGTTCGCTTTAGTATCTGCAAGCAACGACTTATACTCCTGAATTCCGAAACCTCTTGCCAATTCCTGATAAACCCCTATGCGGCATTCTGCGTGGCTTTCCATTTCTAACCCTTTTAAATAGAAACGTTCAAAGGCTGATAGAGATTTCCATAGGTATTTATCTATGCCTCGCGGAACAAGATGATCGCAAGCGATAACCACTGCATTACGGATTACTTCTTCTACCGGAGATACTTCATTTGAAGCTCGAACGCGCGTTAGCTCATAAGCTACATCAATTTCTTCTATTTTCTTGGATGTTAGGACTCTCAACGCTGCCGCATAAGCCGCCAGTTGATAATCCGTATCTGCAAAATTAGGATCATTCAAGTCATCCATTTCCAACATTGAATCAAGCTGGCGGCGAACTTCAGCCTCTACTTTCGGATAAATTTCGTCTAGGAAAACTGTTTCCTGCATTTTTTGTTTACGTAGTATTAATAGAACAGTACCTTGTACGTAATTTCCTTCCTTAAGGGAAGAGGTTGTTTCCGTGGCTATACACCATGCAGCGGACACCTTGAGTCCTGCTGCCCAAAGTATAAGGGCCAAATCAGCCCAAACACTCGCGTCCTGATGAGTAAACATTACCACCTGCAATCCATTGTCAGACATTTGGTCTGCAAGCGTATGATAGCAATCTACCATGGATTTTCTGAAATTATCATCACTTCCGCTAACCGCAAGAACTCGCTTAGAATCTGTGTACCAACTCGGAAAAAGTCTCTGGAGTGGGATATCATACCAAGCTAGGAAAAACTCGGATAGTTCTTCATAACTTATAGCGTCAGCATAGGGAGGATCTGTAATCCAAATATTATTAAATATTTTTACGTTTCTGGCATCACAAGTTTGAACTTGGCTATTTTGTATAAATTTGCTTTCACCTTTTCCAGCAAATAGTAATGTCCGTAATACAGATACGGGGCGAACGGAGAAGTTATACAAAGTATTTAATGCTTGATTGCTAAAAACGTCTACTCCGCCGCCAATACCTCCTCCATTTGATGATTTCCACCTTGAGAGACGGGAGTTTGCATTTACCATCCGTCCAAGTAGTAACAACTGGGGAGGAGATTTTGTCATACTTGCGAATAATCCATTGATCAGAAGTTGCCTTGGTGCAAATAGATGATGCCAATATGTCCAACCACGCGTCCTTATTGGTTCGTCTGTCTTGACGCCGGGCTCAATTTTTCTACACGGTATGTAACCTTGTTTTTGCCAATCAATAAAATGCTTAGCTAGTATTTCCGTTACTTTACGTTCGCGAGCAAGATCATGAGTCGTCGGAGACTTATAGTGTCTTTGGCTTTTCATCTTCCCGTCCCCATCGATCCATGTATCTAACCACCGAATGCAATATAGCCGTTCTCCAAAAATATCATCATCACGGGGAGCAACATCATTATTCTCCCAAGGTCGTAAAAGGCTTTTATTTTCACCAAAATTACCACGTCCGTCCCCACGTATTGAACGGATTGGAGTTCGTGCATTGCAATGGGGACATATTAATTCTGAATCTGCAATCGTACCATTTCTTGCTGAATCCATTTCAATATTCGATGCATTCTGTACGATCTCAAAATTATAATTTTTATCTTTTTCGCTAGGAATTATTTTTGCGATTACTTTTTTTTCGGCAATGACCCAAGAAGGAGTTAAAGGCACATTCCATCCACATTCTGGACATTTTGTTTCAACACAATAAAGATAAGCATCTGCCCGCCAGCGTCTGCCAGTCTTGGAGTCCGGCTCCCTCTGTTCAATACCCCATTCCGAAATCTGCTGATCTACAGCATTGAGGACTTCTGATTGAGCTTCGTGGGCTCGCTTTGCTGCATCCATTCCTCCACCAATAATATTTAACCCAGCCCAAGTAAGGAGCGCTGCAATAGGATTAAGGTCACTCCCATAGGTTTCACATCCCAATCTAGCCGCTTCAAAAGGAATTGACCCTCCTCCGCAAAAAGAATCTCCAACCATCGGAGTATGTCCAAACCTGCGCTTTCCAAGTTCAATAACCAATTCTGAAAGTGATGATACATCGGTGCCCAGATGAGTATTAATCGCAGTCCATGATTCAAGCGAAGGCCCATCTATTTGTTCCGGGCGCGCACAATATAGTTGCTTCTCATCGTAGGGCATACTTAAAAATATGCGCCTTTGTAAATCATTTTTATCATCAACCGTAAGTTCTTTCTTTAACCTTGCATCATTTTCAATTGAATCTGAAGTAAAATATCGATTTCTTTCCGTCGGCCCCATACGGCTGAACAATTCATCAGCGGAGATATTTTTCGTTTTCCGACGAAGCATTCCGTCGTCATCCATGGTCATTATTTTCAGGAATATGGCTCTGTCTTTAATCGGATCGGAAGTCGCAGGTAAAAGCAAACCCAGAATGGTGGCGCGACAAAGCACTAAGGGTTTTCGTCCCCACCATTTACCCAAGGCCGTGAGGGTTTGTCCGGCAACCGCTTTTCGTTCGGTGTAGCTCTCTTTAGATATTTTAGAGACTGGAAACTGGACCTCAATAAAAGAAGAACCTATATCTGATAAATCTTTAGAAAAGGTTAATTTGTTATTATCTTGTTTTTCAGACTTATTCACGGATTATCTTCCTTGGTTGATTAAACCGAATCATATTTTTCAGATTCTTTAATCGCGTCGTTTACATATCGGAAAAATTCCGGCACCATCGGTTCGTTTGAAGGGTTTCCTGTGACAGGATTCTCGGTTAGCGCATAACGTATGGCCTTACGCCAACCCCTATTTCGTCCTGTTACATAACTTCCCGTCGCGGCAGCAGTCATGGTATAAAGCCACCAGCGTTCCTCCGGGGTTAAACCCTGCCAATTAGCAACCGCCGTATTAGTTAATGCGGGATCCGCATCCTCAATTGCCCAGGCAAGCAAGGTAAGTTCCTTACCTAAAATTCGATTTATAACATTAGCTCCGGTTTTCCAACGTCCTGGAGGCTTGCCTTCTTTCTTTAACCTGGCATTAAATTCCGCCCTGATTACATCTGCGATGTCATTCCATTTTTTCCTATCTAGCGAACTACGTACTTGACCGTCATTACGCTCCCCAAAATGCACTGAGCTTTCTAAATTGTAGGAATCCCATGATAGATGCTCACTAATCGAAACAGCTTGTGTAACGCCCGTTGGAATAATAACCAGAAAATGAGATGCGCTCTCCTTCGGGTCAAAACCGAAGGTACCAGCTAAGGTATCCTGGTTTTGTTTTTTTTCACGTTCCCTCATTATTGGACCACCTCATCAGATTTGTATTCTATCTTGGATTCATTAACCCAATCCAGAAACTGTTGTCCTCTGACAAAGTAGAGAGAAGTCACTTCTATCCCTAATTGGCCCTCCGGAGTAAATCGGCGCAGCAGGTCAGAAGATTCCCTAATGTCTACAGCACTAAGTTTTATTTTTTCAGAAAGGTTGAGTTCAACCCAGCGATCCGAGGTAACACTGAGTTTTACCCCGCTGACGGCAACAAAATAGGTTTTGAGTTTCTCTATAAAATCATAGGACTCCATAACTATATGATAATCAAAATGATGTTTCCAAATTAAAGGTTTATCCGGATCAATCGATTTGTCTCCATCCGGTTTACCCCATGTGATAGGAACGTTTAGCTGTTCCGAGATAATACCATCACGGCGACCGATGGCAAGAATCACCTGAGTTCCGCGGTGAACTTCCACAGGGTCAGCATAAATACCACCGGATAGTTTAGGGTCTGACCCATCGGTTGTATATTTTATCTCTGTATTTTTATCTGCATTGGGGGCAGCTTGAATTTCTACCATCTTAGCGCCGCGTTGGCCCGAAAAGACCCTGTACATGAGCGTTAGCTTATTATGCCACGAGAGAGGTTTGCCGGAAGCATGTGTTTTTGTCGAATCTACTGCCAGGAAAGACACTTCCATTGCCGATGTCTTATACACTCCATTTTCAACTTTCTGAGATGCCTCGGTAGCATCTCCCCCAATCTCAGCATAAATAGTGTCGCCATTCACAGGTATTATTTTCAGATCAACTTCGCCCGTTTTTTCATCTCTGGACCGTTCCTGGATTTGTGTAGATGTGGTTTTGGGAGGAGGCGGTGTCCTGTCTACATACCCTGCCTTATCCTGACGCCACACATCACGAAATACCAGGTCATTTTTAATTTCATCCAAGGCGTCCCGCCTGTGCCATTGCCATCTGGGATTCATAGCAGCTCGCCGCTTAATTTCTGTCCACAACATAACGGGGGTGGTAAACAGCCGCTGTTCGATTTTCTTACGGAAAGTATCTGTTGTCACGTCTTCTGTATATTTTTGTTTTTCCTTTAACACCTGGATAATTTGATCCTCTCCGTTATACCGATTTCCTTCATACTTCATAAGAAAATCAGCTGACATCAATACATCTTTTTCATTGAGTTGGGAGGGGTAATACAGAGTGGAAAACGTCTCTTTTGTGGCGGATAAGAATTGCCCTAAAATGCGATCTTTTAGTTCATCAGCCTGCTTGAATTGTGGGTCAGTTTCCGGGACTTTATCCGATGCCATTTCATCTATTATATGTTGAATAGCTTTCAGCCTTTTTGCACTATCCACCAATGTGTCGAAGGTGTTTCTGGAACCGGTTAATACTGCTATTCTATTTTTAAAAGTAGTTTGTTCGTAAAACTGGATTAATTGGGGATTCACACCCTGACCAACAAATGGTTCGGAAATGACAAGCGTCGTTTTATCCTGAACTGTTTGTATCTGGTCAATTGAAGGTAACGGTAAAACCTCTTGGTAGCACCAATTGGTTTGAGGTTTAAAGATAATTATAAGTCGGTCCCTGAGTTCTTTGATTGCTTGTTCGCGAATGTAAGCACCGGATAATGATTCCAACTTGGCTACCAGATTCTGGACGTTTCTAAAATATAATCGGCCGTCCCTGTTTGCATGAAGATACCATGCCGCCGTGGATAATTTTTCAAGAACGTCAGATTTGAGACGAGCCAGATTCCTTCCCGGTTCACATAAATATCCCACAACTTCATGCGTCGTGAGGCCGACAACTGCATTTGGTACATTAGATAGAGAGGCCATAAATATAAGACGACAAGCATCTTTGGTATCTGATGTCCCCAGGTTCTGGTCCATTATTTCGGCCACGGCAGTACCCTGGCTGGCAATATCGTGAGATATTGCATTATCCAAGGTTGGGTTAATCTGGCGGATCTCCGATAACGTCTCTGCATCGTTAAGATCTATGTCGTGTACACTAATGAGAAACTTCTTTTCGGCCTCCCCAGTCTGCCATAAGCGTGAAGTTATAATACGCATCAGACGTATGAGCGCACGTGTTTGCTGAAAACCAGGATTCTCCCGAAATCTTGCATATAAATCTTTAATCGCAGGATGAAACGGATAACTGGTTTGGATTAATTGTGCAAATGCTTCAGGTGATTGCGCGGTGATATCCATCTGTTTGGCTTCACGAACGGATTTAGCATACGCCTGAGCTACTTCTGTGACTTCTCTATCATTCGGCAGTGTTTTAAATAGCCGTTTCCGGAGAATCTGATAAAATTCATCTGTATTAATTTGCACAGGCGTCAAATTCATTGAATGCCGCTGTGCTTCATGCTGCAGTTGTAGGAGCACTTCAGCAATCTGTGCGCTAGCCTCGGCATATGTCCCCACAAGATCAGTTAAGACAATACAAACGTTACCTAGTTCTTTCTCAACAACGGCTTCAAAGAGGTTAGTTAGTGCTGTCGCCGTAACCCGAGATAAATCTGAATTACCTATGGCTACGGATTTAGCGTTATCCAGGTACGGAGGAAGTTCATCAAGAAGAATTAGAGTTGGCTTGCTCTTAAGTAAATTAATCCAAGCTGTACGTCCTGGAGCTTTTAAAGGAGAATAGTAGTCTTTAAAATCTGCCTGTTTCCCTAACTGGCGGGCAATTTCACCCCATATGCCATTCGGGGCATCGGTTTCTCGCCCTGAGAAGCAAATCACTTGGACGGGAGGCAATTCTTTCGCATTCGGCAGTTCCGGTAAAACCGATTGGCGCAATTCAGGGTGCTTCGCCAGCATTCCTAGCGTAATCAGATTATGCGTTTTACCGCCGCCCATCGCTTGGGTAAGTTTAAAAATAGCCTGATCAGATTTACCTTCCAATCTTCGGAATGCTTCAATCAGCAAAGTGTGCATTCCAGCCGTAACCCAGTTCTCCTCAAAGAAAGACTTAGCATCAATTTTATTTTCCGCAAGGTGCATAAGGTTAAGGACCGTATCCCTGCGGGCAGTGTCAAACACGGTATCACGAGGGATACATAAAGCTTTTATCGATTTCATTTATTCCACCTGTTATTTCTATTTTGGGCCATTTCTAATCGCATGGCTTAGAAAATGAGGGCAAATGAGGGCAAATCTTTCGCGTTGGAAAAATGGATTCTATAATTATTTGTTAGAATAGCGCTAATAAAAATATTGCGTCGGAAAGAAATCCTTTTGATTATGCCGATTATACTACCTATTTTGATTCTCTACAATACATAACCTTTTTGGAGCAGATTATATGTTGACACTACGAGATGTATTCATAGAAAAAAGGTTCCATTCATTTCTTTCGACATTTTGTTTCGAAATTTTATTAACTTTTTCAGAATTCATCGCATCTCCTTACCCAAAATAATGGAATTACAAACTGAAGCAACTTTAAAGTAAAAGAACCGGTCGTGTCGGTGAGTCTTGCAGGTGTACGCCTATGGTGCTAAAATTCTATCATATTTGGTTGTTTCAAATTAAGTTGCAAATTGGGGGTGAAATATGACGATACCTGATTTTCAAGAAATGCGAAATCAGCCAATGGTTCTAGGTTATATGAACTACCTATTCTGATTTGGGTTTCCGGCAGGAGCTGTTCAGGAAAAGGTGTAGCCACTGAGGTGCTAACAGATTCAAAAAACTTTGGTTTAGTAGTATTTGTGGATTTCGGTTAGAATTTACCGTCTTTTACCAGTGTGGGCTCGGTCCAAGGAACTAATGCCAACCAGGATATTTGCCATCGGATAATCCTTTGAAATACTTTAGATTCCCATTCGGTGCCAGTCGGCGTTGCCTCTGGACAAATCTTGAGTATCTTGTAATCATAAACAAATCCATCCATAGCTAATTAATACCTATCTTGTCCATTTTCTGATAAAAGTGACTAAAAATAGCGAATTAAGGAATATTCCTGCAAAAGCCTCGGCCAAACCGGCAAATTTGACCCATGAAGGAATAGTGTTTTGCCCGATGAAGCCAATAGTAGTAAATGAACCACCGCTATAAAGTAATGCATCAACAAAAGATTTATTTAAAGTATACGCCCAAATAAAAAAAGACAAAGCGAAAAGCATAATAATCGCTAAATCCCAAAGAATTATACGGCGCCATCGTTCACCATATCCACATAAACTCTCAGCAATATACAATGGTAGAATTCGCCTTAGGCAATCGAACACGGCGCCAAAACGTTTATTTTTCAATTCAATAGATAATATGCTCAGTTGTATTTCTCTTCTAGAAGCCCATTCTCTAAAATGAAATTCTCCGACTAAGTCGTATAAGCCAGCGTTCTGATGCCAAATTTTTAATTGTCTATATGCAAATTCCGACGTATCACGGGAAATGGATTTATTCTTATTTCCAAGTTTGTATTGAGGTCCCCATATCGCATTATCGAGCACAGTGGATTGAACTATTCTAGATTGCGTTAAGCATATATTTTTCATTTGACACAGGGTAAAATTGGTGGCTTCTAAATTTGCCCCACTTAAATCAGCATCGGTTAAATCTGCTTCAAAGAAATTGGCCGAAGTAACATTGGCCCCAGTTATATGTGCGCTTCTAAGATTCGCAGAAGTGAAATTCGCACCAATCATGACAGCAGCATTTAGGTGCGCTGCTTCCATATCGGCATGCGACATCAGAGAGTTACTTAAATTAGAAGGAACTATTCTAGAATCCTCGGCAAGTGCATTTAAGTCGGCATTTTTTAAAATTATGCCCGACAAGTCAAGACTTGACAGATTTATTCCTCTTAAGTCAAGCCCTGATAAATCCAAATCTAGCGCCGAGTTACCATTTCTGCTGATTAAAGCGACCACGACATCTCTCGTTAAAGGTAGTTTAATGTCATTGTCTATAATGTATTTTGCAACTTGTTCCTTTGACAGCGCTATCCCTGAGGGCTTCAATGGTTTAGATATGCCTTCTATTTGGTCGCCAAAATTTATTTGTACGAAACCTGAGAAAAAGAATGAACCAGATGTTAAGATAATAGGTTGGATTAGCAAGTGGGGCCGTTTCTCATAAGCAAAATCATTGAAACGATGGCACGTGGGACATTCAACAACAACGTAAATAATTGAACCTGGCCAGATTTTTGCAGCTAATAATGTTGAACAATTGCCACAAATATAGTCTTGAACTCCGCCACCTGTTCCTGCAAAGAATGGTCCTCTGAAACTGCCTTGTGGCTTAATAACTGTTCTCGTTAACGGTTGTGGTTCTTCGACGATATTGAGCTTCTTCTGTGGCATAAGTTCGCCTCTGTTTATCTATTTTATTTAGGTATTTGCACGGCTTTATCTTACCACAGAAATTAAAATAAACTAATCCCTAAATTTGTACTTTAGGAAATGGTAGATTGTTTATTTTATGATCAACCTAAGTCTGACATTGTAACGGTTAACCAATTTGAAGTAAAGCTTGATATAATCACAAAAGTAAGCGCTCATTTCTGAGTACCCACGTTTGGTTGTAAAAATTATGATGGTTGTCGATTATCTAATTTATTTTGATCAACAAACTTTGCGTTGCGTATTTAGGGCCAAGTCAACCGGCTTCTCGGAGCGGGTCGGCCCCCCCGGTTAGTGAATAAAGCCGAATAGTTCCTGGGCGATTGGTGCAAGAACAGCATAGTAAAACTTGGCCACGCTTCCAGATACTGTCCGCACTCGCGCAGTGATAGGATTCATTCGCATATCAGAGCACTAGAGGAAAAGTCTTCTCAAAAGTTTTACCTTTTGTCCACGACGGTGGGCCGTCGGGTACGATAGGTAAAACTCCTACCATGTCTGTTGGCGCATTATCCGGCGGCACCGGCATGGTATAAATTACCTTCGCGTTGGTATCATCCACATCAATCCGTTCTACGAAAGAGCGCAGGAAAGCTTTCTGTGATATTATTGAAGATTCTTCAAGCAGCCCCCTCGGATCTTGTACATATTCCTGGACCACGGCCCGACTGGCGAGCTCAACATTATGGCATTTCAAAACTTCTTCTGCTTCAATCCTTGCCTGTTGAAGTTCCTCTTTCTTCTGGAATAATGCTTTTATCCTGGGAGCAAGCTCTCCTCCTTTGAATTCACCAGTTTCAAGTGCATCATAGAGCTTAGCTAGCCTGTCTTCCGCTTCCGCGATTTGAGTGTTGATGATTTCCAATCTCTCATTTTCACCATCGCACTGTCGAGTATTAGGCTAAATTCCCGACTAGCGAAATCATATATGGCCTGCTGAGGCTATTCCGTTGCAACGAAGACGCTATTATTATAGTGTCCCAAAATTGCTCAAACAAAATAGTCTTTGTAAAGTAACGACTCATCTTTTTGTTATCAATTAACTTCAGAAAAGTGGGTGTAACGGAACGGGAAGACAATATTGACCTCCAGCCTGAACGCTTACTCTTTTTATAAATGAGACCTTATTCCCTTAGATTAAGGTCTCAAGCAATTACTAACTGGTTGGAAAAGGTGCGGCAATGACGCGCGCCCCGACACAATTGTCGTGGTGTCAGCATTACGGATCTTGATGTCTGCAAAACTTTATCAGGGTACTCGCTCCAAGCGGTGAGGAACTAAACTCTGAAAGAGATAAAAAGGCAAAATAATATAACAATGGTAGCCTAGTAACCGTAACTGCTACCTATTATTTTGAAGGTGACAGTATTCAAGTCCAAGTGCTTTAATTTTAGTTTTTATTTTGGATTCCATATTTACACCAACCTCTGATTATTTTAGCCTTCGTCACACCGGGTATACTTCATCAGCTCTTCAGCCGATTTGTGCTTGATAACCAGTTTGTCCCGGCCCACCGTGCCTTCCGGGATTTCCGTGACATCGGTGATTTTACTGTATACCGGCGGCAGCGGGTCCCGCCGCATCATCAGCTCCAGCGCCCTTTCCGCATTGTAAGGGACAACCGGCTTTTTCACCCCGTGCGGTTTAAACACCACTGACGGTTTGGTCGTCTTGCTGTCCGGCAGGTCTTCCAGGTCTCTTAGCATTCCATATCTTTCCTGCATGTCCGCCAGTGTCCCGAAATCCAGCGCCCGTGCCGAGCAGGCCCCCACACAAATCGGTAAATCCCCCGCTTCCAAACGGTCGATGCACATGTCGCACTTCCGGGCAATGTCCCCGATGTTATCGCTCTCAAAAACCGGCGCACCGTAAGGGCATTCTTCATAACAGTTGCGGCAGCCGGTGCATTTATCGGCATCAATCAGCACCGCCCCGTATTTCGGCTCCTTGGTAATCGCAGCTACAGGACAGGCCTCGATGCAGACCGGCTTTTCGCAGTGGTAGCAGGGTATCCACTGGAAATGGATGCGCACCGTGGGAAATGCGCCTTTCTCGTACTCATAGACCTTCAGGTACTTTAATGGCCCTGCAGGCAGCTGGTGCCAGTTTTTACAGGCCACGGTACAATCCCGGCAGCCGGTACACCGGCTCTGGTCGAAGAAAAAAGCGTATTGTGTCATTTTACACTCTCCCATTTTTCAATTTGAACGAGCGCCTTACACGGCTGATGGTCGAGAATCGTCTCCGGCAGGTGTTCGTCGTAATGCGTCATCAGGTTGGGGGCTCCCCGGGTATCAATCCCTTCCGGCATCAGGGCCGTCTTGGTTTTCCCCGGCGTGTACCAGCCCCCATGAAAGATATTCACAGTACCGGGGACTACTTTAGAGGTGACGTAAGCCGGCATGATGATTTCCGCCTGGTCGTTGTACACCCGGACTAAATCGTTATCCTTGATTCCCCTGGCTTTGGCTTCGGCGACGCTAATCCATACGGCATGGCGGTAACAGTCCCGGTTGAGCAGAGGCTGGTTGTCCAGCAGGGTATGGATGCGGTACAGTCCGTGGGGGGAAGACATCAACAGGGGGTATTTATTAGAATCTTGACTGAAGTAAGTGGCTTTACCGCCCTTGACCATCTCCGCCATCGGCGGCAGGTGTCCCCCGCCGTACCGTTTATTGGCATGGGTTTTTGTTTTAGTATCTGAAGTTGACGCACTTTCCGCCACTTCTTTGGAATAGAACTCAATCTTACCCGACTCCGTCCCTTTGAAGGGGTTTTCTCCCCGCAGCACGGCATTCTTATAGGTGTAATAGGGGTCCTGGACTTCCCAGCGGAAGACCGGTTTCTTCTGGAATTCCTCCCAGTTCGGCGGGTGCAACGGGGCAATTTCTGCCCGCACCATCCATTTCTCATAGGCCTCCCGGTGCAGGTTATCAACCGCTTCGTCCCACTTGCCGTCAGGCACGTTCGCCATGCGGGGGCAGTATAATTCCGCGATACCTAACCGCTTGGCGATTTGCAGCCAGATCCAACCGCGGGGTTTGACTTCGCCCGGCGGGTCGACACACTTCTGATTGAAGACGAAATAATTACCATTCAGGTTTACCATTTCCTTGCGAAAGAGGTCAGTCGAACGTTCTTTTTGGAAGGACATGTCCCGGCCCTCAAAAGCGGCATGCATCTGGGGCAGAATGATATCCGCGTATTTCGCGGTGGGGTTATCCAGATGGTAGGAGAATACCACGCTGAAATCCAGCTTTTTCATGGCTTTGATATTGGTGTTAATATCCGGGTGCGTCATAATCGGATTGGTCGTGAACAGAATCAACATCTTGATATTGGGAGCAGGATTCCCGGGGGCGTTGCCAATGACGCGATTGTATTCGTCTAAAGTCATTTCGCCGTGGTCCAGTTTTTCCCGCAGTACAATGGCCTCCGGCCATTTGAAATGAGCCGGCAGTACCGGCGACTGGTACACGGCCGGCGCTTTTTGCCAGTCCACCACCGGTTTCGGAATACCGGGCTCATGCTGGCCGAATTCACAGGCTGTTTCCGCGGAAGCGGTCGCGCCCGGCGTCATCGTGTTGCCGGTTAACGCCTGCAGGTAGATGGCTGCCCGGATGCCGTTTTCACCCCAGAATTGACGTCCCATGGAAAACGATACATTCAGATTGACCGGCTTGCTGCGGGCGTACAACCGGGCAAATTCAATGATTGTTTCTGCCGGCACGCCGCAAATATTCTCGGCCCACTGCGGCGTCTTGTCAACGCCGTCAGCCGCACCCAGAACGTAATCCTGCCATTGCCGCAAGCCTTCCGGCTCCACCCACTTAGCGATGAATTCTTTATCGCACAGGTCTTCTTTAAACCAGACATTGGCCATGGCAATTATCATCGCCACATCGGTCGTCGGCCGGATTGGTATCCACTGGCTGGCGACAGTCTCGGCAGTCGGGGTATAGCGGGGCTCAATCGAAATTACCGGGATACCGCGTTCCCGTGCGCGCATCAATGTATAAACGGCATGGTTACTTAAGGTGGTGCCGGGATTGAATCCCCATAAGACAATCAATTTGGCTTTCAGCAGGTTGCTTTCATCCTGGCGCTCATCGACAGTTTGACGCCCCAATACCCACCGCTCCGCTTCATCAACGCCTTGAAGCGAATGACCGCCCCAATCCGCCACTCCTGCGCCGAACCAGGGACTGAGGACAAAACCGTCAGAACCGAAATCGCCGATTGAAAGCGGCCCGAATTTTTCTTTGTAATATTTCAACTTAGCAGCGATGGTGTCCAGGGCTTCATCCCACGATATCCGCTGCCATTTGCCCTCACCTTTCTCGCCAGCCCGTTTCATCGGATAAATTACCCGATTCGGGGCGTTCAGGTTGCGGATGTGGGCATATCCCTTGGTGCACGGTCTTGCCGCAATCATGCATTTATCAATCAGTTCGTCAGAAAGGTGCCCGTCTTCCCGCGCGATGCCGCGGTTAATCGTATCGTCCGGCTCCACCGCCCGGATTTTGCCGTTCCGGATGTGCACTTTAATCACACACATGCTGAAGCAGTGGTCGTTACAGGTCGTATATCGAATAATATCCGCTGTTTGTGGTTTACTACTCATGTTTGTGACATTCATAATTTCCCTTGTCCCACCTAAATCAAACTATAACCCCAACTTCAGATTTAGCGAACATCCATCCTTCCAATACGATATTACCATATGAACGCTCTAATCGCTACATATCAAACCAAAAGCAGATTCGAGTCAACCACATTCTGAAAATTCGCAACCAATTTAACACTTGACCTCAATTCAATTGGGGCATAATATATTACTAACTACAGTCGAAGGGACAAGGCAGTTTATTTAAAATGATGTCATATGAAATGCTAATTTAAAACGAATAAAATCGAGGGAGGAAACATGCATAGGGCCTTTACTGACATTCCCGAAGGGCAAATACACTATAGATTTGAGGGGCAAGGCGAACCGCTATTATTGCTACATGCGGCAGTCACTTCGTCCAATGAATTCTCAAGGGTGATGCCCTTTTTATCAAAAAATTATCTCGTTATTGCCATGGATTTCATGGGCAATGGAGATTCAGATTCAGCTACTAACCAATATCAGATATTAGACCACGCGAGAACTGTTGTTAGTTTTATGAGAAGTTTAGGCATTAAAAAGACGAATTTATTAGGGAAAAATGCTGGAGCTAACGTGGCAGCTGAGCTTGCAATAAATTGGCCAGAAGTTGTGAACAAATTAATATTATCGGGAGTAGGATACTTTCCCGACCCAAGCGAGGGTATCACTCTGACGGGGCATCCGAATAAAAACTTCACAAGTCGCGTAGACATAAAGCCCGATGGTTCACATCTAATGGAATGGTGGCGACGAGCTAGTTTTTGGGAAGCTCCGTTGGACATATTAGAGGAAAGGCTGCTCGAATATGTTAAGGGTGGCCCCAGAGGCGAGGAAATACATTGGGCATCGGGCGGGTATAACTTGAAACTTCGGATGCCGCTAATAAATTGTCCTACATTGGTTCTTTCAGGAACCCTTGACCCCTTCTACCCCGTGGTGGAAAAGATAAAGGAATTATTGCCCAATGGAAAACTCGCAGTCATTGAAAAAGGATCCATCTGGGTCACACGTGTTATGCCCAACGAGTATGCTGACGAAGTCCTCAGCTTCTTAAAAACAGATAAGTAGTTCATTCTGCTCGATTGTGATCGATTGTTATGCTTCAAAACCAAGCGTAAGAAAATACTAAATATATTTTTTGTTCTCACTATTAGTTAGAGATATTCATCGAGAAGCAAATATTATTTTGATGGAATGCCTTAGATTTATTCCCAATCTTCCAGCAGGTGCGACTTGTGAATTTTTGTGATTATTTACCAAGAATGCTCCATTTCTGGAGCATTCTTCTAAAAGGATGCGACGACGTTTGCTACATCGTCGATTGAATTATAGAACTGCCCTTATCCATTAGTCAATGGAGAATAATCCAACATTTTTTGTAGATTCATTTCTCTATTTTAATTTATTCTGTGGAAACTTAACGCCAGCAAAACAAAAACAGTAAACCCCATCCTCAAAAATATCAACAGGCCCATAGTACATTATCTTTATTCATGTACCAAGCCTAAAACAATGCCTGACACCAGTTTATTAAAAGTCAAAAGAATATCTTAAGTATTTCACGAATATTTCGCGTTGACAAGACAGAAAGCAATCCATTATCATATGAACTAGTTGACTTTTCAGCTTTTTCCCTTATTCAATAAGTCCAGCTGTTCTCGCTGAGCTTGTTGAATTTTTTGGTCAAAATCTTGTTGCCATCGGCAAACATGCCGTTTCAATCAGTTTACACTATCATAGGAAGAGTCTAAACCGAAGTACACCGGTTTTACGGGTCAACGTCAATGAACATCCTCATCATTCTCATGGAATATTCGTCTGTCAACCGTATAATGACATTTCAAATAAATTTGGACAAAAATAGCCTATCTTCCCTTCATCAGACACTTAGCAGAAATGTTCATTTCTTAGAATCGCTAACCCAATTAGGTCGAAAAAGCTAGGGAGCCAAATTATCTTGGCTCCCTAGTTGTTGAATCAGTGGATAAACAGTATTTTAAGATTTATTGCAGTTATTAATCGCCCATTGAAGTCTTCATTGATTGGTCAATCCATATTCTCTCGATCATAGGCATTTTATCTTCGTACCCGGTCTCTATCTCCTGGTAGTAGTTTTTCATCCACGGCCACCAGTAGTTATCGGCAGTCTGGTCTGCCATAGGTAACCAACCCGCATCTTCAAGCATGCCAGCCGCGAGAGCTTTTTCGTCTGTCACCCTTTGGGTTGGGTCAGGTTCTGCATCCATTGCCCACCATTGGGTGTCAAAAATCTTATCATTAACATAAGTAGATCCAATGGCAGTCGACAAAACGCGGTTTGATTCATTTATAAAATTGGAAGGCCCCATATGGAAATACATAACGTCGTATTTCAGAGCGTCGCCATCGTTTTCCAACACAGTTGGATCCACGGCGTTAATCGAAGCTTTGACGCCAACTTTAGCCCACTGGTTAACAAGAAGTTGCGCAACGTCCGATTCTGTTGGCACAGTACTGTCAACATTTATTGTCAGGCTGAACCCATTGGGATATCCAGCACTGCTCAACATCTGTTGCGCTTTGGCCGTATTATAAGTCCACATGCTTTGAATATCGGCAGGCATTTGACTCAGGGGAACATACGCAGGATCTCCTTGCATTATCGGCCAATCGAAAACTTTACCACCGGGGTACGTAAGATTTGCAATAGTCGTAAAGTCGGTTGCTGTAACTAATGCCTGCCGGACTGTTTTATTTTCAAGGTACTGGTTGGTCGCTCTATTAAGTGTGAACGAATCGACACTGCCAGTTGTCCATGAAACATGTGTTATTCCCGTCGAATCTAGAGATGATTCGTAGGTTGTTGGGACTTCGTAATCCCAATCTATTTTGCCGGTGCGTAAGGCAGCGATCGCAGTAGCCTCATCAGGAATTTCAGGATATACGAGCGTGTTGATAAACGGCATTTTATACTGCGTGCCATTTATGGTAGTTGTACCCCAGTAATTGGGGTTTTTGGTGTAAGTTGCGCCGGTACCCGAAACAAAGTTAGTGATAGTAAAGGGTCCATCGCTTACGGTATTTTGCCAAGCTTCGGAACCACCCGATGCAGTAGTATTACCCCATTCAGGACATATTATATTTCCGGGGAAATATCCATCCATCAAATAAAAATACCAAATAGCATTAAAACTCTTAAGATTTGCAACGACTGTATAATTATCAGTAGCTGCTACCGATGAAACCCATGAATAGACGCCTGAAACAGTTGGCGCAGCAAATCCACGATTAAACGTATAGACAACGTCTGCGGCCGTGAGTTCCCTTGAAGCCATGTTATCTAAAGTGTTACCTGACCACATAATTCCATGTCGAACGTTAAAAGTAATAGTTATTGGATTTGAAGTCGTATCAACCGTCCAACCTGTCAACACCTGCCCAGTTAGATATTGCTCGGGAACACCTTGATCAATCTGAAATGCAAACGCATTGTTGCCTTGAGGACCGTATTTATCGATGTCCCCCACGGCAAGCCAATCGCAAAACGGGTTATCCCATATAGACCCAGACCATGGCCTTTGGTTGAGTTGGGGATCAAACCCTGCGGGGTCTTGTGTGTAATATTGATTAAGTACTGTGAGAGTTCCTCCCATCTGAGGTGTATTGGCTGCCGTTGTGGTCACTGCAGAAGTCGTTACGGTTATGTTGGATGTTGTGGTGCTGGTTTTGGTGCTACTGCAGGACGAAGTTATTAATGCCGTTCCTAATAAACTAGCTGCTAAAAAGAAAGCCAGTCCCGAAAGCAGAATTTTATTTTTCACTTTACTCACTCCTTACCTAATTAAGCTGAGGTTATATCAAGTCGTTACCCTTAAATTATCTCTATGGAATGTCTTAAGTTGTATGGTTCACCTCCTTATAATTTATTAATATGTCAATCAGGGAGACCTTCTTCCTGATTGGTGGAAATGAGTTTTTTTGCCTCTTTTGATTTCACTTTTCTTTCATATCGGCCGATGCCGCCCCGCAATCTGGGATCCAATAGATCTCGTAATGCATCTCCAAACATATTTACGGAATAAACAGTAATAGCTAAAGCAAGTCCCGGCCACAACGCCATCCACGGATCTAATAGCATATATTTCTGAGCACTACCACTCAACATCCCCCCCCAGCTAGGTTGTGGTGGTGGGATACCAAACCCAAGAAAACTTAATCCCGCTTCATTTAAAATCATCGACGGGACTGTTAGAGAAAAAAGAATAATAATAGGTGCCAAGATGTTCGGCAAAATATGTTGAAGAATAATTTTTCGGGTGGATGCACCCATCGATATAGCAGAGGTGATATACATGTTTTCTCGAATACTAATAACCAAACTTCTTATCATCCTTGTATTGCCAATGCCATTCGAAATCCCTAAACAAAAAATAACTTGCCATAAGCCTGGCCCAATCATCGATATGATAATCATAAGCAGCAGCAAATTGGGAATGCTTAACTCGGCATCGACAAATCTCTGCAATATTAGGTCAAATGTACCACCTATATAAGCGCTTAAAACACCTAAAAAAGTGGAAATAGTAATTGAGATAAGAGTCGCGACTAATCCAACAATTACTGAGATACGTGCCCCAAAAATGACACGGCTTAGTAAGTCCCGCCCAAGATTATCAGTGCCCAATAAGAACTTGATGGAAGGGCCTTCCAGAGCACTAAAGGCATGAACATCGTTCATAGCATAAGGAGCCAAGAAGTTTGCAAAAAGTGCAGTAATTACAAGCAATAAAGTAACAACCGCGCCCAGAGTACCAAGCGGTTTTTCCTTCAACATCCTTACTGCTAACTCAACCAGTTTGGAAGGTTTCTTTTCTTTAGGGACTTTTCCTAAAGCATTGTCCAATTCATTGTTACCCGTGATATTTACCTCATTTATAATGAATTCGAGGATCTAGAAATCCATAGGACAGGTCAGTTAACAAGTTGATAAAAACCAATACAAGCGAAATTATTAACACCACTGCCGTAACTATTGGGTAGTCCCTTTGAGATGTAGCATCTGTTAATAAGCGTCCCATGCCGGGCAAATTAAATATATTTTCAATAATAACAGCACCCCCGACTAGAACCGGCAATTGATACCCGATCATAGTCACTACAGGGATGAGTGCATTCTTTAGAGCATGTCTGATTACGATTATCCCTTCCCTCAATCCTTTCGACCAGGCTGTCCTAATATAATCCTGTCTCAACACTTCCAGCATCATTGTGCGCATTAATCTCATATTCGTTCCTGCTCCGCTCATGCCTAATACAATAGCAGGAATTATAAACATTTTAAGATTACCGATGGGGTTGATATTAAAAGGGATGTACATAACCGGAGGTGTATATCCCCACCATATAGAAGGATAAACAATCACCAAAGTTCCTAACCAGAAACTTGGAACGGCAATGCATACAATTGCGAAACTACGTGCAAAATAGTCACCCCAACTATCCTGACGTATTGCAGAATATATGCCTATGGGCAACGCGATGATTTGTGTAACCAAAAGAGCTAAAATCCCAAGTTCAAAAGTTACTGGCCACCTTTGTTTTATTTCATTTATCACAGGGGTGCCCGTCCACAAAGAATTCCCTAAGTTTCCATGCAAAAAAAGATTGCCCAACCAACGCCAATACTGAATATAGATTGGAACATCCAGTCCCAATTCATGCTTAATGCTTGCTACATTGGGGTGTGCCACCCCGTAGCCCCCAGAAAATTCGGCAACCATCTTTTCTACAATGCTTCCAGGGACAAGTCGGATTACTACAAATATTATGAGGGTAACAAAAAACACGGTGGGAATTGTTAGAAGTATTCGTCTCACTGTATAGGGTAACAAATGAACTCCCTCAACTTACAATAACTCGCACTAAATAACTAATTAAAACTAACAACCAAATATTGTCACAAAACTTCATCATCAATTTTGTGCAGAATTCGGTACAGAATTATCGAAATTAATGGGAGTACACCCGATTTCTTCATTGTCAAACCAAGTTTTTCCAGACACTGATATCAAAGGAACTCAATAAATCGGAAAGACGAGAAGGTATTTGATGAAGGGGGGGAACCTTATTTCTAAACTTTGATCCGAGAAAATGTTGACATATTTTATTGCTAGATGGTAGAATGCGACTTAATTTACAACGTTCGGTATTAAGTTAGCGTGGGAATACTATATTCAGTTCTTTGTCTGAGAAAAGCTGCTGAAATATCCGTGTTTCATAATCTCTCTCGAATTATTTTTTCAAAGAAGGAAACTAGTTATGATATCGGAAGAATTAGAATCGAAGTTAAAATCATTAACTGAAACTGTTAAGAAGCTCGCCGCAAGACAAACGGTGGTGGAGGACATTGAGGCGATTAATAAGCTACAGAGTGCGTATGCCTATTACCTCGAACATTGGCAAGAAGAGGAAATACTAGGGCTTTGGTCTCACAGCCCCGATGTCACCTTGGAAATGAATGACGGTGGTCAATATAAAGGGTGGGAAGGAGTTAAAAATACATTTCGTTTTTCAGATCATTACACAGCCTATTCGGAAGAGAAAAAACCCCCACCGGAATATCTCCACTTAATGATGCCAAATGCGGGCATTGTCCATGTAAACGCTGATGGTGAGACAGCAAAAGGAAGGTGGTATGGTTTCTTCCTTGGCGCGCTGCCTCGGGGAGGAAAACTTCGAGCGTTAATAGGCTGCGGGATATGGGAAAACGAATTTGTGAAAGAGGCGGGAATCTGGAAATTCAAGAAACTCTTTTGGAATGATATATTTAGCAGTCCGCTGGATGAAGGATGGGTAAAGACTCCATGGATTCCAAATCCTCCTGCCAAACATCAATACACAGCCGATGTTCCGCCGAGCTCTGGGTATCATTTCGCTCCTTACCCATCAGGATTTATCTTTCCTTATCATTATAAGAATCCCGTTACTGGGAAATAGTAATCGCTACCTATAAATACAAACGTATTATCATTTTTGCAATTTTGTGAGATTCAATCACGGCTTTGGACATTTCAGCACAAAAACCCTCAACCCACTATCGGGTATCCCCTCTATAGTTGGTCAAAACACTTTAACGGAAGGTATTTATCCCTAACTCGCCCTTTTAATTTAGAAAATCTATCTTTTCTTTAACTGTTTGTTTTTCGCTAGCCGTTTTGATGGATCTTGATAGGCGTTGACGCGGTCTAAATCGACCTCTTCCTCGCGTTTGAAACCTTTCCCTTCGTAACGTTCGTAGGGATAAGGGTGCAGCTTGGAGTACAGGCGCTGAAAACGCACGCCAGCCGGTCTGGGGTCGGGCGGAAAAGCTATGTCAATCAAATTCTTCTCAGCGACCGGGATAAGTTTATACTGCATTGTGCCCAACCCATTTATTTCGCCTACATTCAATTGGGTTTCCTCACCTAAGCCTGGCCAACCAGCAGAGCAAGCCTCAAATTTTCGGGCACCACATTCCAAGACATGCTTTTCTTCAGCCTTAGAGCCCTGAATTCCCGATGCCTCGCGCGCTTTGTCCACACAGGCTTTATCGATAGCAACAGGGTCGTAACCGGCAAAAACACCGAGGTCAGGGACGATTGAAACATCGGCAAAAGGCGTACAATCGCAAAGGGCAGCAATATCAATGGCCAGGTTGATAAAGGCGACTTTATCTTTACCGACAGCCTTAATAGCACCTAGGCAGCCGTCGGCGATAGCTGCATCGGTAGCCTTCAAGTTTTCGCCAATTAACTCGACAATACCTCTGGAGAACATCGGATTGGCGCAGGCCATACAGTTTGTGCATTTTTCTCTTTCCCATTCAATAGTGTCATCAATAACATGGATAAGATCAAAAGGACAACATTCCTCAAGCTCCCGCCAATTTTTGTCATTCTTTTTACCTGTAAATTTTTCGGGATGATAAATACATGCACCAAAGCCATATTTAGGGTGCCCGCCCATGTGGACACTGAACTTACCTCGCCGTGATTGAGCACCAATACCAAGATTCTTGATGGCTCCACCAATGACTCCGGTGCCATGACCTTTGAAATGGGAAAGCGTGATCAGAACATCAGCAGCAGCGATGGCTTCAGCGATGTAAGCCTCTTTAAGCAAATAACCTTCCGGTAGGTCGACACGGTAGTCATCTGTGCCCATAAAGCCATCGGCAATAATGAATGGGCAACCCAATGTGGCGGAATTGTATCCATTTCTCTCTGCAGTTACCATTAAGTCCAAACCGGTGGAGCGACTGGGGTAAAGCGAATAGGGGAGAGTGACAGTATCGCACACGAAAGGACGGCCACCAAGACTCTTGATTTTATCGGCGATAGTGCGCGCATAGACGGGGCGTAAATAGGCAGTATTATTCCACTCGCCACAGTGAAGTTTGATGGCAACAACATCTCCCGGCTTGACGAGTTTTGCAAAACCAGCAGCATCAAAAACGGCGATCATCTTGGCGATCAAGCTGGTCTGCGGTGAAAAGCTCCGAGCATCCATGAAATATACCTTAGAAACCATATTAGACACTCCTTAAAATATTTTCAGGCTAGATCATGCTCAGTTTCAAATTGCGATTCCATGTTAGCAATATTTTACTAAAAGATTCTGGAGATTCCATCATTACCCGACTGCTCCTTCCCATTTTTCAATTTGCACGAGTGCCTTACATGGCTCATGATCAAGTATGGTCTCAGGTGAAGGCTGCTCGTCATAATGCGTCATTAAGTTAGCAGCGCCCCTGGTATCTATCCCTTCAGGCATCAATTTCGTCTTTATTTTCCCAGGTGTGTACCAACCGCCATGAAAGATGTTAACAGTACCAGGGACTACCTTGGAAGTAACATATGCGGGCATAATAATTTCTCCGTGATCGTCATAAACCCTGACAAGATCGTTATCTTTGATCCCCCTTGCTTTGGCTTCAGCGACACTAATCCAAATCGCATGTCGATAACAGTCCTGATTTAACAAAGGTTGGTTATCTAAAAGTGTGTGAATGCGATATAGACCATGGGGTGACGACATTAAAAGTGGATATTTCCCCACATCATTACTATAAAAAGTGGCTTTCCCTCCCATACTCAGCTTTGCGATTGGTGGCAGATTTCCACCACCGTACCGTCCATTCGCAACCCGTCTGTTGCCCTCATTTAGATTACCAGTTTCATGGCCTTTAGAGGATACCGTTTGGGAACCCGCTGCCAGTTCTTCGGAGAAAAATTCTATTTTCCCTGATTCTGTCGCTCTAAACGGATTTTCACCGCGCTCAATATCATTTTTATAAGTATAATGCGGTTCATCAATTTGCCACCGGAAAACCGGCTTCTTTTGAAATTCCTCCCAGGTTGGTGGACTTAAAGGTGCGATTTTTTCACTTATTGCCCATTTCTCA
>Ga0182011_10001199_pt1 | contig 22790 bp, 27 predicted proteins | sample 711E1DmetaG_FD_120481 | JGI IMG/M metagenome (GOLD analysis project Ga0182011, IMG submission 120481) | Permafrost microbial communities from Stordalen Mire, Sweden - 711E1D metaG | ecosystem: Environmental > Terrestrial > Soil > Wetlands > Permafrost | place: Sweden: Stordalen | collected...
AATATTTATAAACAGGGATAATCTGCTTCCAATATGACTGACATTCCAGAGACAACTGAGAATCTTGCTAAGATACTCAGACATGCAGGACCGGATTATAGATGAAGAAAAGATGTCTGATGAGATAATGCATCTGTTCCGCGTCAATAATCATAGAGGCATGAACGAACTCTTTGTTGAATACGTACATTGGCAGGCGAACAGCAGTTGCGCAAGCGCCGAATCCGTAGTCGACAGGGCGCATGGCTTGTTTGACGGATTCTGTGTAGTCATCGACATCTACAATCAGCTGGAGTCCCAACCGCAAAACATCGGGATAGAAAAAAAGTTGCTGACCGACAAGGCACTGTATCATGCTTCAATATCATATCCACACATACATGGAAGCATCACATCATTCTATAGAGATGCTGTGGACTTCCATCCAAAAGAATATTCTTCGAATGCAAGCGGATCCAAGACTGATATAATCCCTAATCCGGATACGCTCATTGAGCTGATAAACAAGGAGTTCATACACAACTAAAATGAAAGCAGACACTCCAATAAACATAACGGGAGAAGAAGGTGGATTGGAGCTAAATGTCAATGAGACATATAATGTAATCATGGGAGCGAAGGTAGTAGGTGATTCTTACGCTATAAACAAACTATTATACGATACAATAATGCTTTATGTCCATCAAAAAGGTAAGAAAAATGACAATCCCATAAAGCATGTTGTAAATGCCCTGGATATGTTCTGTAGGGCGATAGACATATATACCGAACTTGTATGCGATATAAATCTCTTTAATGTAAATACGGTCATCGGAGAGCAGAAGAAACTGACCTTGGAAGTTATAGAAGGTGTGCGGATGGGTATAAAGCCGCAACCACGCGCCACGTTTATGGATTCACAAACATTCCAGGGATTCTATAGGGCATCAATATATGGCATGAAAATCCATCTTCAGGAAGAAACATCATAAATTGTTTAGCTAAGCTCACATCATACATCTATTTGTGTTGCTACACGAGTCAATGTTATCCGCATATATGATCGATAGTTCGCTTGTAGCTAAACATCAGTAAACTTAATAAATTTCAATGAAGCAATCACTTCATGGTCAATTCTCGTATAACAATGCTTGGGACAGTATCAGAACTGAAGGCAGCGATAAACGGAAGGACGACTGCAGGGATGATACTCGAAGTCGACAACAACATGATAGTGCTCGATCCTGGGATAGGCACTGTCGTACGTGCATCGCAGGCGAATATCGACCTGAATAAGACCAATATAATCCTGTCAAGCAGCCCCGACATCATATATTGCAACGATATAAACGCGATAATAGACCATACGGACAAGAACATACACCTGATATGCACACGCGAATTGGTACAGCATGAGAGCAGCGTATTGACACTGCAGCATGCAAAGAACCTCAAGATACTTACTGTAGAGAATGAGAAGGAGACGAACATAAAGAACATCGGCATATCAGCACTGCATACTGGATACGCACTTGCGTTCAAGATACACACATCAAAATATGTACTAGGGTATATCACAAAGGCAAAATATTCGAAAGCATTCGCAGAGTATTTCAAGGATACGAATATACTCGTGATAAATACGACAATCCTTAAGCATGACAAGAGCCCATATCTTGATTTCGAGGAGATATGCGAGATGATACGAGAGATAGGGCCTGAACTTGTCATACTAAGCGGCTTCAGCAAGAAGATGATCGATCAGGATCCGCTCGAGATCGCAAGGAAGATCAAATTGGAGCTGCAGAAAGACAAGGATCAGCCTATCAGGACGCAGATACTCCCTGCAAAGGAATTGATGACGATAAATCCTGAAAGCTACAACATACGGTTGAAGCAGAAGGATCTTAAAGGATTTTTAGAATGAATAAGGAAGAACGGCTTTTTTATGCAGATGATATTAAAGAGATTTTGGGATAAATTTATAATATTATCATGACTCCTCTCAAATCATGACTATAGACCAATATATGGCTGAAGCGGATAAGTATCCTTTTCTTAAGCCTGATGAAGAATTGGAAAATGCGAAACGCTCAAAGGAAGGAGACAAAAAAAGCCGGGAAAAGTTGATTAATTCTCATTTGAAATTGGTTGTGAGCATAGCTAAAACCTACTCCAGAAGAGACCCTTTAAGCGGGGAGTTTAAAGAACTTATCCAGCAGGGAAACCTTGGTCTTATTGAAGCGGCCGACAAGTTTGATCCTTATCTTGGTTTCAAGTTCAGCACATTTGCGCTTTGGCCAATAAAAAAATACATACACCTATATTTCGATATGAAAGAAGATATCAGATTACCTCTGAATCAAAGGGTCCTGAGAGGAGAAATCTACAAGATTATCGACAAGCACGTCAACGCTAACGGCGCAGAACCGTCTCCAGAATATATCGCTAATGAATTGAACAGAAATCAAACCAAAAAAAGGTATGGAATCGATGATGTCACGGCATTGCTACAGATGTATGAAAACAATAGGGTATCTTCCCTGAACAAGCCTATCGGCGATGAAGATGCAGAATATTCCACTCTTATCCCTGCAAGTGATGGGAAAGATTTGATCGAAGAAATCTCCAATAGTTCTATTACTGAAGATATCCGTAACCATATCTATAGATTAGATATTGAAGATAATATTAAAGTCATCTTAAGGGAAGTTTTATATGAAGGCAAGATTCATGGAGACGTAGCTGTGGATATGGGGATTAAAAGGGAAGAGGTCAGGCAAAAATATGAAAAAGGATTGAGGGCATTAAGGTATGCGCTTAGAAACGATCCTAAGTTCATGGAAGATATTGCACTGATGATAAAATAATATCTTGAGTGAGCATATGCAGACGATAGATGTAATAATAATATTCGCGTATCTTACGATATGCCTCGGCGTCGCGATATGGATAGGCAGGAAATCGACGCTCGAGACATTTCTCGTCGCTGGAAGAAAATTCAATACGACACTTCTCGTCTTCACGACATTATCAACGATGGTCGGATTGAGTACAGTCATCGCCGCATCATCAGCCACATATTCAAGCGGCATATCATATACTGTAATGGCGACATGTATCATAATGTCAGGGTACGTTCTTGTATGGCTCTTTGCAAAGAAGATAAAAATCTTTGGCGATAAGTATAAGGCGCACACGATGGGCGATTATCTCGCAGCAAGATATTCACCACGCGCACGGATCATCGGAAGCATAGCGATAATAATCTCATACTTCACATTCTTTGCCGGATTACTTTTAGGATTGTCGCAGATATTCCAGATATTCGGAGGTGCTGGCCTCTTCTGGTCGCTCGTATTCGCCCTTGGCGGCGTATTGATATATACGACAATATCAGGCGTCAAGAGCGATTTCTATACTGACGTGATACACTTCATTGTCATGATGATTGCACTCGTCATAGTGATGATACCATTGATGCTGATAAAGACAGGAGGCATCACAGCATTGTTCACCAATCTCCCTGCAGGATTCACAAATGTATATAATTTCGGCGGCGCTGGCCTCTTCTGGTTTGCGATAATATTCGGATTCCCGACGTTCCTATTGTATATGGAGATATGGCAGAGGATATACGCGAGCAATAATGCGAAGACAGCAAGAAAGATAATGGTGTGGTCCGCGTTGCTTACGATACCATTCATACTCATATCACTTATAGTCGGGCTTGCAGCAAGAAAATCCCTTCCGGGGATAAATCCCGATTATTCATTCCTTCTCGTGATAAAGACATTCCTGCCTGCAGGGATACTGGGGCTTGCTGTTGCAGGCATAATAGCCACAATACTTTCTACGTTGAATACGATGATAATGGTGCTCAGCGCTGTAATCACAAAAGATTTCTATATGACATTCATAAACAAGAGAGCGACAGAGAAGAAATACCTGAAGGTTGGCAGGATCATAACCCTTTGCGTCGGACTGATAGGGATCGCAATAGCATATATCTATCCGAATCTTGTCGAATTGGCCGTGGCTGCAAACGAGGGATTGATAATCCTTGCACCGGCGATAATCGGAGGATTCATATGGAAAAAGGCGAATGAGAAAGGAGCATTCTATTCCATGCTTACTGGACTTGTAATACTATGGGGCTCGTATCCATTCCTCGGGAAACTATCATTCATACCAGCTGTAATCGTATCAACAATAATATTTATTTGGATGGGTTTGAGGAAGAAATAATCCATACTCACACAGAACAAATTAAATCTTCTTCAACAATGATTCGACAACATCACTGACTCTCTTTCCTGTCGTATCGAACCTGATGACATTGTCCATCTTCGAGAATATCAATCCATATCGCTTCTGCACTTTCCTAAGATAAGGGATATATTCGAGTCGTATCTTGGCGCCTCTCTTAGAAAGCCTTCTCTTAATCTCTTTCCAGCCAGCAGAGACAAAGACTATCTTGTCAGGGACCAATATCCGCTGCAATCCAAGTTCTTTTTTCAATAATACATCATGATACGCAACGGTAGTATACATATACCTATCGCAGACGACATCCGTCTTGCGTAGTAAATGCCGTATCTCCAAAGCCGCAATGCGATGGCTCAATCTATAATAATGGTACTTTATCCTCAAAGGAGAGACGTCTGCAAGATATCTCAGCGGGCTGATGAATGATGAAGGGCTGTGATAATAGAAACCATGGATCCTCTTAGCGAACTCTTTTGCAAGTGATGTCTTGCCACTTCCATCTATCCCTTCAAAGACGATGAATCTATGTTTCACGACCATCACATCAGAGAATCGTCCGGATTTAAATAAGTTGCGCGTGGTTACCTAGTGATATAATATTGAGAACTACATTCTTTACCTTCTTGCCTTTGCCCAGACAGTATTGAAGTTCTGCCGCAGCCCTTCGCTTACCTCTTTTGATAAGACAGTAATAAAGATAGGTTCTTTGGACCATATTGCAAGTATCACAAGTTCATCTATGATGTTATAGGTGAAGTATGATCCATAATCAATATATCGTACAATGACACCTTTTTCAACAACATTAGTTCTTGCATTTTTCGAGACTATCTTCCTGGCCTTTATCTTCTTCATCTCTCTAGCAGGGAATATCGTTGATGTGAAATATCTTACAAACGCCTGATTATGCTGGTCATAATTGATGATGCCATAGATGAGCAGTTCTTTATTCTTGGAGTAATGCAATATCTCCTGGTCAAATGCCGACTTCATGCCTTCAATTCCGGTATATATCCGTATTTCAGGCACGTTATTGGGCGATTTGGAAAATGAGAGTAATTGCGGCAGGATATTTTCGTAAAGTTTTCTTTTCTCATCGAATTCCTTTTGGGCCTCATCAAGATATTTTCCTATAGACCTTGGATCGACAGCCTTGAAATGACGTACATTATTTTTCATAATCTCAGTAACAAGACCCTTCTTAGACAATGATTCGAGTATAAGATATATTTTACCGGAATTTATCTTTGACTTCGAAAGGATCGGTCCTGTGGTCGATTCTCCGATATCCAAAAGCGCAAGATAGACCCTCGATTCGTACTCAGAGAGTTCGAGACTTCTTAATACACCTACAAAATCAGCATCCATACACTCCTTATGGGGGGAAGTAATATTTAAATATTCCTATGAGTTTACTACAAAGTGATAAAACATGACATTGAACAAATATCAAAAGCTCAGGATAATATCGACAACAGTCATGGTTTTGACAGGAGCCAGTGGAGGATATCTTCTGTATGAGGATATATCACGAGAGCAACAAAAGGAAATATATTATCCTCTAAGACAAGAAGTGACTGAGTTATGGAGTTCTCTGGATGCAACAAAGGATACACTTCGCTGGAAAGGGTGTTATATCCAAGAAGTGGTCTATTCAAAAGACCTGAGAAAAAAACATGATGCGCAGAGCATCGTAAACTTATTATGTGAAAGGGATGCGATAGAAGAGAGAAAGGATTCTCTCGAGCAAAAGATAGCTGTAATAAAAGCATCTGATGCATACAGCAAAGAAGGAACATCCAAAGAATTATATTCTTTTGGAGGTGCATTGTTGTCAGCCATTTCCTTGTTTACAGCATTTTTGAAAGGAATCATTTACTACGTAAATAAAGATGATTGAAATGAGAAGAAACACACAAAATAAAGAGGTATAAAATGACAATCGACAAGCATATTATAGAATTCCCTGAAGAGATTAAATCGTTGGTATTTTCGCAAGAACGCATCAATTCTCGATGGCCTTCATATCGTAATGAAGAAAACCAAAAATATTTGATGGATTATCTTCATAGATTCAATTCTAAGCATCCTGTAAAAGTTGAGGAATTTGATGAGTATCATGATAATTATAGCAAATTCAAATCACAGCGAAGATTACATGAAGGAACACTGATATTGCCACGAAGCACAACTAGTGATGAGCCTATTCAAATAATCTTAGAGCGAGAATGGAATCCACATAAATATCCGAGAAATGAAAAAGGATGCCTGGAAGATATTGACACATCAAATGACAGGATTGTTCACGGTTCAACACTGCAAAACATGGGATTAGGTTATAATCGATGCACGGTATATACCTCAACAGGAGCTTTCAGACACGCTGACATGATTGATTTCCCTCATGAATGGTATTATATGCGAAGAAGGAAAAGTGATCGCTATGTGGATGACGATGTGGATATCCGCCCATTGAATACTACAGGAAAAAACAACAACATTCTTTATTGTGCAAGTCATAGTCAACCAATTGGACTTTCTGAAGATATATTCCTGAAAGCGACTAAAGAAGATGATAAAAAATACATTCCACTTATTGTAGAATTAGACAAATCAATATCTGTGAATCTACAGACACTATGGTAGGCCTATATTATCAGTACGATCGCCCATCCAACTAAACATCCTGCAGTCACGAATGGCATCGCCGGATAGAACTTTCCTTTCTTTGCATACACGAACAGAAGCATCAATGCGATCGCTGTCGTGAGCGTTATTATGTTCGCCTGTAAGAACGCCGCGCTCTTCGATAATCCGGTAAGGAGCAACCCGTTCATCACAGCACCAGAGAATATTAATGGGAATGCTATATCCCCTCCGCCAAGTATCGCTGTCTTCGGGCCATTGTCAGAAGATCCTGCCTTCTTTTTCGTCTTTGTAGCTGACGTGTACTCATCGCTCGATAATATCCTGAGCTTCTTATTCTCCTGCTTATACGGTATCATGAGGCCTGCGAAAACATTCGATTTTGTCTGGAACTGCGCCATCTTCACCATGTGCTTGCTCTTCCATACGGCATACATGTCATAGAGTGATATCACGACAAGGAGTGCTATCGCCCAAAAGACGTCGAATATCGGCGCTATTATGAGCGCTATCCCTGAATACATGAGTATCTCGGTAAGGTTATGGATGAGGATATTCGGTCTGAATATCTTCCAGAATGCAAGTATCAGCGCGAGCGCAATGGCTATATCGTATGGGAACCACATGCTGCTTTTCACAAGTGCCCCTATGGAAACTGACATCGCCATCCATACAGCAAAAAAGAACCATGTCTTCCAGATATTCACCTTGCCGAACTTGACTATCAGGAGTACAAGCATCGTCCCGATGAATACAGCTATCAATACATATAATAGGCTTCCGGAACCTGTCGTCTCTGGCCTTGCGCCGACTGCAGTATCCGCAAAAGTGACCATCGTCTTATTCGTTGCAGGATCCACACTCACCGAGGATTCCTTGTTTATGAGCCATAAACCTACGACCTGCGCGAGTATAAAGAATGCTATCAACATCAATGTGACAGTCACGTTATGCTTCATCTTCTCCTCCCTGAACTCCTCTTAAATCTCTCCTTGACGAATTGTATTATAGGAGGTATGAATGATAACAGTAGTATCATCAGTATGACAAGCGTAAAATGCCCCTGCACCCATGCAAGGTTGCCGAAGAAGTATCCTCCCCAGACGAATAACCCCACCCATGCAATCCCTCCGACAACATTATATACCAAGAATTTCCAGTAGTCCATCTTGCCTATACCTGCGACAAATGGTGCAAATGTACGTACGAAAGGCATGAACCTTGCAAGGATTATCGTCTCAGAGCCGTACTTGTCAAAGAATTTCTTTGTCTCTTCAAGACGCTTCTTGTTCAGGAACCTTGACTTCTCGCGGAAGACCTTCGGGCCAAGATGGAATCCTATCCAGTAATTGACCGTATCACCAAGTATCGCTGCAACGGAAAACAATATGAACAATATCCATATATTGAACCATCCCATGCCAGCCATCGTGCCGGCAGTGAATATCATCGAATCCCCAGGAAGAAAAGGCGTGACTACAAGCCCTGTCTCAAGAAATATTATCATGAAAAAAATAAGGTAAGTCCACGGGCCATAGGCGGTAGCGATGTATCCTAGATGCTTGTCAAGATGCAACACTAAATCTATGGCTTGCTGGATGATATTCATCGATGATAGAGAATGATAATTGTTTATAAACATTATGGAAGCGCGCGCTCTCATCGCATACGTCAATCAGAAACTGTCACTGCATCAGACTGTACAGAGGCTGAAATCATGCTTGCATTCCTGCGTGCAGGAGAGCGTCCCGCCCTTATAACTCAATATACATTGGCTAGTCACATTGGTTAGAGTATTCATGCATGTGCCTGTATAATTGAAATACGTGCATGAAGATTCATTGACCCGTCCTATTATGCCATAATCGCATTCCTCCATGTCCTCCAGCATCCCATTTCCACATGTCGAATCTATCTTAGTGACGCACCTTGATGTATTTATCCTGCAATTCATGTCGCAGAATACAGAGCCGCTCATATATCCAAAATTCCTGCATGGATTGACCCTGCTCACGTCCCATTCATAGGATATCCCATCCTTCCTTCCCTGGATGATTCCGAAAAACATATTGTTTATTATCTCACACTGCTCGCCCACAGACGTTGAGAGTATATTATCACCGCAATACGTGCAACTTGACGTGTTGAGCGTACAATCAGCATTGCAACGCAGAGCCCCACCATCATATTTGTTGCCTCTAGGCCCATTGAAGTTCCAGCAGTATTTCCCGTTGAAATTCCTCGAATCACATTCTTCGCCATCATCTATATGATTGTTGCCGCATAGGTTTACCACGGCATCAGGTATTTCTGAGATGTTTACAGGGGCATTGATAGGGGGATTCCCCACATCGGAGAGGTTCCCTGCATCAGAGATGTTGCTGCTTGCATCCAATACGACCGCATCGTCTGCTCCTGTGATCGTGAAATTCGACGAAGAATTTGAAGGATATCCGTCCTGAGCCACCGTCAATGTAACATTATCTGATGTGACGTTATGATCCCCTCCAGAAGATACACGCACCAGCGCGGGCAGGTAGAATATCGCTCCAAATATAATCAAGATAATCACTACCGATACAGGAACTATTATCATCCACGCCTTCACTTTTGGCTTAGGTGAAGAAGGGGCCCTGATCTTCATATCAAGAAGTATCTTATCAACATCCTCTTTCTTATATCCCTGGTCGATGAGGTATTGCTCGAGTTGCCTGTCAGAGTAACCTTTAGATTCCTGCAACTTTATCCAATCTTCAATACTAGACATATGCACCTCTTTAGAACACAATCATGATATGGATTTAAAAAAGTTGTCAAAAAAAGGCCAAGAGTATATCAAAATCACAAATAATATAAAAGGGACATGACTCTTGATATATCATGAACACGAAAGTATTGGTAACGGGCGGTGCAGGATTCATAGGCAGCCAAGTGGTCGATAAGCTGATCGAGAAGGGATATGATGTTGTAATCATAGATAACCTAAGCACGGGCAAGAAGGAATTCATAAACAAGAAGGCAAAATTCTATAACGCAGACATCACGGAGGATGTCGGCAAGATATTCGGGAAGGAAAGACCGCAGATAGTGATACACACGGCGGCGCAGGTGATGCTGCGCAAGTCCATCGATGAGCCTATCCTTGACGCGAAGATAAACATCCTCGGGACGATAAATGTCCTTGAGGCATGCAGGAAAAATTCTGTCAAGAGGATAATATACACATCAACAGGTGGTGCCAGAATCGGAGAGCCGGAATATCTTCCTGTAGATGAGAAGCATCCTCTTAATCCTATATCGCCTTACGGAATATCGAAACATACAGCAGAGCATTACGTCTGGGCGTACAGTAAATTATACGGCCTTGATTATCTGATGATATGTTTCGGGAATGTATACGGCCCGAGGGACGATCCAAGATATAACAGAGTCATATCAGCATTCATAGAGAAGATGTTCCGCAAAGAGCAGCCGGTCATATACGGCGATGGCCTGCAGACAAGAGATTTCATATGTTCGATAGATATTGCAGAGTTCATAGTGAACAGCATAGACAAGCATCCAAAGCACAAGCTATTCCATCTTGCGAACGGAGAGAAGGTCAGCGTCAACCAGATATTCGATACATTGAAAAAACTTACAGGATATGATGGCGAGGCAAGGCATATCGAAGCGGTCAAAGGAGAAGTAAGGGAGATTGTCTTGGATACAAGGCTTGCACAGAAAGAACTCGGATGGAGACCGAAATATACTATGGAAAAGGGATTGAAAGAGACTGTCGAATGGTTCAAGAAGAAATATAAGAAATAATAGTGTATGTATTAGACCATGAAGTTCATCCATAATGCAAAGATAAACGTTTTTCTAAAGCCGGAAGAGTATAAAGGGCACGAAGAATTGATCAGTGGATGTAAGGATGTCCTGAAAAAACTTGTCCCACTTGATCTTGAGAAGGAAAAACTTTCCATAACAGAAGAGACAGTCGAGAGTTTCGAGAGCAGGAAGATAAAGATATTTTCGCTTGAGATAATCAAAGAGGCGCACACGAACCTCTTCATAAAGACATTGAAAACGCTTCTAGGAAAAGAACAATGCAAGAAAATCCTCAATCAACGATGGTCAAGACTCGACGATGAACTGTATTTCTACATCAGATTGGACAAGGATGCGGCCTTAAAGGATGTGTATGAACTCACAGATTCAGGAGAGTGTTTCCACATCAAGATGCACATCGCAGCATTCCCGAAGAATAGGGAGAGTGCATTGAAGGTTGTTGAAAGGATGTTCTCGTAAGACTACTGTGTATACACTTCTTTAAGCTTATCATCTATGAATTTTATGTCTTCTCTTGAGTAGGGGAAATTCTTTTTTATAAGATCAGGATTTTTGTCCAAAAGAAAAGTATTTGTCGACATAAAACATCCTAATCCACCTAAAAGGCCGATTAAAAGACCAGAATATATCCCGGTAAAATCAGGAGTCGAAAGAGTCGTCCCTAAAACCGCTCCGGCTGCTGGACCTATGAATAGCGATGCATACGCAAAAATAGATGCTGAGTTCAGAAATTTGGTATTGTACAAAATGTAATCTCTACCTTCAGGTCCGGAAGTTTCCTGTATAATTCCTCTCAATCCTTCACGTATTTCTGCGCATTGAGGATCTTTAAATATGATCTCTTTTCGTAATGTCATCTTTATTTTACTCGATTCTTCGAATTTCGAAAATATGGAATCTACTTTTTGTTCTAAAGGTCTTACATAATCAGAGAGTGTTGTTTCTCCAGAAATTATTGATCGAACAAGTACATTGTCCTGGTAATAGGTGTGGATTTTTTTCTTGATTTGTTTACGATAGGTATGAGATTCGAATGCAAACTTGCCGAAATAAAATTTGTTATTAAAATAAAAATCAAGCTTATCCTTCAAAGAAAAATTATCAAATTTCTCTAGACCCTCCAATTTGTCTGGATCCCCATATACTTCTTTCTCTTCATTGATCTTTTTCTTTTCATCAGCAATTTCTTTCAGAACTCTTGGAAATTGAGCAAATCCCATCATTTTAATCCTCCTCCTACGTTCATTTGTATTCTCTTTTGAAATCCTCAATACGTCTTTTCTGGCATACTGTTACTGAGTCAGTTGCTTGTGTATTGGTAAAGTGATTGGTGACGGCTTTTTCTAATATTGTGAAACTTTTCTCGTAAGGTATTGCATCAGGATTTGACGCGATAGCATCATATAATACACTATCTTTTCCAAGCCAAGAACGTACCGAGTCTCTTCCTGTTTGAGAGAATCTTCCTTCATTTTTGTCAAAAAATGAAGAATAGAATTGCATTTTGTTATGCATCCGATACATTTCTACAGGATTCCATGTTCCATGGTCAGTAACAGCCATCCCATAAAGCAAGCTTACTCCTAATGCTATTACATAACCAACACCTGAATGTTCTGAACTTTTTGTTGGTTTAATGACATGTGATTCCATTTTTCTCTCCCATTAACATCAAGGCTGATGCACTATTTAGGATAGCATTTGCATCAGCCCGAATTATTATTTACGTGATAGTAGTATAATTATTCCTGTATTTAAACTCTTGTTGTGATTTGATAACAACAAATAACAAAGTTTAAATAGGAATCGTACTTACTAGAATTATGGAAGAAACCTTGAAGAAGCTTGGTCTGGAGGATAAAGAGGCAAAGGTCTATATCACGCTCTTAAAATATAGGGAATGCACAGCCACGACAATTTCAGAGAAGACACATCTTGACAGAACATTGATGTATCAGATAACAAACAAATTGATTGATAAGGGCCTTGCATCGTTTGTAATCAAGAATAATGTCAAATATTTCATTGCAGCAAATCCGAAGAAACTTCTCGAGGATTTGAAGGACAAAGAGAAAAATCTTACCGATGTGATGCCGCAACTTCTCGCCATGACAAAATTCGATGAGAAGGAAACAAAGGTCGAAGTCTATCGCGGCAAGGAAGGCTTAAGGACAATATTGAAAGATATTCTCAGGACAGGAAAGGATTATATCGCATTTGGAGAAGAAGGAAAGATGCAAGAGATTGTTCCTACTGAACTTACAATATTCCTGAAAAGAATAGAGCAGTTAGGAATCAAAGAGAGAATTCTGGTCAGAGAGGATCTTAAGAACATCTCTTTCAAATCAAAGAACTCAACATTCAGATTTGTTCCAAAAGATTATTTATCGCCTGTACTGACATCTGTATACGGAGACAAGGTCGTTAATCTGATACTGACAGAGCCATACTATGCAATCCTCACGACCAACAAGGAGATGGCACAGTCATTTAGGACGCACTTCGAACTTTTATGGAAGAGGGCAAAGAAATGAATAACGATGCAGTGTTGAAGGTTGTGGAGAGGATGTTTGAGGCTTAAAAGATAGCGTCATAACATTTATATTAACAGACCATATTAATCAATTCTATGAAAGAGCGGACACGTATTGCGGCTATTGTAATCCAAAACCATAGACTTTTGCTAGTAAAAGGTTCGGATAAATTCAAAGAATACTGGACTCCCGGCGGCAAGCGTGAGGAGGGAGAATCCGATCTGATTACATTAGCGCGAGAATTGGATGAAGAGATAAATGTCAAGATTACTTCCACAAAATTCTTTGGAGAGTACAGGGAAAAATCACAATATTATAAGGATACACTCACTATAAGTCGAGTATATCTTGTAGACATCTCTGGAGAGATAAAGACTGCAAAAGAGATACACGGACATGCATGGATGACAAGAAAAGAGTTTGAAGAAGGAAAATATCCTTTGATGAACGGGACTCAGGAAAAGGTAATACCTGACATCATAAAAGCAGGATACTTTTAGCGACGCAGTCATTCAGGACACACTTCGAAATATTGTGGAAGAGGGAAAAGAAATGAATAAAGCAAATCCTAAATCTAAAAAAAATCGCACCGCAAAATCCCGAGAAAAATATTTTCTAATTTGTCCTAGATGTAACAGTAAAGACGTGTCAACGGATTTTTCTAATCCCGCACTAGTCGGTACAGGACTTATCAATAATGCTAAAGTATGCCATAATTGCGGGTATAGTGCCAATTTTTTCCCAGAAATCCAAAGCAGCGCCATACCGCCCATTAAAAAAATCACTAAAAAAGACAAATTTGACAGGGTCAATACAACATATGGAAAGACCATTAATTGGTTCTGGAGAATTGTTGGACCTGTCTTTATAATCGCAGCCGTGATTTGCTTATTCTTTTATTACTCAAAGGCAATATTTTATATAGGATTACTCTATCTTTTACCATTAGGATGTATGTTGACTCTAACTGGCTATAGAAATGATTTGATCCAAAAATATAAATCATTAAGAATATTATCTATAATAATATATATCTACTCAATTACATTAGCGCCAATATTTGTCGTCATATTGGCAGCATAAGATTGAGTTGAAAATTGTAGAGGGAATGTTATCTTAAGCGCGAAATTCTTTTTTATATAGCCCACATGAATATACAGCTATAGCATTCAAGACAGCATGGGAGATAGATATCAATATCAGATTAGGGTATAGTATATACATTATTGCAAATATTAATCCTCCAGCTAGAATGATTATATGGCTCTTTAAATCGTTGATGTATATTGTATGCACCAACCAGAATAACAGTACGTTTATCAAGATTATAAGGAAATAATTTTTTGTCAGAAGACCAAGCACTGGCATCATGAATCCGCGATAGACAAACTCCTGAAGAAAACTTATGAGCAGTATCATGAACAATGTTGAAAAAATTATCGGTAGTGGTTTAAGATGCTTCTTATAAATAAATATTAGTGCCATAGATGCCACAGCAGTAATCAGTATGTAAGGAACCAAGTCTATAGAGAGATTATTGAAGGTTATTCCGAGTGTCATAAGGCTCCAGCCATAGAAAATGGAGAATGCAGCAGCGAGCAGCGAAAGCATCAATAACACCAGAAATCTATAATTGAATCCTATAATCTTATATCTGCATAAAATAACAGGCAGGATAAACATGATGAACAACACAAGCAATTCAACAATCATAATAGCCCAAAGCGATGCGAATTTATAAATTTTCCAGTAAACTATATAAACCGCCCTTTCCAGTACACACTATAATAGTCCATAATCAAAATTTGAGGTGAAATAATGAAGTATGCACACTTATCTGCGGGATTCATGCTGACAAGCATCGTAGGATTCCTTATATCAGTATTCTTCCTATGGAAGATATCCCTCTCATGGGGATTCACATTCGCAGTGTTCTTCGGGATAATGTTCGTCGCGAGCATCATCAGCATGACGAAGGCGGATTTTACGTCGGATGACATGCAGCAGGAACTTGCTATACATGAGAAGCCTGCATACAAGAGAAGGAAGAAGAAATAGATTATCTTTTCTGAACGAATAACTTCTAGATGACTGTGAAAATTACTGCGCTCACAAGGTTGTGTTATCGTTGTTGTCCACGAGTTATTGTTCATCGATTATAGAATCTATGGTTCGCTGGGCAGTAACTTTCCACTTTGATCAGCGCTATCTTTTCTAATCGAAACGTTTATAATTCTTCGATATTACGGCATATCATGGTGAGCAGCGGTATGCGCAATACTGCCGGAAAAAGGGGTGGCATCGATTCAAGATTTATTCTATTAGTGAGTATCATATTGTTCATTAGCATATTATGCTCCCATACAGCAGCAGGCTTTGGCATATCAGCTCCGTATATGGAGAACGATACATTAAGGCTTGAGGCTGGGCAATCATATGCATACACGATAAGTGTCCAGAATGGAGATAACGCATCATTCGATATCGATCTCAACTATACTTCAGACGAGAATATAGCAAGATTAAGACCTCGGGACATGCTCATACCTGCAGAAAGTTATAACAACACATTCATCTTCGACATAAGCATACCGGATGCGGCAAAGCCAGGTAAAGAATACGTATTATCGTACTCCGTAAGGCCCATACCAAACAAGACAGGGAGCGCATCGGAGAATATTGAACTGAGAAGAAAATTAAACATCCTCGTCACGGATAAGAACGGTCAGGGGCACACATCATGGCCGGATATCAGAAAGATCATGGGCGATATACCGGGCGCAGATACATCAAAGAATATAATATCCTTTGCAGCGGTAATCGTAGTACTGATAATCCTGTACTTCATAATAAGAAGACTATGGAGCCTTTCGAAAAACATGTCAGCAAAGATATACAGCGGCAAGAACATGCGTCCACAGACGCCTATATCTGGCGCAAAGACACTTGACGAAATAAATAAGCTGATAGATATCATCCCTCAGGAGCAGTTTGAACTTAAGGAGATAAGAGATATATTTTCAGAAAATCTCGAGCGTATCGGAGAAAAGTCTCTGAGCATTAAAATCAGCGGGGCAACATCAAAAAAAGATATCATAGACAAAACGTCTAAGAGCGCCATGACGGCCGCCACAGAACATAGGAGCATGAATCGTCTTTCAGCATTGCGCGAATCATTGGAACAAGGGTTCATAACACTCGAAGAATTTGAGAGTATGACAGGCACGCAGAAGATACGACAGACGGAAAAGAAGCTATCAGATGAACTTGTGACGGATGTAAAAGACATAACGGATATTGCAGAAGAGGGAAAGATCGAGGCGCCAAGGGTTGTGCCAGTCGTCAAGGAGATAAAAAGTAGGAATGCAGAATTATTCAAGAGAAGGGTGAATGATTATCAGGCATTCCGGATACATGATGGAACAGTATTATACTCGCTTGATGACCTCATAAGCATACTTGACAGCATATCTATAGATTCGTTCAATCATCACACAAAAGAGGGTCGCAACGATTTTGCTAGCTGGATCGAAGGGGTGTTTGGCGACATGGAACTCGCACGTCTTGCGCGGAATACAGAAAACAAGAAGGAACTCAAGAAGGCGCTCGAATTATATAAGATGTACTGAAGCAAACCTATAATTCTATGTTATCCTCAAAGCTCTCTTCCTTCTTCGGGAGCGCTGAAGGATCCTCGCCGCCGTGCCATGTGAATCTTGGCCTGAGTTTTATAGGATACATCTTCTCGTTGTTATCATCGAATATTATCGCCGCACCCTTCTCGCGTGGAAGATTATCCAACTGCTCTACAAGACCTTCGCGCATGTATGATTGCATGAGCGCGCCCAAGGCCTCCGTATCGAGCTTTGCCGTTATGTGATGCGCGATGACGACATCCGCCTGAGTCATCACATCAGTATGTATCTTTCCAGGCTGCTGTGATGCAAGTATGAGCGATATCCCGGGCTGTCTTCCTTCACGCAGTATCGTGACTAGAGGATCCGTCGCAAGAGTCTTCCCTGATACGGGCAGGAACTCGTGCGCCTCATCAAGGACGAGCCAGACCATAGGATACTGGAATTTTTTCTGCTCCTCATCACCAAAGAAGTTTATGGCCTTGTGTATCTGCTGATACTCTTCATCTTTTCTTGCGATCATCCTCTGTATGAAAAGTTTTTCCGCAATCAGGCCGACGACAAGATTCTTTATGTTCCAGCTGTTCGGCATCGTCGCGTAGCATGATAGGTCAAGTACTGTGACCTGCCCTCCCTTTGCAAGTTCAGAGAGGGGCGTCGATTTGTATATCTCAAGCCTTTTGCCCTTGTCGCCTAATTTTTCCTTCGAGGCGGCGATCATTATAGGCTCCGTCTCGAATATGCCCCAATTCCTTGCATTCATGAAAAGGTTCTTCGCAGCATTCTTCGTGTTTGAATCAAAATCCTTATCCTTATCTACGGCTTTGAGTATGTCGCTTATCGTGAAATCCTTGCCCGCAGTCCCTGGAGCCATGTCATCTCCCTTCAATGCGTATATTATCCTCTCTATGAATACACCTACAGGATCATGGTTGTCTACGCCGAAACTCATGCACCAATCGTTGGCATCAAGTTCCGACGGGCTGACACTGAACGGATAATCCGTCGGTATGCCCTTCTTTCTGAAATCCTTGAAGAATCCTGAAGGCGTGTATATCTTCACATCAAGCGGCTTTGCCTTTAGCCCCCATTCCTTGAGGAGATCCTTTTCTTTATGGTTTGGATATTTCATCGTCCAATATATGCCCATCGTATCAAGAAGGATTACTGAGATGTTGCTTTTTATTTCAGGCGGAAGATCGGATATGCCTTCGGCTATGACGCCCATCGTGTATGATTTTCCTGAACCTCTCTTGCCGACGATGAAGAATACGTGCGCCCGTGTGACATCAAGCGATACATTGTTGCTTAGGGAGGTGGTGCGGCCCATCTTTACGTAATGCTTGCCTAAGAATACCGTTCCGGTATTGCCAAGCCTTGCCTTATCAGCCTCATTCCTTCCAATGATCACATCGTACATGCAGTCATAGCGAGAACATAAGTTTATAAATTTATCCGTCCTGAATAGGTGACGAAAAATACGGAGGACGATGTTTCTGTAAAACGGTAAAATTACATAACATTTATATACCATCTTTTAATTCTTTCGAACATACATTTTATTGGAGGGAGTGTTTATGGTTGACGAGATTGCCGGCAAGGCTGCTATTAAGGATGATGATTCTACTATCCAGACAGAAGAGGACACGATCGAGCGGATCAATGAATTCGTCACAAGCGATGAATCACCAACAGAAGAGAGTCCTGTCAAGGAGAGTATGGAAGAAGAGATAGATACAGACAAGGAAGAGCCAGAAGCGGCAAAAGAATCTGTTGTAGAGAAAAAAGTGCAGCAGAAAAAGGAAAAAAAAGCCGAGCCGAAAAAAGAAAGACCGACACCGGCGAAAGAAGAGCACAGGATGACAGAGAGACCTGTGAAGAAAGAAGAACACATAAAAATTATAAGAAAGGATATACAGGCACAGGAAAAAAAGGAACACAAGATGGCGGCGAAGCCGATCATCAAAAAAATAGTCCCTAGGATAATAATAAAAAAAGAGCAGCCAGCGGCAAAAAAGATCGTGCACAAGGAACCGATCAGGCATGTAAAGAAGATTGCCCAGAAGAAAGCTGCCCTAAAAATCGTTAAAAATAATGGAGATGATAGCATGTCCAAGAAGAAGAATCCGAAAAGCAGCCATAAGATGTGGCTATGGATAGGTGTAGCCGTCGTAGCGGTCATATTGGTAGTCGCGTTATATTTCATATTTACGCCGAAGAGCGGCGGCAATCCTGTCGTCACAAACCAGACGACGAATGCCGTGGCGGCAACAGTCAATGGAGAGCCGATCTATCTTCAGAGCATCACAGATGAATACAACAATCTCAATCCTACAGTAAAAGGATTATACAGCATAGAATCACTTCTCAACAAGAGCATTGATGAATTGCTGATGTCCCAGGAAGCAAAAAGACTTGAGATCCAGGTGACAGCCGATGATATACAGAAGGAGATAGATGCCATAAAGCTGCAGAACCAGCTGACTGACGCTACACTTGTACAGGCACTTGCACAGCAGGGAATGGACATAAATACCCTGAAGACGACGATCGAGAAGAACCTGATCATACGGAAACTATTGAACCAGACTATACTATCGAACCTTACTGTGACGAGCACTCAGGTCGAAAATTATTACAACCTAAATATAGATAAGTTCAAGGTTCCGGAAAAGGTCACGGTACAACACATCTTGATACTGGTCAATGCGAATAGGACTGAGAATCAGAGCAAGGATATCATATTGAAGGTGCAAAAGGAGCTTAACAGCACGAATTTCTGCGACCTTGTGACGAAATACAGTGACGATACAGGCAGCACGGGAACATGTGGCGAGTACACATTCGGAAAAGGAGAGATGGTACAGGAGTTCGAGACAGCATCATTCAATCTAAAGGTGAATGAGACCACTATCGTAAAGACAGTATACGGATGGCATCTCATAAAGAAGCTTGAAGACATCCCTGCACATACATTAAGCCTATCTGACGTCTATGCACAGGTCAATACTACTGTATACAACCTGGCTGCACAGGAGAGGTTCGACGTGATGTTAGCCGGATTAAGAGGCAAGGCAAGCATAATAAATTATGTGACAAAGACAGACAACAACGAGACGAGCGTCACGACATTGCCAAAGAATCTTGATACATTCGCAAAATGCATAACAGAGAAGGGCGCAGTATTCTACGGCGCATCATGGTGCCAGCATTGCCAGAGCCAGAAGACGCTATTCGGCGACTCATTGCAGTATGTGCATTACGTCGAATGCGCTGATGCCAGCAATCCACAGGTGCAGACGCAAGAATGCACCAGTGCAGGAATAACAGGTTATCCTACATGGGTAATAAATAATCAGAGTTATCCTGGAGAGCAGACGCTCGAGAACTTAGCGAAACTTACTGGATGCGCACTTCCGCAATAAGCCCTTGAAGGCAATTTTTTATTTTTTCTTCACTTTTTTATTATTCTATAATCAGCGAACATGCTTCGTAAGCATTCAATGTGCACACGAGATAAATTAATGCTTCTAGCATTTTTAAGCAGTTGATCAATAGTATAATATTCTGGCTCGACAATTTTTTGTGCGCCTTCGACGGGAACAAAATTCACCCCAAAAGCACCATCGTCGTCGCCAAGATTCCAGTTGCCGCTGCCGTAGACATTGAAAATGTCAGCAGGGCTCCTAACACGCACAATATTCAAATACATTCCCTTCTGCTTCTTCATATAATCCGCATCATCAAAATACGCTGTGATGATACCTCTTCCATTCGCAACTAGAGTCCTCCCATAATCACTTGATTTAATCCTTAAATCATCATCGCTAAACATAAAATCAGAAGTTTCCTCGTCAAGTTTTGCAGATAATGTCTTATTGCCCGGGTTTATAGTCTTTGCAAGTCCTGCTCTTTCTAAAGCAGTAACCAAATCATAAACCATTTCCTTATCTTCTTTAGGGATTAAACATTCTTTGCCATCTGCATGCGCATTTACTAAGTCTCTAGCATACAAATTGCTTAAGGCACCACTTTTTACTAGAACAATTTTATCCTCTTCTGGAATCATCAAACTGCTCATACTAGATCTGCTATACTTCATGAAAGCATGATTTTTAGGTTTATCAGTTCTCATAAAACCCAATTCCGCGGGAGAAACAAGATGCAGACCAGAACTATTAATTAACAGATTCTGCTTATGGAAAGGGGCTTCAACATACACACTAGAAATATCAAATCTTCCATCAAAACTTTTCTGCGTATCAATTTTCAAGTTATAATTCATTTTAATCCCCCTAAAAGCACCATTCGTGCTCCACATAATTGTTATACAGGCAGTAGAGATGGACTTATTTATAAATTTTATTCCTTTATCCATCATGTAGTAACAACATTAAACGCCGTAAGCTTTTTAAACAGGGCAATATTCCCTCTAGCATTACCAAACCTTCGACGCTATAGTTGCAAGGATTGCCACCTGAGGTTAAAATGACTGGTGGACGAGATAAACAATTAATCGTTCTCGGATTTTGGTGATAATATTAAAAAAAATAAAAGATAGCTTCAACGGAGTTGAACTATCACTTTTGATAAAACTTTTCGTAAAAGTTTTTGGAGAATAAAAATGACGGATCAAAGCCTACTAGTTCCTACAGAGGAATACCTGAAGTCAGGGATACATATCGGGACAAAGTTCAAGACGAAGTATATGGAGAAGTTCATCTACAAGACAAGGCCTGATGGCCTGACTGTCCTCAACATACAGCAGATAGATGAGAGGATAAGGCTTGCTGCAGATATGCTGTCAAGATATGCCCCTGAAGATATAGTCGTGATTTCACGAAGGGAGAACGGCTGGAAGGCTGTAAAGCAGTTCGGGAAGATGACAGGCGCAAAGATATTCGCAGGAAGATACACTCCAGGACTCATGACAAATCCATCACTAAGAAATTTTCTCGAGGCAAAGATAGTAATGGTCATCGATGCATGGCCTGACAAGAACGCAGTCATGGATGCATACAAGGTAGGGATACCTGTAATAGCGTTATGCGACACGAACAACAACGCAAACTACATGGACCTAGTCGTTCCGTGCAACAATAAGGGAAAGAAATCTCTCGGGATATTATTTCTCATATTGACGCAAAGATATCTTCTCAACAGGCACATGATAAAGAAGCCGGAAGATTTCAAGGCAACTATGCAGGATTTCTCAGACGAATAAGAGTAAATCGCCTGAAATTTTTTAATATTTTTATTTTTTAGTATTTCAATCTTATCTTTTCTTCTTAAGTTTTGCCTCTAGGTCCTTGATCCTTCTTTTCAACTTGGCAGTATCACTCTTGGTGCTGTATCCTTTGCTCTTGAGATAGCTGTCGATCTTCGAATCGAACCTAGACGACAGGGTCTTTCTTAGTCTTTTTTCGCTCTCTCTAGCAGCAGCCTTCACATCGCCCATGAATATTTCAGCCTCTTTTACGGTGAGTTTCCCTGCAGCGACAAGTTCAGAAGCCAATTTCTTCGCTTTTTTCTCGTCGAGATCCGCAGCATGTATGCCTATCTCGAGACCTTTCTTAAGATATTCCATGACCATTTTTCCCTCCGATAGATACGCACTTATATGTATTTATCCGTCAATCAGCAATATTGCATCAGATATTAATCAATCTTTTGATTTGCCGCGAAGCGTGACGAACACAAGTACCATAAAGACCAGGGCCGCACAGAATCCTACAATGCTTAATATCGAGATGTTGCCATATGATGGCCCTACATTCACAAGAAGTGCGGAGCTTACAAGCAGGGCGGCCATAAGGATCCCGTAGATGAGGGATTTCGTTATCTTTATCATCAGATACTGCATCGATGTGAATTTTGAATCAAGATGCACTAT
>Ga0182011_10001200_pt1 | contig 22756 bp, 23 predicted proteins | sample 711E1DmetaG_FD_120481 | JGI IMG/M metagenome (GOLD analysis project Ga0182011, IMG submission 120481) | Permafrost microbial communities from Stordalen Mire, Sweden - 711E1D metaG | ecosystem: Environmental > Terrestrial > Soil > Wetlands > Permafrost | place: Sweden: Stordalen | collected...
ATAATCATCGATCAACTTAACGATCTTTTCCATGCTATAATCATATTTCGTATCTCTGCTTAAACCAGCCAATTGAGCAAAATCTTCAACAGGAACTTTATCATTCTGTCCCTTCCTGTCAAACCGTTTGATGAAATAAGTTAACGAGTTATCCTTTGACCATAATAATCCATGAATAGGTATTTCCAAACCGATCTCTTTTGCCAACTTCATTGTAAGGTCTTCATTCTCTGGCAACTGAGTATATATTTGATGTTGAGGTTTAAGTATATATTTGCCGCCTTTATCTACAAGAATGAATTTTTCATCCTTGATACTCAGTACAGCACTTAACTTAGGCTGGACTCCCTGAATTGACATTTTTGCTGCACGGTTGAAAGCCTCTTTCCGTTGTTCTTCTGCCGTATATTCAAGGTCTTTGAGTGTCTTCAATCCAGTGGCTAAGAGTTTAAGACCTGCTTCGCTGTAACGGCTTTCACCACAGGGTGTATATGTTATTGGGCATAGGTTCATTCTACAATTTCTTTTACAGTAACAACTCCAACCATGTCATCCCCAACTGCAATTAATTGTGAGAAATGATCGTTCCTGTCGATTTTCTTAATTTTCAATAATCCGTCCAATTGTATCCCTTCTGGCAGTAATCCATCGAAAAATGGTGGAAATTTATCGAACATATATTCCTTAACATTTTTTGGCATCGTCCTTGAGACTTCAAGACCTTCATACCTGTCAAGGTATTCAAATAGATAGTCTTTCCCTTGTTGTAATTCAGTCAAAGTTCCTGCCTCAACGCCTTTAACATATATCTTAGCCTTTCTCATTTTCCATGTTTCGTAAATTATCCATCAGCGGACTTGATAATTCTATTTTAATGTTCAATACACTAAGTACCTTTCGTAAGGTATTCAATTGAATAGTTTCCTTCCCCTTCTCCATATCGTAAATCACAGTTTTACCAACGCCAGACATTTCTGCTAATTTGTCACGACTTAATCTGGCTGCTTTTCGATGCATCCTGATTACATCTGCTAATTCTTGAGACTGTATCATTTTCTACTGTTATAAAGTAAATATAGTCAATTATATTTAAAACAAACAAGCATTTATCGGATATTTACTGCTATGGCAGTAATATTAAGATTAATGATACTCTTTTTTCATTAAAAATGGACAATTTACTGCTAAAGCGGTAAAATCAGTGAAGTGTATGAAACAGGAATGCTTACCGAAATAAAAGAATATCTATTTACTACTGCTTTCTGACAGAAACTTAATAAGCAGAATAGATATTTTGCATAAAAGGCCGAAAAACGGTACCTTTCGCAAAATATCACTTTTAACTACATGACTGATCAGCTAAACATAAATGTTAGTGAATGGGTTGAAAACCTTGAAAAAAGGAAGAATTTCATTTTCACTGACCAAGTCCGTTTGACTGTTTTTTCCATTTTCCTGCAAAAGCGGTAAAATCATTGAATTGTATGAAACAGGAACGCATTAGAGTTAAAATAAAAAACCCTGCCATTTCTGACAGGGTTTTGTCTTCGAAGGTACAAATAAGTACAAAATATTTGTAACTAATTGACTTTCAGTACCTAAAAGTCGGGGTGAGAAGAGTATTTATACGTGTTAATGCACTGATAATCAATTATTGATTGTCAACCACTTTATTACAATATAATAATTTGTCAACCATAAATATCATCGTATATTATTATATTTCATATATTTGTGATACGATATTATTTTGTTTCTAATTATCTACCACAATGAAAAGAAAAATCCCTCTTGAACAAATATACGGAAATGATTTGGAAGGCAATCCAGTTGATGCTTATGGTTTTGGTAATGCCAGCTATCATGTTCGTAAAATGATTCGTAGCAGAACCAATAAAGAAGGTTTAACAAAGGTCTCGATAGAAGTTCGGATACATAATTACGGTGGCACAGGAAGGTATGAAGATACTTACCACTTTATATCTACAAATATCTGGATAAATCCAAAGCACTGGAATAAAAAGAAAGAAGAGATTACACCAGCCGAACCAGATGCAGATACAAACAATAAAGCAATTGAAGGAAAGTATCTTGCAGTTAAAGCCTTTGTAAATAGCAAAGGGAGACAAAAACCAGATCAAGTTTATGGTGAAGGCTTGGACTTGAGTGTACTTGCCAAATATTTTCCAAGTTACGCAGAGAACAGAAAGTGTTTAACGGATTTTATTGATGACTATATAACCTTTAGAAAGAACCAAAATACACATCATAATACATTAAAAGAATTTACTACAATGATGAACCGAGTTAAAAAGTATGATAAATCTAAAGGCAAAAAAACGCACTTTGAAGATATGTCGATTACTTGGTCAGATGATTTCGAATTCTATTTAAGAAGTAAAGCAAAAAATGGCAAAGCAATTGGCTATAATGAAGGTACTATTGAAAAAACTTACACGATTTTGAAAACAGTGCTCAACCATTATTATGACAGAAGAGCAAAGTACAAAATTAATTTAACTGATGATTTTAGAATTACTGGGGCAAACGGATTTAAGCGAGGTAAGAAAAGTATTAATGAAGCAAATCCACTTACTAAAGACCAGTTAGATGCATTATATCTTCATCAGTTTGAAGTACCTCATTTACAATTAATCAAAGATCGGTTTATCTGGCAGTGCTACACTGGTATTCGATTTATAGATGCTTTCACTATAACCAAAAAGAATATTAAGGATGGGTGGTTGCGACTCAAGCCGAGTAAAACAATTAGGCACAATATTGAGGTAATACAACCGCTTAATGATGTTGCACTTGAAATGCTACAAAAATATGATTATGACATGACCCGATTATCAATTACTAATCAAGCATATAACAGAGAGTTAAAGGTTATGTTTCAAGAACTTCAAAAGAAGTATCCTGAAGATAAGTATCCAAATTTAAAATATAAAGATGATTATGGAACTTATGGCAGCAGAGACACATTTATAACCATGTGTGTGAATGGAAATGCTAACTGGAAAAATATTTTACAATACGTTGGGCAAAGTAGTTATGCAATAATGAGCAGATATGTAAAAGCAGATAATAAACAGCAGGAAGCTGAAATTCAAAATATCTTTAAGAAACCTGTAAATAAAGAGATTTAAGGCACTTTTGCTCCTTTGGAGTATGATATTAATTTCATTGAGTTAATGTCTGCATACCTTTCTTGACGGCTCTTTAATCACATTCCTAAATAGTCTTAATTTTCTACCCAGAAAAAATTAAAACAGTCAGGTTTGGAAGATCAAAAAGTTTTTTCTAAAAAATTTTTGGTTTTACAAACATCCAGATATGTATGATCAATCCAGATTTTAAAATTTTAGAAAATTTTCTAAAAAATAAAATTTTATGTATTTATTAATAGTTTCAGAAAAATTGTCAGAAATAATATTTGGCAAAATATCTAAAATGCATGAGAAGACGTATCGGTATCACCCACAAGGTATAGAGGGGGTGGGGGGTAAATTGACACCAATACGGGGTGATACGGTGGATGTGTCAGATAATGTGTACATTATATAATTAAAGTAAGATTGTCCAAAAATGAGACTACAAGACTATTTTCAATATGATTCAGCAATCTGGGGATTGAATAATATCTACATCCCAATCGGAGATTCTTCATTGTACATCAATGTGCCTTTCATCTTGACTACCAACAAACTAATAACCAATGGAAAACAATACATCCTTATATTTAATTCTCCTGAAGAAGGCATAAAAAATTATAATGTCGAATTAGTGGATGGATATTTTAAAGATCGTAGTATACATTTATTTGTTCAGGATGTTATAACCCAAAGAATATTTACTATTGATCAATATATCCTATGTACTAAAGGTCAATGCTCTTGGGTTTTATATGATACGGAGCACTACTATCTAATATGTGATTATAAGCCTGTCTCAACTTACTGCGAAAAATGTAATGACAAAAAGAAAAGACCTGTTGTTAATAGTAATCTTAAAAAACTTAATGAGGATTTATTAGATTTTGAATTTTGATGATAAATTTTAAAAGCCGAGAATATTGACCACTTTTAGCTGGTTTTATCAATTTTGACATATAAAATTTAATTACAAATTGTTAACTTCAGCCTTTAGTGGTCAATCATGTCTGGCTTACAATGGTAAAAGCCAACGGTTTTCCCACCAAATATTACAACTTGGTACAATTTATTTGTTTAGTATCCTTTTTTGTCCTAATTTTTCTCATATAATTAACCTAACAGCTATTTGGAATCATTTTTTTAATCAAAACCCAATCTTATGAAAACAATTTGTTTGACTGCAATGATAGTACTACTACTATCATATTCATTTGGAGCACTAAATGCACAAAATGTTAAAGAAAAAGTTTGCCTCGATAATACTGAACAGTTTTCAATAACATCCGAATATGTTAAAGGTGAGAATTATTTAATTCAAGTAGGCTTGCCATTTGGTTATTCTTCTTCTCACAAATCTTATCCTGTTTTATATGTATTTGATGGTGATTATTCATTTGGAATCACGAAAGGAATTACAGATTTATTAATGATTGGCAAAGAGATTAAGGGTATAATTGTAATTGGAATAAGTTATGGAAAGGGAGTTTATGCTTGGTCTATCAAAAGAACAAGAGATTTAACACCGAGCCATGATACAATATTTGCAAAAGGGCAGAATACTGGAGGAGCAGATAATTTCCTCAAGTTTGTACAATATGAGTTATTTCCTGCAGTAAATAAAAACTATAGAACAAATCCAGATTCAAGTGCAATTTGTGGTGAATCTTTGGGCGGATTGTTGAATTCATATATTCTTTGGAAACAACCTGAATTGTTTAAAGGTTATATTATTATTTCTCCTTCATTAATTTGGGATAACAAAAGTGTCTTAAAACTGGAATCTGAATATTTCGTTAATCATAAAGAATTAAATAAAGCAGTCTATATTGCTTATGGTTCTTTGGATAATAAAGAAGTGATAATTAGTCCTGTAACTGAATTAATCCAGATGATTCAAATGCACAATTATAATGGATTGAGACTGGTAACAAGAGTATTTGAAGGAGAGACTCATATGTCAGTCCCCTCAGTTGCCATAACTAATGGATTGAAGACTTTATTTAAACCATAGATTTCCTAACCTCACCAAGACTTATCATTTTTGGGAATTTTAGTATTTTTTAATATACTAATATACTATAAAAGCCGAGCCTATTGACCACATTTCGCCAGTCATCCTAAATTGTACATATATGGCTTAATTACAAACTTTTACGCTCAGCCGTTGGTGGTAAGTCAAGTCTGGCTTGATATGGTCAAAGCAATTGGCTTTTCTAATTCACTCCATCCATATTACCTTGTTTATAAGAAATCGGTAAGTTAATCGGATAGTATAATGATTCACTTGCGGATGACGGTACAGATACTAAGTATTGAGTGCAACCATAGGAACAACCAATAACCTTTATTTTGCACTCTATTCCTTCATACATAGATGGTTTGTCTGGAGTTTTGGTACAAAGTGTAAATGACATTCCCAAAACAAGTAAAAAAAATATCTTCTTCATAATTTACTGGTTTGCTTTGATTACAATAAATATAACACAATTTGCACAATAAATCACGCCAATCGAAGTACTAATTTATTCTTAATTAATTCTTTTATAAAGACTTGAATTACTTAGGAGATTATTAGGGTCATCATCAATTAACGATAGTGTGTCATGAGTTATAGAATACCGTTCCATAGATGCTGAGTCATATTTAATAAAATGGGTAGTGTACTTACCATCATCAGAAATTGAAGTATAAGTGTGAAACTTTGTGGTTGATTTTAATGTATCATTCTGATAAAAATTATAAATTGAATCCGTTGTAAAGACAATCCTGTTTAATCTATGGGTAGTGGCTGGCGTAAAACAATCTGTATAACTCCCTGCACAGGTGCTTAGCCAAGACCAACTACCAATTATATCTGATGAATTGTTAAAAGAATTATCCTTTTTACATCCCCCGATAGATACAATAAATAACAGAATGAATATTAACTTTTTCATTACATTACTTTTAGTGTTAATGTTTTCACGACAAAAATCACGCCAACTAAACGAAATCTGTTGGTATTCTCAAATTTACGATATTCCCTTTTAATCTTAATTGGAAAAGCCATTTCCCTTGACCACTTTTGGCTGAATTATATTGACCACTTCAAGTCGGAGAAAAATCATTATAATATAGTTTGTATGGTAAAGACAATCTGACTGGCTGAATGTGGTCATGCCCTACGGTATTTGCATTAAAGAGCCAAAAAATGTTTAATATTTCTGATGTTGCCAACAATAATCCGACCCTTCTATTGCTAATCTTTTACACCTCTTACCAGACTTTGTAATTGCTATGCATTGCTTCTGACCAGAAGTAACATTGGATGTATCGGCAACACTATTGTACTGTATAGACTTTCGTGATGAATAAGTCGATGTAATATTAAAATCCCATTTGCTAATGTCAGAAGTTTCTTCAAGCCTGTTTCTAAGTGTATCTGGTAAACATGGAAAGAAATCTATGCCAGTTACATTATGGACGCTATCAACTGTTACAACATATTCACTTAGCTGTTTCGTCCCTTTTTCATTTGGCAGAATGAAGGCTATCATTTTCTTTATGCCTGTAAAATCATATATTACCTTATAATACTTTGAGGGCACGGTTACTCTATCTAATATAGCACTAAATGTATTATTTCGCTGTTCTGTGCATTTTTGCTTAGTGTGGCGGTGGGGTAGTATCATTTTTTGGTGTAGTTGTGCCAGATAGCATTTTAATAGCATTGGTTACGGTCATAACAGGTCTTTCTACAATGACACTTTTTCAAAAAGAAAAGTGTGGCTGATTAAACCATTTATTTTATATTTTCAGTATGCCAGTAATCAATAGAAACAACTAAAATATAGAGTATTACCATTGAAAGATAAATCCAATGAAAAGCCTTCTCTGAATGGCAATTATAATAACAAGTAAAAAGGAGTTGCAAAAGAATGGCAACAATTGATGAAAGAATTAACCCCCCAAATAGATATTTTTCAAATTTATCATTATCATTTAAGTAATAATATGCCAAAATACATATGACTGATGTTGACATTAAAACTGGTATATACCAAGATTTATAGATTGAAGCAATTATATATGCAAATAAAAGTGCCACTGCACCATCCATTAAAATATTTTTTAATTCAAATTCCTTTTTTTTTGTTAATGCAGAATTCATATAAAAGTAATCTGTGCTGTAAAAAAAGGCTGTCGCCAGAAGCAAATAATATTGCCAGTTACATCTAAGGTTTACTAACTCATATAATAAAGACCCTAAAATTGCAGGGTATACCAGTTCTCGTATGAATTTTTCTAACAATATTGTATTAGAAAAAATGAAATGAATTCTATTTTTCATAAGGTTGAAATAACAAGTTAAGTTATTGATACAGTATTCATAATTTATACTGCAAGATAAGGCAGATAACTAGGTATTATTGAATTAAATATGCAAAAAATTGCACTAATAATGCAAAAATTTTAATAAATTCTGTCAATTAATAGTTAGTAGGGACTGGTAACCCGATTAATTTTATGAGTAATATAATAATTACTAAAACAGAAAATAATTCAAATAATACCAAAATAGTCAATGGTAATGAACGTTTGGTAATAAAATCAGAGACTTTTTTAAAATATAAATATATTGGGGAATGATTTTTTTTCAGATAAGTCGGGAGTAGTTTTCTGGTGGTAATATAATAAAGAAGTACTAATATTATCGAGCACACAAAAGTTACTGGTGTCTTTGTAATAAGTCCTTTGAAAAGCATAAATATACCATTAGCCATTTCAGTAAAAAGATTCAGAATTTTATTGGTAGAAATATAATCTTGTGCATTATTTGAACTACTATTAGTAGTTGTTGCTAATTCTTCATTTGACAGAGATAACAATAAACTCCAAACTTGAATAGTATTATAAACCCAAGCCAAAGACTCTTCATTTATTTGATAACTATATACATTAAAATTTAAAATTCTGTTTTTTAATCTCATTGTTAATGAACCACCAATTGCATTTTGCAGTCCATATCCTGAATTAATGGTAGTGAAGATTATAAACCCGTAAGCATTCTCAATATCTATAGCAGTAGCCAATGGCACAAGTTTTCCTATCTCTTGTTTTCCAATAATATCCTTTAGTTTTAGTAAAATCTGGTCTGCGTTTTTCTTATAATCTGGTAAATTTCTTGGAATTGTATCTTTTAAAATTTTTTTAAATTCAATGAAATCATTTTCTGAAAAATCTGTATTTTCAGCGGACTTTACAACCGTAATCACTGCATACTTCAGTTTTTGAGTATTAATAGGCTCAATCCCAATTTTCTTAATATTATCTGTATGCAAATAAAATGCCTTTAGTACATTTTGTTTGTCAACATAGGTGTCAAACATTTTGCGTATTGTATCACCAACTTCAACAAAACCTGTATCGGGTGGTGGAATCATTATTGATTGTCCACCAACATTTATTTTAAAATCTGGATTTTTTTGACAAAAAGTTTGAAGTGAAAAGAAAATGAAAACGACAAAGAATACATAACATTTTGTTTTCATATTTTGATTTATGATGGTGAGTTTCAGAACTATCTATGTTTTAGCAGGGATTATGTTATTTTATTTATTATACCTTAATATTTCATAATTCGCTTCACCATATATTTCTTTCATTTTCTCCCAAACTTCTATTCCAACCGTCTCTACTCGTTTATTAATTTTGTGTCTTACATTGGAAGAACCATTGCCATTGACCACTTTTGGCTGAATTATATTGACCTTCTTAAGTCGGAGTTAAATCATTGTAATATAGTTTTGTATGGTAAAGACAATCTGACTGGCTGAATTTGGTAATGCTCTATGGATTTTGCACTCTTTATCAAATTTATAACATTCTTCTGCAACATCATAAAGAATCCATTTATTTGTCATAAGCTGCAGACTCACATAAGCGTAATATTACGTGGTTTTCGAAACTTCAGTCATTATCAGAAAAAAATATGAATTATCCATATTAAGATTGAATCATGAATTCTATTATAAGAATACATGAATAAGTATAAGGATTGCAGATTCTTGAATAAGGTATTTAATTTATACTCTTTTCAAATCTTCTTTTGGTTCTATTAAATGCTGTAATTCCCCATTCTGAATCAAAACTTTTCCAAAATAATCTAATTCGTGTTTCTCCAGTAAAATATATTAGAACTAAAATATCATCATATTGAAAATACACATTATTATTATCTGGATTCTTTAACAGATATTCTCTCTGATCTTCGATTGTTTTGGAGATTAAATTTAAGAATTTAAGTGCTTCATCTTTTGGTAGGTTTTTGAATCCATAACCTTGATAAACCACACCAGCATTATTCCAATAATTACCATAAAATCCTAATATTAAGCCTTCTTTACTTCTTGATTCGCATTTATAATCTAATGATGTTACTTCCCCACTTAGAGCAGCAGCTAAAGGGTCAATCTCAAATTGAACAATATCATTTGAAGTACCAAGAACTTCCTTCATTACATATTCTTTTGCGTTATAAAGTGATATTTCCTTGCTAAATTCTTTTGCAAAGAAATATTCAGAAGTTGATGATACTTGCGCAATTACTGAGTTACTTAAAATAAGTGAAATAAGGATTAATTTGAGTTTCATATTTTCTTATATATATAATCAAAATAGTAGATTTATCAAATTTACAAGTTGTTAAAACAAAATGCAACTTTTAAAAAAATCCATCAAAGAATTAACCTAAATAAATGAAATTTGAACTGTTAATTTTGAGTGGTTATTTAGTGCTTAAAGTCGAGGTGAGCCATTAATATAAAAATGAACAGAATAAAAACTATATTTGAAATCCCGTGGTCGAAGAGTTGAAAGTACCTAACTAAATGTATTAATATCATGAAAAAACAAGTTTTAACATTAATTGCATTTGCTTTAACATCATTATGTTTTGGACAAACTGACACTATTTTTTCTAATAACCAAAAAATCTCCTGTAGTATTAAAGAAATCACTCCAGATGCCGTCAAATATTCTTTTCAAGGGGAAGATTTAGTAAATTCAATCTACAAAAATTCTGTTCAAAAAATCGTTTTTAAAAGTGGACGAGTTCAAACATTTGCAGAAGCTACATCATTCAAACATGTTAACGGAGTTGATGACTTCGAGAATGTGACAATAACTCAGGTTGAAAGTGAAGTGAGAGGATTATTCAAAGTCGGAGACTTAAGCTCAAAAGCAAAGGGAGCAACAATTTATTCTAATCAGGAAAGAGTGAAAGAACGTGCTTATCGAAAATTAAAAATTATTGCAGCGATGATGGGTGCAAATATTATTTATGTAACAAATCAAAGAACTGAGGGCAATAAAATGGGGGGATATTATCAATCAGGTTCGACATCAGAAGCCAGTTTATCAGGAGTGGCATATACAAATCAGTTGCCAAGCATTGATGAATTTAAAAGAGTAATCAATGATAAAAAGAATTTTACTGCAGTAGAAGAAGCAAGTCTATGGAGCAGTGCAAGTGATATGAGTAAGAAAAACATTAATAGCAACTTCATTATTAGTGACATCACAAATGAAGGCGGGATTATAATGATTAATGGAGAACTTCAGGGGGAATCAAAATATAAAACATTCAGAGTAGTCAGCTTTGATAGTGATTACTTTAATGTTTTTTGTGAAGATAAAAGCACGGCATACAATATTAAAATTAAAATATAATCTGTAGTACTAAAGTGTTAAAGTAATGAAGGTTTGAGTTGTAATTCAAACCTTCTGCTTTTTTAAATTTAGTTTCATTGGTCAAAGATTAATCAGTCAATAGCTTACAACAGCTAAGCTCGACCGAGCAATCCAAATATTTCAATTTTAATCAACCAAAGAAGTGATTCTAATGCCAAACTATGTACAGAATTATAGCAAGCATATTCTTTTGGTCTTGGAAGTTGATCAAAATAGCGATTACAAATTTTAAATAAAAAGAGGCAGTCCTGTTTGATGTCTCGCTGCATAACCCTCGTGCTGTGGGTCTGGAAGGACTGCCTCTGGGTTGGTAATCTGACCAGTATATGGAAAAAGGCGACACCTCTTTGAAATGTGAAAGTCAATTTTTGCAATACAATCCTGATGGGCAGGTAGAGATAAGATGTGTCGCCTTATGCAAATATTTTTAAATAGCCTTTTCTTAAAAAAGCAGTTCCCCGATTCAATAAATAAACTACCAGTCTGCGAAACGAGGAACTGCGAAAAATCAAAATTCTCCTATTATCTGATGAACGTGCTAATTTACAGAATATTTGATTATCAGAAAATTAATTTTTTGGGACGTATAAAAAGATACTGCATGCCACATCTCACTTCATTTCCACCATCTTTATGGGTTATGGAAGATCATATTAATGATCATAATATTTCCCCGCACAAGGCTTAAAAAACATACTGATTTAAATATCACTACAGATATATCAAATTAATTTTGCACAATAATTTTCTCTGTGTAAAAAAGAACATTCAATTGTTTGAATTCAGTCATATTCAATTTCGCCTTTTTTTCCAAAAAGAATATACACGATCTCAAGGTAATTGGTGTTAAATCGTCTTTGTTCAATATTTCCAAAAACAATTTGTTTTTTGCTACTTTTGATACCTAAATAAACATGAGGAAATATGCTAATAGTTGCCATGAATCTTATATTTGTAGCCTGTATATTATATACAATTGGAGTTTGGAGTGAAAAAATTCAGGGTAGATTAAATCGATGGCATTTGGTAGTATTTTGGTTTGGATTCTGTTTTGACACAATAGGTACAGGAGCAATGGGCAAAATGGCTGGTTCTGTTTTTCAATTTAATTTCCATGGTATTACAGGTTTGGCTGCTATATTTTTGATGTTTTTCCATTCGGTGTGGGCATCAATTGTTTTATATAATAAGGATGAAAAAATGATATTGCAATTTCATAAATTCAGTCTTATCGTTTGGTTTGTTTGGCTAATCCCAATGGTCACAGGAATGATTTATGGTGCATCAATGTAGATTTTCCCTAAAGAGTGAGTTTGTCTATTACAACTTGATTTTAGCAATTTTTGTTTTATGTCTCATACATTCTATTCACATTTCCAAGTCATGATATATTGCAAATCATCAATTGAAATAACATTCTCTATTGTATGTTTGACCCAACTACCTGATAATCCATTCTGGAGAGACGTTAATTCAAAATGACATAATGCAATTCCCATGTCAATATCATGTATTCCACTTAACTCGTATTTTTTACTTATTATTTTTTTGAAGAAGTGAAATTCATTCGGAGTGTCATTGAAATAAACTCGCCAAGGTTGAGTATTTCCAGATGATGGTGCTAATCTTACCATCTCCAGAGAATCACTGTATTTCTTAACATCTTCAGGGTTAAGTGGCATTTTCAATTCATAATTGAAAAACATCTTGTCCCAACCTTGCCTTTTTGAAGCCTTGACAGAGAATCTTAAAAATTTATCTTGATACGTTGGTTTATTATTAGAATATCCGACTATTACTATACTTGGTATATCAAAACCATCTTCAATGAATAGGTCATTAAAATATGTGCTGTCAAACACTCCAATCCAGCATGTTGAAAGGTTCATTTCTGTTGCTTTTAAGACTACCTTTTCCATAAGGTATCCGTAGTTCACCCTTGATGCTGTTATGGATTTTGCTGTTCCCAAAATATAGGTATTGTGCCCTTTAATCATTCCATAGTCAAGTTTCATTTGCTTGTCAGCATCACTCTTTTCAATGATTCTGAAATTTAGTACCTCATCTTCTAAACCTTTATTATTTTCATTCATAAAACCTTCGAGGTTTTTTTTATCAGCAGTTTTTAATGCAACATGATTAAATGTTCTGGTTGATATGCGTTTTTTAATTATCTCAATAATGTCCATATACTGGGTTTTTTATGATGCTCAACAATTCAATAAATGTAATGAATTTTGCTTATTTACGGCATAGATGCAGAATAGTGCGGGTTCACCATAGGTTATCAGGACAGGCGAATTATTGATTCACTAATCTTACTTTTTTAACATAAATAAATCTGTTTATATAAGCAACAAGTATCCTCTTATGAAACTTTCACTGTTTTTTTCTTTGCTCCCAATTCATTTAAAGATTGTACTTTCCACTGACCAATTATCTGTGATTTTAAAAGGTAATGGTATTTTTCATCGCTTAATCTACCCAAATTATGCGAATCAATTAATTCCTTAATTTTCGATGAAACTGTTCTTGAATCGTTTTTCATAACATTAAGATATTAACGAAACAATTATTTAGAATTATCAGATAATCTTAGTATAGTTAAAAGGTATATCTAAATCTGAAGAAAAAAAACTTACTTTTTCGAGCATGTCGTCATCGTCATCTTTATAGTACCAGTTAATTATGAACTTTTTCGTGTTTTTCTGAAGATGGATATGTGTAATTTTATGAATTATATCAAGTAAATATGTAGTGCCAGTACTATTAATATATTCAATACAAATTTCAACACTGGTAATATCTGCTGGATTTTTAAAATATTCATTTATCCATTCTTCTATTGGTTTAAAAAAGTCCTCGGCATTTTCAGGAATTAGCTTACCAGTTAATTTAATAGTCCCTTTAGGGTCAAGAATGATCTTTGGAGTGTTCTTGGTGGGTGATATTATTTGTCGATTTATATTCAAAGTATTATCTTTTATAGAGAATTGTCAGGCTAAAAATATACCTAAACTATGGGCATATTCGCAATTTTCAATTTTTCATGGTATCCATCAATTTTTTATAGCATTTGCCTGTTCAGTATATATTGGCAGAGTAAACTTAAAATCACTGCCTTTCCCTACTTTACTTTCAACCCATATTTTACCACCATGTTTTTCCACAAATTCTTTACAGAGTAATAACCCTAACCCAGTTCCTGTTTCTTTTGCTGTACCTGTTGTTGTAAGAACTTGTGAAATATCGAACAGTTTTGTCAAATTATCAGGTGATATCCCAATTCCATCATCAGAAACTGAGATTATCATATTTTCAGCATCATTTTCTGCATTAATATTTATTGTTCCACCACGGTTTGTAAATTTTATTGCATTCGACATGAGATTTCTGAGTACTGTTTTTAATATATCAATATCTGCAAAAACATGTATATGGTCTTCTGTAGAACAATTGATTGCTATGTTCTTTGCATCGGCATTTGGTTTAAGTACTTCAAAAATATTGTTACAAATATCTCTAAAATTCAATATTTGTGGTTTGAATGGAATTTTCCCTTGTTGAGATTTTGCCCATAACAATATTTCTTCCAATAACTTATTTATGATATGTGCAGATTTATTAATATTTTTTGCAATATCCTTAATTTCTTCTTTATTGAGACTTTCAATCTCGTCATTTAGTATTTCGGAAAACCCAAGAATGTTATTGAAAGGATTTTTTAAATCGTGTCCGAGAATTGATATAAAGCGGTCTTTGTCTGCATTGAGTTGACGTAATTTTATTTCATTTTCTTTAAGTGCCAGTTCGGTTTTTTTAACATCAGATATATCCATATTTGCACCAATAAACTTTACAGGATTATTGGTTTTATCTTTTGTTATTTTACCAAAGGCACTGATATTTCTTATATCGCCATCAGGTCTTATAATTCTGAATTCAAAATCCACGTTTTTGTCCGATTTTGTTGCTTCTTCAATATTAGTTTTAATAATTTCAACATCATCAGGATGAATAAATTTGATAAATTCGTTAAATTCGATTTGATAATTACCTTGAGTACTACCATATATCATGTTAAAATTATCATCTATTTGAATTTTATCAGAAATAAAATCATGCTCCCAAATACTCATGGAAGCAGCAACAGTTGCAAGGTTGAACCGCTCATTAATAATCTTCAGGCTTTCTTCCGACTTCTTGAGCTCGGTGATATCAAGATTAATTCCTTTTAATGCAAAAAGTTTATCATCTTTAAAAACGGGAATCATATTGTTCTGAAACCATCTGAATGTTCCATCAGGAAAAATTATTCGCATTTCAGAAGTATTTGGTAATTTGTACCTTAAAATATTTTCAAAAGCGTCATCAACCAAATGCAAATCATCGGGATGTATTCTACTTTTAAAATACTCGAAACTTGGTTCAATTTCAAATGGCTTTAAGCCATAAATGACAAAACAATTTTCTGACCATTTTACCTTTTGATTAATTAAATCAAGTTCCCAACTACCCATTTTGGCGATTTTCTGAGAATTGTGTAATGAAGATTCACTTTCTCTCAACATCATTTCCATCTGCTTGTTTACAATTATTTCTGATTTTAGATTACTCAATGCGAGTTCTAATTCTTTAATCCTATTTTCAAGTTCATTTTTTTTCATGGTGTCAGATATTTTCTTGGATACCATTCTCATTTATTGACATGCGCTTTGATTAACTCAAACAATAAGGTCATATTTATTGGTTTAGAGATATAATCATTACATCCTGCTTCTATTGCCTTTTCACTGTCACCAGAAAATCCATAAGCTGTTTGTGCAATTATAATTACATCTTTGTTAAATTGACGGATTTGTTGTGTGGCTTCCAATCCGTTCATCTTGGGCATTCTGATGTCCATTAAAACCAAATCGATGTCAGGATTATTACGACAAGCCTCAACAGCCTTAACTCCTGTTATTTCATGTAAAACTTCTTTACTGATTTTTTGTACTACTCTTGAAAGAAGTGAATAAGATATTTCATCATCTTCAACAATCAATATTTTCAGTTTCTTTATCTGAACTTCTTTATTTTCAGTTAAAACATCCTTTCCGATTGTGGTTGTTTCTTCCGATACAGGATTGTAAGGAATGGTAAAATAAAACGTTGAACCCGTGCCTTCTTCGCTTTCGACCCATATCCTGCCACCAAGCATTTCTACATAGGATTTACTTATTGACAATCCCAAGCCAGAACCTTCATAACCTCTGTTATGAGATTCACTACCCTGCCTGAATCTCTCAAAAATTAGTTCATGCTGATTCTCTGGAATGCCAATCCCTGTATCTTTTACAAAGAATTCAAGATATTCACCTTTTTTTTCATATCCGAATTCAATTGAACCTTCATATGTAAACTTAATGGCATTTCTAACAAGGTTTGTCAGTATTCCATAAACTTTTTCATTATCTGTCTTAATGATTGCTTCTTTTGCTGACAAACCATATTTAAATAAAAACTGCAACCCTTTAGTTTCAACTTCTGGTTTAAAAAACTTATAAGTAAATTCAGTTTTCTCGTTAATATTCGTTACCTTAATATCAACTGCCATAAGTCCCGATTCAATTTTAGATATATCAACAATGCTGTTAATAGTATTGAGCATACGTGCGCCACTAATCTGGATGGTTTGAATAAAATCTTGTTGGTCATCACTTGATAAGTTCGGTTCTTTCAGGAGTTCAGTAAAGCCAATAATGCCATTCATTGGTGTGCGTATCTCATGGCTCATATTGGTAAGGAAAGCAGATTTCAAGCGGTCGCTTTCTTCGGCTTGTTCTTTGGCTTTAATTAATGCTAATTCAGTATTTTTACGTTCGCTGATGTCCCTGACAGTAGCTTGCAGGACTCGTTCTCCAGCATAGTCGAAAGCTGATAAAAGCACATCAGCATAAAAAATTTCACCATCAGTTCTTTGATGAATCCAATCAAAACGTTTATATCCTTCTCTGTATGCAATACTAATATTTTCCTCTACTGCTTCAAAAGAGCTTTTACCATCAGACTGAACAGGTGGAGAGAGTTCAGCAGGGGATTTTTTTATAAATTCTTCTTTATTTTTTATTTTAAATAATTTCAAAGTCTGCGGATTGCAATCAAAAAAACCATTTCTATCCAAAAGCATGATAGCATCATTTGTGAATTGGTATATTGCTTTGTATTTTTCTTCACTTTCAACCAAGTTCTGCTCTGCCTTTTTACGTCTTAATGACACTGCAGCCAACTGAATGAAGTTTTCTAATATTTCTTTGGGAGGGTCGGGTTGTCCTTTTCCCATCAGGAGAAGTGATGTACCAAAGAGTTTTTTTTCGAAAATATATGCTACTCCAATGATTCGGTCAACCTTTAGCAAAGTCTGTATTGTTGCTCCCACTAAACGGGGAATTGCTCCAAAACTCGCCTCATATAAGGTTTTCTTAATCCCAACCATTTCGGTGGTCATCTCTTGATAGTTCTCATCGCTGACTACAGAGTGAATGTCCTTAACTTGTTTGCCAAGTAAACCAACAACTTTTTCGAGTAGTCCAGACTCCATCTCGATTTGTTTGGTGGTGGTGGTTCGGGTTAAAGAGTCGTATTCAGAGAATATAGACACCTCAGCACAGGCAAATTTTTTAACCTGCTTAGTAATAAATGCTTCAAGATTATCATCTGAGGACAAATTTGACAATTCGAGAGCAAATCGATTGAGTTTTAAGAGTTCATTATTCTTCTGTGCCAGTTCCTCTTCCATATTTTTGCGTTCTGTGATATCCACTACACTAATATGGCATTGTTCATCATTTCCGATAGTATGACCAGTAAGGTAAACATAAGTTGGAATGTTCTTACTTTCGACCGAAAGGGTCACCTCACATGATTCATTGCCTTTGCTGGTAAATATTTTATCGAGAAAATTATTAAAGATTGGTTTTGTCTGGTCAGATACTGAAGAGCCAAATCTTCTGTTAATTAAATGTAAACGTTCCTTACCAAGTAGCCTTGCCCCTTGAAGGTTTAATTCGATGATTTCACCCAGTTTGGTAAGTGTAAAATAACCTGATGGTGCAAAGTCGTATAATTCGGTATACTTCTGGGTAGCAGCATCAGCCTCTTCTTTTGACTTTTTGAGTTGCTCATATTGCATTTCCAACTCAATCTGATGTACCTGAAGTTCGTGAGCGAGTTTCCGCAAGTCGTTTTCAGAAGAAAGCGAACTTACTTTTGATTGCTGCGTTATCAATTGTGCTTCTGCCTTTTGGCGAAGTATTTCAACATCATCCAAACTATTTTGAGATTTCTTCATGATTTATTTAAATTATGTTCACGAAGAATATTAATGGTCTTAGTTAATTCGGCTTTCAGATTTTCCTTTTCCTTGTTTTGAATAATAAGTCCTTTGTTAGCAATGGCTAATTCATCTGCCCGTTTTTGTTTCTCTTTGTTTTGAAACTCAAGTTCTTTGTTAGCAATGGCTAATTCATCTGCCCGTTTTTGTTTCTCTTTGTTTTGAAACTCAAGTTCTTTGTTGGCAATGGCTAATTCTGCCAACCGTTTTTCTTTTTCTTCGATATTAGCAGCGGCTAATTTGGCTTCCAATATTTTGGCTATGGTAATATCAATAAAAGTCATCACCACCCCGTCAATTTTATTATCCAGTTTGCAGTAAGGCATTATCCGAACTGTAAACCATCTCTGGTCGTTGGTTGAAATGTCAGATTCTTTAGATATAAGAGTGCGCAACACTTCTCTGGCATGGTTAGCAATTTCGGGATACTGCAAATCAGAAACCATTTCGTTGAAAGGTCTGCCAATATCATAGGGTCGCAGTTTTATGATATTAATTAATTTTTCGGTAAATTTTCTGATGTTCAATTCTTTGTCGAGAAACAATGTAGCAATATCAGTACTGTTTAGAAGATTTTTCATGTCGCTTTCTATCGCAATAAAATCAGCAATTTTACTTTGCAGTTCAATATTTACTGTTAGCAGTTCTTCATTCATGCTTTGCATTTCTTCCTTCGATGTGGTGAGTTCTTCGTTTGTAGATTGCAATTCTTCATTAGTGGATTGCAGTTCTTCGTTTGTTGACTTTAATTCTTCCTGCGAAGTCTGCATTTCTTCACGTATGTTTTGTAACTCTCCTATGGTGTGTTGCAGGTCAATTTCAAGTTCATTCTCACGGGCAGTTGAAGTTTGTTTCACAGTTTTCGATTTTCTGCTTACGGGTTTTTGAAGGGCAGTCACGTCTGTAAAAACTATCATTATAGTTCCTTTAACTTCATTGGGCTTTTCAATGGCTTGAAAAGTTACATTTACAATCTGTGCATCTTCATTATTTCCTACTTTAATGTTTCGTAAAATAACAGGTTCGTAGTTTTGTTTCGCCTTTCTGATAGCACCCGCTAATTCATTACGCAAACCTTCACGAGCCATTGCGTATATGTTCATGTTTGCTTTTCCTGCGGCATGTTCTAAGTATTTACTTGTTCTGCCAATAAAATTCAGTATATCTCCTTCCTGATTTATAAGTACGCTTGCGGGTGCAAAATGTTGAAGTAATAACTGCTCGGCAAAGGTCTGAATATTCACAGCGACTTTAACAGATGAGATATCTTCCTGTGTTCGTTTTTTTTCAGATGATAAGGAACTTGGGAAATCCATCATTTCAATTTTCATTGGAGGGTTGGAACGTTTGTAGAGTTTTAATTTATTATCTATCGTAGTAAATAACATATCTTTTGAGTTTATATTTTCTGCACTGCCAAGCAGCAAATACCCACCTGTATTGAGACTGTAAAAAAACAGGTTCATCAGTTTTTTCTGTAATTCAACCTCCATGTATATCAATAAATTACGGCACAAAATAAAATCTAATTTTGTGAAAGGCGGGTCTTTAGTAACATCATGTGGTGCAAATAAAATCATTTCACGTATGGATGTATTCGCACTATAGTTGGTTTCGTTTTTTTTGAAAAACTGGTTTAATCGTTCTTGCGATACATCGGCATTGATATTTATATTGAAAACGCCTTTGCGGGCAATTTCAATGGCACCTTTGTCTATATCTGTGGCAAATATCTGAAAAGATAAATTTTTAATGTGCTTCACTTTTTCGTAGGCTTCTTTAAAGAGAATTGCCAATGAATATGCTTCTTCACCCGTTGAACAACCTGTAATCCATACTCTCAGAGCATAACCGTTTGGCAATTCATTAAACAAATCGGGGAGAACTTTTTCTTTTAGCAACTCCCACACTGCTGCATCACGAAAAAAATTTGTAACACCAATCAGGAACTCTTTGAAAAGTATATCTAACTCATTTGGATTGTCCTGTAAGAAGCGGACATAATTGGCAATTTTGTCAATCTGATGAATAATCATGCGCCTTTCGATACGTCTGTAGAGAGTGTTTTTCTTATAAAAAGAAAAATCATGTCCAGTCTGTGTACGGAGCAATATGATTATTTTATCGATATTGGTTTTATGAGTATCATCAATTACGGTTATCTGTGAAATAGCAGGAATAAATTTGAGAAGTGAAATAAGTTTTGCGGGTAATTCGTTTGCCCCTGTCACTATATCAACGTTAACCGATGCGATGGCACTATTTGGCATGCCATTATATTTTGATGTCAGCGGGTCTTGAACAAGTACTATACCGTTCTTATCTTTGATTGCTTTCAATCCCAGACTGCCATCACTACCCATTCCAGAAAGAATGATACCAATACTTTTTTCCTGTTGGTCATCTGCCAGTGAGCGGAAAAATATATCTATAGGAAGTCGCAAACCTCGCTTTTCGGTTGGTTCGAACAGATGAAGACAGCCGTTTAAAACAGACATGCTCCTGTTGGGGGGTATAACATATACATGGTCTGGTTTCACTTTCAAATTATCGCTTACTTGAGTTACTTTCATAACAGTAGTTCGTTGCAGGAGTTCAGGCAAAATGCCTGCATGGTCTGGGTCGAGATGTTGAATAACCACGAAAGCCATACCACTGTCTTTAGGCATATTAGTAAAAAACTGATCTAATGCCTCCAATCCACCTGCCGAAGCACCAATACCTACAATTGGAAAACTTCGTGGAGTTGAAATGTTACGTCTTGCAGGTTTTGAAACAGTTGTTGTTGCTGTTTTCTTTCCAGCGATTGGTTTTTTCATGGTTTTAGGAATAAGTTTCAGGTTAACAGGTTCAGAGGAAAGAGAACCTGCTTTTGATTTATGACTTACCAGTGTCTCTTCTACCTTTTGGGGAAAGGTTTCGGCTTCAGATGTTCTGCCATTTTTCATTATTACCAACATTAATAGTTCTCTGGAACGTTCTTGTAAATGGTGCAAATGCGTTCCATCGTGACAAGTTTCCGTCAATATTTTTCAGCACAACATATCTATTTAAGTTAAGAAAAAGTTAAATATATCCGTCTTTTGATGGTCAAAATACTCCGCCTAACTATGGTCAAGGTCACTCGCTTTTACACCCAAAGCAATGACTAACTCTTCTGCATGATTTACTTTCGCTTCACAGGCAATAATTAACATATCAGACTTTACTTTTTTATTCATGTCATGATTTTATAAAATCGCTGTAAGAGTGAAAATCATTTATATTTAGTTGGATATCAATAGGTTTAAATCAATCAGAGATTTTCACAGATGCAAGTTAAGTCGGTCAATTTAAATTAACATTATACTTTTACTAAAATAAGTTACATAAATCACACATATTTAAGTGGATACTTATAATTTATAATAGCACCTTGTTTTGTAAAAACAGTGAATCCATTTTTCTAAAGAATTTTAGCTTATTTTATTTTGTGATATATTGGAATAACATCCACAAATAAACGGAATGTTTTATAATAGCAGAAATACAGGAGAGGTCGGGTGCGTTTTGATATAAAAAATCCCTCAATAATTGTATGAGGGAGTATATTCAATCAAGATAGGCTTCAGTTGACTGATGTGTTGTCAGGATTAACATATTTCTTCAACTTCTATAATATTGAAAACGAAATTTAATTTTCTCGATAAATACATACCAGCCTTCACATCAATGCTGCTTGCAGAGAAATACCAGTTTATAATAACCTGATGATTTTCATTATTCAACAAAATCAGTTCTTGAAGTAATTTATGGATATAATTCATGGCGTACCCACGAGTATATCTTAGAAAAACATCAATAATAGTTACTGGTGCTGGAGCAATTGAATATTTACTGACCCATTTCAATAGCGGTAAATAAAACGCAACAGGGTCAACTGGAACAAATGTTCCCCAAATTCTTAGTTTTCCATGTTTAAATTCGATTTCGGGAGTTCGATATGTCTGCTCTATCCAGAGTTTTTTTATAGGCTTTTTCAATATCATTTAGACAACCCTTAATTTATTATGACTCAAAGGCAGTGGATTTACATATTCTAGAAATTTACAAATACTGATATACACTCCCTCTGCTAATCTTTAATTGCTTTGAAATTGATACGATGCTTATACCTTGTGCTTTAAGTTTTTTGATTTCATTGATCTTTTCTCCATCGATTGAAGGGCGACCACCAATACGACCCTGCTGACGTGACTTTTCAAGACCAGCCTTAACCCGTTCTGATATTCTAAGTCTCTCTTGTTTTGCCAAGGTGCTGAGTAGGGCGATGATGACATCTTTGAAAATACCTGAACTATCTATGTATTGCTCGGAATAACTCTTGTAAGTGACCCCAAAATCATCCAGCATTTGTAGATAATGAATTGTCTTGCGAGTGCCTTCTCTTGTTAGTCGGTCAAGTGCAAAGAAAAGAACCATATCAAATTTTCGTTTCGCTGCATCCTTCATC
>Ga0182011_10001203_pt1 | contig 22733 bp, 19 predicted proteins | sample 711E1DmetaG_FD_120481 | JGI IMG/M metagenome (GOLD analysis project Ga0182011, IMG submission 120481) | Permafrost microbial communities from Stordalen Mire, Sweden - 711E1D metaG | ecosystem: Environmental > Terrestrial > Soil > Wetlands > Permafrost | place: Sweden: Stordalen | collected...
ACCCAACAATGTAGGAGTATTATATGAGTGTTCAGGTATTGTGTTCCGGATCAGGTTTATTAGCTCCTCAAAATTCCGTTTATCGGTGGACGAAAATTCAAATAGCGAAGTGCCTGTTAATTTTAGTACCTTATGTTGAAATTCAGCGGTTGGCTCCTGAATGTCAGATTTACTGTGTATTACAATATACGGAAGGTCATGATCATTAAATTTCCTTATAAGTTCATCTTCATATTTCCCCCATGAATTATCTGTTACAACAAGAAGGGCCAGATCGATAATTTCCAATGTACTTACAGTTCGGTTCACTCTTTTCTGTCCGAGGTCACCGTAGTCATCTATACCTGCCGTATCAACAAAGATCACGGGACCAAAACCTGTGATTTCAAATGATTTTTTAACAGGGTCTGTGGTGGTTCCGGCATGGTCGGATACTATGGCAATTTCCTGACCGGCAAGGCAGTTTATCAGGCTGCTTTTGCCATTGTTACGGCGGCCATAAATGCCTATATGAGGTTGTGATTCTCGTCCTTTGGAAACCATTCTGTGGAATTTTGCTGCAAAATTAGCAAATTTTTATCAGAAGCACGGATTAAAAATCCGCGCTAGGGGATAACACGATGCCTGATGCCTGGTGCCCGACGCCTGTTATAGATCATCCAGTGAAAATCCTAGCTTTAAGAGATTTCCCGGTTCCAGAATTGACTTAAGCTTTGTTTCGTCAATTAATTTCAGGATGGCATTTGCTTCGAAGATGTTGATCTTTTTATCTTTCATCATTCTGGCAAGTTCAGCTGCTTTGTGATATCCTATATGCGGGCTCAAAGCTGTGGTGACTGACGGACTATTGATTACGGCTTCATAGCCGGCTGTTTCGTTAATAATCAATCCTGTGAATAGGTTGTTTAATAAGGTTACATTACACGAGATAAGCAGATTAATGCTTTCAATAACAGCAGATCCTATAACAGGGAGATAAGCATTCAGTTCGAGAGAGCCCTGTCCGCTTAGCGACGAGATGAGAACATCGTTGGAATATATTTTATGAGCTGCAGAAATGACAAATTCGGGTATTACAGGATTAATCTTTCCGGGCATAATAGAGCTTCCTATCTGACGGTCGGGTATTGAAATAGTTCTTTCACTTGCAATGTCTGATGCAAGAAGACGTAAGTCGGAAGACATTTTTTCAAGATTTACGGCATGGGCTTTTAAAGTGGCATGAATCTCAACCCACTTGTCCATATTAGATGTAGCATCAGAAAGATTTTCACTGTGTGCGAGAGAAAGCCCGGTAAGATTGCGAAGTTCAGTGACAACTTCCATTATAAAAAAACGTGGAAGAGATAGCCCTGTACCAATAGCGCCACCTCCCAGATTAACCTGTTTAATCCTTTCAGAGCATTTTGATACTCTCCACCAGTCGCGTGATAGGGCTTCATTGTAGGCACTGAAGAGTAATCCGAAGGAAGAGGGTACTGCCTCCTGCATCTGAGTATATCCCTGACGAAGCTTTTCCCTGTTTTTCTTCTCAAACTCCTCCACCTTCTGCCGGAGCAGATTGATTTTTTCTTCAAGAGATTGCAGGAGTTTCATAACAGCTATGGTGAGAGCTGTTGGAATTACATCATTGGTCGATTGATAAATATTTGCGTGTTCAAGAGGATCAATATAGGAGTACTCACCACATTTATGTCCGCATTTTAAAAGTGCTGAATTAGTTACTATCTCATTGATATTCATGTTAATACTTGTGCCTGCACCTCCCTGGACAGCAGGAATAATGAAATGTTCAAAATGAGTACCCTCAGATACTTCTTTTGCTGCAGCACACATTGCATCCAGAATATTGTCATTGATTATTTTAAAAGGCAGGTTTTTCCCTAGTTTGCCTTCAGAAGCTGTGCGGAATTTCCTGTAGGTATTGTAACAGGCTAATTTTGTTGTACCCACTGATTTGTACCATTCAGGTGGAAATGGCGAATTCCCCGGAAAATTTTCTCTTGCTCTTTCCGAATTAATACCATATAATGCACCAGATGGTATCTGTTTTTCACCTAAACTGTCTTTTTCGATACGGTACATAAGCACATTTATTATTTTCTTTTCCTGAGTGCCCCCTTCCCCCCTAAAGGGGGGTTAACACTCTTAAAGTTAGAGAATTAGCCCCCCTTTAGGGGGGATGGGGGCTAAAAGAGCACAGAGTTATATATTACTTCCCGAAACAGGTTTTGCATAGGCAAGAACATCATTCCCGGTGATCTCAGCAGGGCAGAGGATAATCAGTCTTTCAATGACATTTCTGAACTCTCTTATGTTACCTGTCCATTGGATTTTCTGCAGTTCAAGAATTGCATCCATTTTAACAACTCTTTTACTCATTCCGTATTCGTTACAGATTAATGTATTAAAGTGCTCTGCAAGGATAGGGATATCTTCTTCCCTTTCATTAAGAGTAGGAACATGAATAAGGATAACACTCAGTCTGTGATACAGATCTTCACGGAATCCGTTATTTTCAATCTCTTTTTTAATGTTCTTATTTGTTGCCGTAATTATCCGTACATTAACATGAATATCTTTGTCAGAGCCGACTCTGCTGATCTTATTCTCCTGGAGAGCTCTCAGAACTTTTGCCTGTGCTGAGAGGCTCATGTCGCCTATCTCATCGAGGAAAAGGGTTCCTCCATTAGCCTGTTCAAATTTACCAATCCTCTGCTTGATTGCTGAAGTGAATGAACCTTTTTCGTGACCAAAAAGTTCGCTTTCAATAAGTTCTGAGGGGATAGCTGCACAATTGACTTCGATAAAGGGACCTTTTGCTCTGCTGCTTTTTTCGTGTATCTGATGAGCAACCAGCTCTTTCCCTGTCCCATTTGCGCCTGTGATAAGCACTCTGGCTTCAGTAGGAGCAATCTTGTCGATCATACTTTTGACCTTTTCAATAGCCTCCGACTCACCGACAATCTCATACATCCTGCTTACCTTGTTTTTAAGGACCTGAGTCTGAGTGATAAGAGTCGATTTATCCATTGCATTACGAATTGTAATGAGAAGCCTGTTAAGATCAAGTGGCTTTTCAAGAAAATCGTACGCTCCCTTTTTTATTGATTCAACTGCAGTATCGATATTACCATGTCCGGAGATCATAATCACCGGTGTATCTGATGAAGTCTCCGATAGTTTACTAAGCACTTCGATACCATCCATCTTAGCCATCTTGATGTCACAGAGAACTATATCATATGAATTCGCGGAAAACATTTCAAGTCCTTTTGGTCCGTCTTCTGCCAGATCAACTTCATATTTCTCATATTCCAGAACCTCTTTCAGGGTATTCCGGATTGCCCTTTCATCGTCTATTACCAGAATTTTGGACATATAATTATATTGAAATCCATTAACCGCAAAGTTCACAAAGTTTTAAGTCCAAAGAGCACAAAGAAATCTCAACCCTGATTCTGAGCTCTAAGCCCTATGCCATGAGCCTTTTCTAGCCACTGTATCTCAGCCACTTCCACATTTCTTTCCAGGAGGTTTTCTTTCCATACATGAGAATGCCGGTTCTGTATACTTTTGCTGCCATCCAAACAAATACACCAAAAGTTATCAGCATTATTATCATTGAAATTGCTACCTGCCAGTATGGAACGCCAAAGGGAATTCGTGCCATCATTACTATGGGAGAGGTAAGTGGGATCATTGAGCACCAGAATGAGAGTGGGCTTTCAGGATTTTGCATTGTGCCCATAGCCACCATCAATCCAAGAATTATAGGTATGGTTACAGGAAGCATAAACTGTTGAGTCTCTGTTTCGTTATCAACTGCGGAACCAATTGCAGCGAACACTGAGGCATACAGAAGATAACCGGTAACAAAATAGAAGATAAAACAGATTATTATTAATCCCCACGGCTGGTTCATTGCACTGTCGAACATCTTGGAGAATTCGGCAAGCTGAGGTGACATTTCCTGAGTCTGGGTGGTTACCGCTACCTGCGGTTGATTCCCCGACATTAAATTCTGGGGTATTGATTTTGAGATTTCTGTAGTATTTGTTTTTTGAAGTATTGTTGTTTTCAGAACCCCGACAATGCCAACGGTTAGAAAAATCCAGATCAGGAATTGCGTAAGGCCAACCAGTGCAATTCCGATAATTTTTCCCATCATTAGCTGTATCGGTTTCACAGAAGAGATAATAACCTCGACAACCCGGCTTGTTTTTTCCTCTATTACTCCTCTCATAACCTGCGCGCCAAAAATGAAAACAAGCATGTACATCAGGAAACCAAGTATGTAGGCAAGCGCCATAGCTATTCCCGTGCTTGTCCCTTTTTCTACTCCAGATTCATCCAGCTTTTTAGTCTGAACTGATACATTTGTCTCGACGTTTTTCATTATGTCATCAAGATTTTCAATCTTATACGCCAGCAACTTTTGTCGTTCAATTTCTTTTTTAAGGGAGTTTTCTATATATTGAAGCAGGCCAATTGGTGGTTGTTTGCCTGAGATAAGATAAACAGCATTAGGGGTATTTATCAGTTCAGGAGAAATATACAGAATTCCATAATATCCCGACTTTTCAAAGGTTTTTTTGAGATCCTCTACTTTAGTATTTTCAAGGTATACAAATTCGGCATCTTTTGTGTTTTTAATAACACCTTTAAAAAGATCGGAGTTATCTTCGACTACTGCAATCTTTTTAAATTCACCACTCTGGTTCATCATCAGGAGAGTAGGTACAATAATTATGGCTGCCATGAGAACAGGTGCAAGAATAGTCATTATTATGAATGATTTTTTTCTTACTCTGGTTACATATTCTCTTTTAATAATTACGGATATCTTATTCATAATAAGAAGGTTTCGATGTTAATTGCTGGTATTAATTACGGGCTTCAACTACTCTTATAAAAATCTCATTCATTGATGGCAGAGCGGGGTTAAAAGATATGATATTACCTGATTTAATAGCAGTTTGCAGGATTTCATTAGTATTGATATCAGTGGTAGTCTTCAGTCTGAAAATGCTTTTATTGTTGTCTTTCTGCTGTTTCAGAATGCTATAATGACCATTCCCCTCAATTTTCACATCTCCGTCAAATACAAGATCATATTCGTTTGCAGCCCACTTACTACGAATTTCGTTCACACTTCCTTCAAGAATAGTTTTTGCTTTATCAATTAAAGTGATATTGTCGCAAAGCTCTTCAACAGATTCCATGTTATGAGTTGAAAAAATAATAGTAGCTCCTCTTTCGCGAAGGAACAGGATTTCATTTTTTATAATTTTTGTATTAAGCGGATCAAATCCTGTAAATGGCTCATCAAAAATCAGAAGTTTAGGTTCGTGCAGTACTGTTATCACAAACTGGACCTTCTGCTGCATCCCTTTTGAAAGTTCTTCTACTTTTTTGCCCCACCAGTCTATAATGTCAAGTTTTTTGAACCAGTATTTTAGTCTTTTCATTGCTTCAGCTTTTGAAAGTCCTTTGAGCTGTGCAAAATACAAAGCCTGTTCACCTACCTTCATCTTTTTATATAAACCTCTCTCTTCAGGCAGATAGCCTATAAGTTGAACATCAGATGGCACCAGCTTTTTGCCATTAAGGAACAACTCCCCGGTATCTGGTCCTGTTATTTGATTAATGATCCTGATGAGTGTAGTTTTCCCGGCGCCATTTGGACCAAGGAGTCCATAAATGCATTGTTCCGGAACCGATATACTTACATTATCGAGAGCCAGCTGGTCGCCATATTGTTTTGTGACATTCTTTGCTTCAAAAAGTGCCATAAGAGATTAATTTTAAAATATTTCAAAAGAAGTGTAAATATAGAAAAAACTCTGTGAAACTCTATGCTACTCTTTGAATTGAATGTACTCAGCCCCTTTGTGGTTAATGGATTTCAACTTTTTCAACACTTCCGATTGGGGTGAGTACATCTATTCAAAGTACCCCTTCATCCTATCGAAAAAGCCTTTGTCATTTTTGTCAGGATCTGGTGTGAAAGAGTCAGAGTCTTTAAACTTCTCGAAGATCTTTAACTCATCCTTATTAATGTTTTTTGGTATCCATATATTTACATTAACAAGCAGGTCGCCACGGCCATACCCGTTGACTTCTGGTAACCCTTTTCCCCGCAGACGCAGGATCTTTCCGGGTTGAGTACCCGGTTCAATTTTTATTTTTACGTTATTATCGACAGTTGGAACCTCAACATGCGTACCGAGTATAGCATCGGGGATACTAATAAACAGGTTATAGATCAGATCGTTACCTTCTCTTATCAGTTCCGGATGTTCTTCTTCATCTATTACTACCAGCAGGTCGCCATTCATTCCCCCTCTCCTTGGGGCATTACCTTTACCACCTACAGTCATTTGCATTCCTTTACCTACGCCGGCCGGGATATTGATTTTTATTATATCTTCCTTTTGCACAATCCCTTCACCATAACAGGTGGTACATTTTTTTGTAATAATTTTACCCTCGCCACCACATGAAGGGCAGATCGATGTAGTCTGCATCTGACCAAGCAAAGTATTTGTAAGTCGGGTAACCTGTCCAGAACCGTGGCAGGTTGAACAGGTTGATAAACTTGAAGCATTGGCTGCTCCGGTACCTCCGCAGGAATCGCATGTATCGTATTTATTTACTTTGATTTTCTTTTCAGCTCCGGCTGCAATTTCCTGAAGTGTAAGCTTAACCTTTACTCTGAGATTACTTCCCTTGTTCACGCTTCGTCCGCGTCTCCCACCTCCGAATCCGCCAAACCCGCCAAATGCATCCCCAAAAATATCACCAAACGATGAGAATATATCATCCATGGTCATGCCCTGACCTGAGAAACCGCCCCCATTACTCCCCATTGCGGCATGACCATAACGGTCGTATCGGGTTTTTTTTTCATTATTGCTTAAAACTTCATAAGCTTCTGCGGCCTCTTTGAAGTTATCTTCTGATTTTTTGTCACCAGGATTCTTGTCAGGATGAAACTTCAGAGCCTGCTTCCTGTATGCTTTTTTTATCTCATCTTTTGTGGCCTCTTTCGATACTCCGAGCACTTCATAATAATCTCTCTTTCCCATCCCTTTTTGATTTTTATTTTATTTAGCCACTTTTCCTTTTGGTGATTAATATTTATATATTATTCCCCAACTATCACTTTAGAAAACCTTAAAACTTTATCCTGTAAATAATAACCCTTAAGCACTACATCTACCACTTTCCCTTTTTTATCTGCTTCCTCTACCGGAACTTTTGCAACAGCTTCATGAAGATCTACATTAAAATTGGTGTTAAGCGATTCAATTTCTTTTATTCCATTCTGTTTAAGAAAGTCGCTGAACTTCCCGTATATGATATCAATTCCATCTTTTAACTCACTACAATCTGTCGTTGAATACATATGTTTAAGGGCTCTTTCAAAATCATCCATTATTGGAAGGAAACTAAGAAGCAGGTTTTCTCCGGCATATTTTGACAGATCAATTTTTTCACGCAGTGTTCTTTTTCTGTAGTTGTCAAATTCAGCTGAAAGGCGTATATACTTATCCTGCATCTCTGCCAGTTTTTCTTCCGCTACATTCACCTCGGAGACCACTTTGTCAGAAGCGTTACCACCATCCTCTAAACCATCAGATCCATATTCTGGTGATCCTATGGAACCGGAATACTCCGATTTTCCCTCGATATATTTGTCGGGATTAGTAGTATTTTCTTTATTTTCAGTTGATTTGTCAATATTATTATTTCTTATTTCTACGTGATTTTTCATCTTCTTTTTCATCATCAAACACTGGATTTCAAGTTTATATCATTATTTAACAAATTGCCTGCCAACCCGTACGAATTGACAAAATGGCAGGGAAGACAAGGCACAACGGTACAGTGGCAGAAAGTTATAAATACTTGAATTTAGCTTTTTAATTAGCCGTTGCACCCTTGTGCCGTTACGCCTTTGAGCCATTAGATTATGGGACTCTCTGGATATCCGCACCCAGTGCATTCAACCGTTGATCGATATTCTGATAGCCCCGGTCGATTTGTTCAATATTATGGATTACACTTGTCCCGTCTGCAGAAAGAGCTGCAATCAACAGAGCCACACCTGCTCTGATATCCGGGGAAGACATAATTGTGCCTTTTAACCTGATCATTTTGTCCTGACCTATTACCGTAGCCCTGTGCGGATCACAAAGAATTATCTGGGCTCCCATATCAATCAGTTTATCAACAAAGAAAAGTCGGCTTTCGAACATTTTCTGATGGATAAGAACAGCACCTTTTGCCTGGGTCGCAGTAACCAGAAAAACACTTAGTAAATCGGGAGTCAGTCCCGGCCAGATGGCATCCGATATTACCATTATAGAACCATCAATAAAAGTCTCTATTTCATAATGTTTCTGAGCCGGTATAAAAATATCATCACCTTTTCTCTCGAAGTTGATCCCCAGACGCCGGAAAGAGTCAGGTATAATTCCAAGGTTTTCGTAAGATGTGTTTTTAATAGTTATCTCTGATTCTGTAATCGCAGCCATCCCGATAAAGGATCCGATTTCAATCATATCTGGAAGGATAGTATGTGTACATCCGCCAAGACTTGTGACGCCATCTATATAAAGAAGATTTGAACCAATACCTTCGATTTTTGCGCCCATTGAAACAAGCATTTTGCAGAGCTGCTGAATGTATGGTTCACATGCCGCATTGTATATTGTGGTCCGGCCCTTTGCAAGAACGGCAGCCATAATTATATTGGCAGTACCGGTAACAGAAGCCTCGTCGAGGTGCATATAAGTACCAGTTAATGAAGGTGCTTCAACTTTAAAAAACGGATCGGAGGAGTCAAATTCAAATCTTGCTCCAAGCTTCTGGAAGCCAGTAAAATGCGTATCGACTCTGCGTCTTCCGATTTTGTCACCTCCCGGCTTGGGAATAAAAGCTTTACCAAATCGGGCAAGAAGAGGTCCGACTATCATTATTGATCCTCTTAAACTTGAGCTTTGTGCCCTGAATTCGCTTGTCTGGAGATAATCGAGATCAACATTAACCGCTTCGAAACTTGCGACTGAATCGGATTCTCTTATTACCTTAACACCCATAGAAATGATCAGCTTTATCAGCATGCTCACGTCGCTGATATCGGGAATATTCCTTATAGTAATTTTTTCAGAAGTAAGGAGAACTGCACAGATTACCTCCAAAGCTTCATTTTTGGCTCCCTGGGGTGTTATTTCTCCCTTTAGCGGCTTACCTCCATGAACAATAAAAGTACCCATTAATGTCGGCTGTGTCCTTTTTTCTTTACGAAATTCTTATTCTGTGGTTTACCGTGAGGTTTTCCAACAGGTTTTCTTTTGACTGGAGGAATCAGTTCCCTGACTTCAAGAATTCTTACTCCCTCAGTCATTAACAATTTTCCTTTAGATAATAATTTCATGTCTTTAATTATCACCTCGTCAGCCACCTGTCCTCTGTTCCAGGTGATATATGATTTTTTCATCTGATTGACAATAAGCGTAGTAAGATATTCCTTTTTATCTCCTTCTTCCAGTTCACAGGCAGCATTGATCATGAGTTCGATAATGCGCCCATAGTGAAGAAACCGTATATCTCCCTGTTTGTAAGGCACCTGCTTCGGTTTTTCAACAAACTTCGAGGGTTCTGGAACAGGATATGGAGAATCAATATCCAGTTCAAAGCTTGCAATAAGGGCCAGATGATCCCATAATTTATGTTTAAAATCACCGACATCGCGAAGCTGAGGATTCAGGTTGCCCATTATCGAAATTATGGTCTTAGCAGCACGGTTTCTCTCAGTCCTGTCCTCGATGGTCTTGATATGATCGACCATCTTCTGAACATTTCTTCCATATTCAGGCAATGCCATCCTTTTCCTCTGAGTGTTATAATCGTAATTCATCGTGATCATTTTATTTTATGCAAAGCTAGTAATTTATAGCAAATTCACGATAGTATGCTGACCTGTAAAATAGTAAAGTAATCTGCATTATAAAATTTTGGATCAACATTATCTTTTTCATTATATACCTTTATTACCTTTGATCGCTAACCAGCAATTCTAACGAAACTATGAAAATCATATTATCCATTTCTATTTTCCTGACGTACTGGTTTACTCTTTCAGGTAAGGATGGTTATAAGCGAAATCCTTTTGTTGATATAATTCATTATGATTTTTCAATTTCTATAAGTGATACAAATAATATCATTTACGGACATACAGAAATAGATGTGAATTTTACCGGACCTGTCAAAACTCTCAAGTTTGATCTGAAAAGTAAAGGAACAGATGAAAAAGGCATGACAGTACAAAATGTGACTTTTGATAAAGGATCAATAAAATGGGATCATAATGGCGATAGAATTATGATCACTTTGCATGACTCGGTAAAGGCAGGATCACAAGGAATTTTCAGTATTGAGTACTCAGGAGTACCTGCCGATGGATTGATAATATCAAAGAATAAATACGGGGACCGTACGTTTTTTGCAGACAACTGGCCTGACAGAGCACGCAATTGGATTCCATGCGTTGATCATCCTTACGATAAAGCAACGGTAGATTTTATAATTACCTCTCCCGATCATTACGAAGTTGTCGGAAACGGATATCTTGTTGAGGAGAGCTGTATGCCTAAGCAAACAAAACTTACACACTGGAAAGAAGATGTGCCTCTTGCTACCAAAGTCATGGCAATTGGGGTCGCTCCCTTCGCTACCAGATTAGAAGGTAATGTTGATGGAACAACCGTATGGAGCTGGGTTTTCACTGAAAACAGGAAAGAGGGATTTCATGACTATTCAGTGGCCCTAAAACCTCTTGAATTTTATAGCCGGTTAATAGGGCCTTACCCCTACGAAAAACTTGCAAATGTTCAATCCAAAACAATCTTTGGAGGGCTGGAGAACGCAAGTTGTATATTTTACGCAGAGAATTCTGTTACCGGAAAAGGCAGTGCAGAAAACCTAATGGCCCATGAAATTGCGCATCAGTGGTTTGGAAATTCTGTCACCGAAAATGATTGGCATCATATCTGGCTGAGTGAAGGATTTGCAACGTATCTCACAGCCGTGTACCAGGAGAAAACTTATGGAAAAGAAAAGTTTGATGAGACCATGAAATCTGCTCGCGACCAAGTTCTTGGATTTTCTTCAGGATCGCCCAAACCGGTGGTCGATACAACAGTTACAGATCTGATGAAATTGCTGAATCCCAACTCATACCAAAAAGGAGCCTGGGTACTTCATATGTTAAGACGCGAACTCGGAGATGATCTGTTCTGGAAAGGAATGAGGTTATATTATGAAAATTTCAGAAATAGAAATGCCCTCACAAATGATCTTCAGATAATTATGGAGAAGGTAAGTAAAAAAGATCTTGGGAAATATTTTAATCAGTGGCTTTTTGTCGCTGGTCAGCCCGATTTAAAGATCACTACCGGACCTGGTGAAACAAAAGGATACACAGATCTTATAATTGAGCAGACACAGGATCATCTTTTCAGCTTTGATATTGAACTTCAGATAAAAGATATAAACGGGTCGTATCTCATCAAAATCCCCGTTTCTGACAGGATTACAAGAAGGACTCTCAATTCCGGGAAGATTCTGGAGATAAAAACAGATCCAAATATTAATCTCTTGTTCAGGATGGATCCATACCAGAGCAAAATCACAGGAAGTCCTTTAGTCCGGTAAACTAAATTGAAGGTGCGCTTGCGCAGATTATTAACCCTGAAACAAGAGCATTTTGAGAACTATCAATGTTTATGAAACACATAATGTGAGTGATAATGTTTGTGTTCCCCGTTTTCATGTTTATGAACGTGTTCATGGATCAGGTTTACACTGATCAGAAATTCTTCATCGTTCAGGATCTCCGAAGCAGTGCCGGTTTTTTGTATTGTATGTTCTTCTGAAAGAACGGCAACTCTTGGTTGCAGGTGATCAATCAGATCTAGATGATGAGTAGTGAATACGATAGTCTTACCAGCATGGTTGAGTTCAAGCAGAAGGTCAGTGAAAAATGTTTGCGTTTTAGGATCAAGACTTGAAAGAGGCTCATCAATAAGCAGAATATCAGGATTCATTGTAAGAACCGATGCAATAGCGACCTTCTTTTTTTCTCCGCCCGAGAGCATTAATACCGGCCTGTCTTTAAGGTATTCTATGCCAAGAAATGATAAGGTCTTTTCTGCTCTGTCTTCTGCATCTTTAACAGGCAGATTTAGTTGCAACGGGGCAAACAGGAGTTCATCGAAAACTGTAGGGCAAAATAATTGTATTTCGGGATTCTGGAAGATATAACCCATGCTCTGACGTAGCTTAATTCCAAAATTTTTGTCGCTTAATGATTTTTCAGATACCGGATTTCCATTGAATAAAACTTCTCCTGAATCGGGGAATATAAGTCCATTGATTATATGTAACAAGGTAGATTTCCCGCTTCCGTTCAGCCCTATTATAGCAACCATTTCACCTTTTTTTACTGAGAGGTTAATGTTTTTCAGGGCAGGAATCTTCCCGTAATAGGAATAGTCAATATTCTTTAATGAAATTATATCTTCTGTCATCTTCTATAAATAAATGATCCAGATACCTAATATGACAATAATAATGAGAGCAACAAAATCTATAGATGAAAGTTTTTTTCGTGAATGAAGTAATACTTTTCCCTGATACCCTCTCGAAACCATTGCATAGTAAGTGTTTTCATAAATCAGCATAGATTTTTTAAAAATAAAAAAAATTCTTCCGCTGACCAGCTCTCTGATCCTGCTGTTCTTAATGTTCCCCGATAGCCTGGATTTCAGAGCAAAGTAAGTTTCTTCAATTATCCTGGAAAGAATGAAGATGTATTTATAAGCAAGCGAAATGATCATCATGAAAGTATCGGGAACACCCAGTATTTTGAAAGATTTAATAAAAGAGGGGAACGATGTTGTAAATACGATGAGCATTGCAAAAGAAACAGAATTAAATATTCTGAGAAAGATCAACGACACAACCTTAAATCCGTTTTCAGTAAAACCTATATTCTGTGGAATTGTATAAATCCAGAAATGCAAAGGTTTATTTATTGTAATAATGTTAAAAATGATTTTGCCCGGAGTAATAATATTGAGAGATGCCGGCAAGACAACTATAAAACCAAATATAGTGGCCAGGAAAAATATTTTTTTGTACACCCTGAAAATTTTTAATCTGGCAATAATGAATAATGAAAAAATAAATATTGTAATAATTAGTTGTGCCTCAAGATGACTGACAATACTGATGATGAAAATAGAATAAATCATCACAATAAGTTTGACATAAGGATTGATCCTTTGAATGACATTTTCTTTTGATGCATTTTCTGCCTGAACATAAATAGATTTTACTGCTGATGCTGTATTCATTATAGTCTTATCAAGAAAGGAAAGTCTTGCCCTTTTTGCTTTTTGGAATTCAGGTTGATCATTTACCGGTTGAAGCAAATATGATGGAATTTTATTTTCCATTCCTGACAATTAATTTGGAGATTAAAAACATGACAATATATGAAATAGTTGCCCCGAGTATCCCTGATACAATATAATAGCCAGATTTATGTATTATCGATCTATCCGCTTTTTTAGCATCGTAATCAGGTAGAGGCGCTTTCCATATATCAGAATATTTTGCCAGTCCTGCAGGCACATAGCCTACCAGTTCCTTAACTGTCTGAGCTGACCATTCACCCCATGCATCACCGGCATTAAAATATGCAGGCAGCATAATTCCTACAGGAGTTATCAGACACAATAACAGCAATATTACAAGGATTTTCTTTTGAAGTTTATTTATTTTTATCTCTGTTTCTGAAAGCATATATCAATGTTGGTTCAGTTTTCAAGAAGTAGTTAACGATTATTGCTGTAATAATACCTTCAACAATTCCAAAAAGCAACATATGTTCAATTGCCATCGCAGGAACCGCAATACTCAGATCATATGGACAATACAAAGCTTTGCCATCGGGAGTGGAAGCTATTAGAGGCTGGATGCCAAGTTCCCCTGCTGTAAGAATTGCAGCCATCACCAGACTAAGATACCCTGAAATAAATGCGGCAAAAGAGACTCGTGATTTTCCTGAGGTGTTTTTGCTGAAAAGCTTAAAGATGTAATAGGCTGTAAATGGCATAAAAACGGCCATATTAAAACAGTTAGCGCCAATAGCAGTAATTCCGCCATCACCAAAAATAAGCGCCTGTATTATTAGAGCTACAGACACTGCTAACATAGCTGCCCATGGTCCAAATATGATAGCAATTACTGCAGAACCTACTGCATGCCCGGTTGTTCCACCCGGTACTGGTAAATTAAACATCATTATAATAAATGAGAATGCTGCTGCCATTCCAAGATATGGGATATTGCGGGCAGAAACTTCATTTTTGACTTTTTTTATTGCGATAGCTGCCGCTGATATAAACACTCCAAATAACGGAATATATGTTTGTGGGCTTAAATAACCATCGGGAATATGCATAATTTATCCTTTAAATAACTTTACCAAATTCCGGGTGTCAAAAAACTAAAATTATATTAATTACTTAACACCCAGGAGTTTCCGTCAAAAGTATACTCCTTTATGTCGATGTTTTGTTCATTAAAAAGCTTTCTCGAATCGCTGATGAATTTTTTCATATGGAGGTAGGCTTCAGGTTTGTCAAAAAAATCAGGCTTGTTTTCAAACTCGGAGCAGGGCAGGATAAAGAATTTCTTTCTGTATTTTTCAATAGGAGCATAAACCCACGTAAGGTAATATCCTGCATTTGAAATGTTATATTTTTCACCTATTCTTGTAAGCTCAATTCTTACCATTGACCCTCCATCGGTTTTTGGTTTTCTCTGGTTCGATACAAAATTACCCAGAGAGTAGATTACCACATCATCATTTCCTGTAACATTATTTTTTGTTCTGACCATTTTCTGCAAAACATGCGGATGAGAACCAATTACCATATCTACACCAATTGATTGGAAGTACAATGCGAGATCAGTCTGGGTTTTTGACGGAATTGTATCATATTCTGTCCCCCAGTGCAAAAAGAGAATGATGATATCTGCATTTTTATCTTTTGCTTCGTTAATATCTCTGGTAATCAATTCTTTATCAAGCATATTGACAATTACAGGTTCGGGGACAATTATTCCGTTTGTACTAAAGGTGTAATTTAAAAGAGCGATGGATGTCCCATTTTTGTGAATCATCAATGGAGTGAGACTATCACGGCATGATGAATTGAGAAAGGTTCCTGTGTGCGGAATTCCGATACTGTCGAGTTTATTGATAGTACTTATTATGCCCTTCTTTCCTCTGTCGGCAGCATGATTATTTGCGGTGACAAGATAATCAATACCGGCATTTTTACAGGCTACGGCAAGATCAGCGGGGGAACTGAACTGTGGATACCCGGTGTACGGGGGACCGCCAAGTGTTACCTCAAAATTAGCAATTGCAATATCGGCACCGGCAATAACAGGCTTTATGTATTGGAAAACATCATCATAATTATATAAATGTGTCTCCCTGTTCTCTGCTGACCATATCTGCTCGTCATGACCCATGATGTCTCCAATAAAAAGAAGAGAAATTCTGTCTGCGGAGGTTTGCTGACTCTGGCTTTTTGCTGAAAGAAAGACAAAAATAAAAAGAGATAGCAGCAGTGCAGATTTGAGATTAAATGATATCCGATTCATAAGTCCTCTCTTCAAGTTATAGATTATCAGAATATAGTTCTAAAACTGACGTTGATTGGTTCAAAGATACATCAAAACGTGCAGCGTTTTTTTCAGCTCAAATATAACTTATCTTTCTTATGTTTTTGAGTTCATTTCCAAAAGAGATTGGTTTGTCCTTTGCAGGCATTCATTTTGTACTTTTACGAATAAGTATTTTATTTGAATCCCCGAGAGCGCATTCTTAGTTGCTTGCTGCGGAGTCAGCGAGCATTAAGAATTTACCTTAGGGGATCGAAGATTCTTCGTAGCATGCTGCGAAGAGCTTCAATCCGCATTTTCTCTATTAATAAACCAGGAGAAACTGACTTAGAATAATCAAATGCAAAAGATCAGAAAAAAAATAAGGATCATTGACTGGAGAAAGATACTTTTGATTTCATGGCCATTTTTGCTTGCTGCGCTTGTTTTTCTTAGCATTCAATTTGCAATCAGAAACCCTGAATTTGTGGAACATTATTATTCAAAAGGACTCTATCCTTTTATTGCAAAGTTCTTCTCCTCATTTAGTAACCTGATTCCGTTTTCTTTGTGGGATGTCTTTTGGGTATTGATTGTGTTATTGATAATCAGCGGATTAGTTCTGATTGCAGTAAAAAAAATAAAACCTGCTTGGTTTATCTTGCGGACTCTTCAATTACTGGCACTAATTTACTCATTGTTTTACATTGGATGGGGTTATAATTACTTCAGACCAGAGATTGAGAAAAGAATCGGATGGGAGAGCCTAAAACCTGATGAACTTATTTTTCGGTCAATCCTCGATTCAGTAATTACATACGCCAACCGCGACTATACAGTAATTTCATCTGCTGATTACTCAAAGATTGATAGTCTTGTTGAGGAATCTTACCGAATGAACAGCATCGGATTAGGCATCGATTTTCCAAACGGTACAAGGCGACCAAAAACCATGATTTTCAGTTCATTTTATGGAAAATTAGGAGTAAGCGGCTATTTCGGACCATTTTTTAACGAGATTCATGTAAATTCATATCTGCTTCCGATGGATTATCCTTTTGTTCTTGCCCATGAGAAAGCACATCAGTTTGGAGTTACAAGCGAAGCCGAGGCTAATTTTGTCGCATTTATAATTTGTGTAAAATCAGAAGATCTGCGGCTGAAATATTCAGGATATCAGTCTTTGCTTTTCTATTTTCTTAAGGATGCATCTCAGATGAATGATTATAAGGGATATTTAAATAAAGTCGATAAAAATGTTATATCTGATTTACGATTCAGACAGAAATATTACCATAACCTGGAGAACAAGAAATTTTCGGACATGCAAACAGCAGCGAATGATATTTACTTAAAAGCTAATAAGATTGAAAAAGGAGTTAAAAATTACGATCAGGTTGTCTCTTTGGTGATAAACTGGTACTATAATACTAACCGAAACAAGGAATAAACCTGAAAGGGTTTACAAAACTATCTCTTAAAAAGTATTCCTGATAAGCCGGGTCTTAAAATCTTAATAATTATTAACTTTGCCCACTTTATTTTAAGAATACCTGTTAAAAATGCAGGGCTTATTCATGAGAGGAAAAGAACATCATCTTGATATTAAAAAGCTGTCTTTTGCAGGTCTGATAATTACTCTCGGGGTAGTTTACGGCGATTTAGGTACAAGCCCTTTATATACCATGAGGGCGATTCTTCTCGCCGGGAAAGACAATATTAATGAACTGCTAATTTACGGATCTTTGTCATGCATATTCTGGACTCTTACACTTCAAACCACAATAAAATATGTCCTGATTACTCTTCAGGCGGATAATAATGGAGAAGGAGGAATTTTTGCACTTTTTGCACTTATCAGGAAAAAATCGAGTTGGGCAGCCATTCTTACGATGGCCGGAGGAGCTGCACTGCTTGCAGATGGAGTTATAACACCTTCAATTACTGTTACATCGGCTATTGAAGGTTTAAAGCTTTTTGACAACAACATTCCGGTAATTCCAATTGTTCTGATCATTTTCGGGGCGTTATTCTTTATTCAGCAGTTTGGCACCAATTTTGTCGGAGGTTCATTTGGCCCCATAATGGTTGTCTGGTTTTCAATGCTGGGGATCTTTGGATTTTCACAACTCATTCATTATCCTGATATATTTCGGGCCGTCAATCCGGCATTTGCAATAAAATTCCTGAGTGATTATCCTGGAGGATTTATTCTCCTGGGAGCTGTTTTTCTATGTACAACAGGAGCTGAAGCGCTCTATTCCGATCTTGGTCACTGCGGAAGAGCCAACATAAGAGTTTCATGGATTTTTGTAAAGATAACTTTGTTGCTGAACTATTTTGGACAGGGAGCATGGGTAATGATGCACAATGTTTCCGGCATTGATTTGAATCCCTTTTACTCAATTATGCCACAGTGGTTCCTTCTGCCTGGGATATTAATTTCTACAGCTGCTGCCATTATTGCAAGCCAGGCACTTATAAGCGGATCATATACTCTTCTCAGTGAGGCTGTTTCTCTTAATTTCTGGCCCAAGATCAGGATATTACATCCAACTTTTATCCAGGGTCAGGTCTATCTGCCATTTGTAAACTGGTTCCTTTGGATCACCTGCAGCCTGGTCGTATTCTTCTTTAAAGAGTCTTCAAACATGGAGGCTGCTTATGGATTAGCAATCACTATTACGATGATAATGACGACTTTATTGCTGTCGTATTATTCATATCAGAGAGGATGGAACTACAGGCTGGTTTTATTAATGCTGACTGTATATCTTACAATTGAAGGAAGTTTTTTAATTGCTAACCTTCACAAATTCAAGTACGGAGGATGGTTCACGCTCTTACTGGCATCTCTATATTTTATCATAATGTATGGATGGTATTTCGGAAGGAAATTGAAAAACAGGTATGTAACATTTAAGGATCTCTACAAATATATCGATTTATTTAAGGATTTATCACGGGATAGTTCCGTTCCTAAATCGGCAACGAATCTCGTATATATTATAAAAGCCAACAGGCCGGATCAGGTTGAATCAAAAGTGATCTATTCAATTTTCCAGAAGCAACCTAAGAGGGCAGATACTTACTGGTTTATTCATGTCGACAGGACAGATGAACCTGACAGAATTGATTACCATGTCAACCAGATCATACCCGGAGTATTGATAAGAGTTGATTTTCATATAGGATTTAAGGTTGAACCAAAGATCAATCTTTATTTCAAGGAGGTACTGGAAGACATGCTGGCAGCTGGAGAAATAAAGCTTGAGAGCACGTTTGACTCTCTGAAAAAACACTTAATGCCTGCCGACTTTAAATATATTCTCATCGACAGGATAATGCCTAACGATTATAAACTTTCAGCCATGGAAAATGTTACCCTGGCGCTTCACCGTTTATCGAGGCTGCTGTGTATTTCTGATGTAAGAGCTTTGCAGCTTGATTCAGCAAACACAATCGAGGAGCAGGTTCCTATTACTATTGATCAACCCGTTGAGACGAGAATAACCCGGATAAATTGAATCCCCGCGAGCGCATTCTCAGTTGCTTGCTGCAGAGTCAGCGAGCATCAAGTCCCGCTGAATATCTCCTCCGAATTCAGTAGCAAGTCCACGTACTGTGCTCTTTTATAAACAAACGGATTACTTGTGAGCCTGTTGTTAGATAGTTTGCCTCTGAAATCATCCAGCCTCTTATAGTTTTTATTATCCATCCATTCCTCCAATTCTCTTCTGATATAATTTAACTGCATAAGGCCATTTTTATATACCGTGCTCACGACCTGCACACATGTTGCTCCCGACAATAACAACTTAATAACATCTTCACCGCTAAAGATCCCATGAGTGCTGCATATATCAGCCTTGATGTTATCAAATAATAGTCCTGCATATCTCAACGATTGTTTATAATCGCCTGTATTACTCAGATGTGAGGATTTAATATGCTTTTCAATGCTAACATTTATATCGGGCTGGAAAAAGGAATTAAAGAGAACAAAAGCATCTGCACCGGCTTTGTCAAGTTTTTTAATAAAATTCAGAATATTTGAATAATCGGGACTTAATTTTACACTAATCGGGATTGAAATATTTTGTCTGATCTCTTTCAGAGTATTAATCTGAGCGTCTTCGATCTCTTTGGCATTCTTCTTAAAATCCATAGGAATCTGATAAAAATTAAGTTCAATTCCATCGACACCAGTTTCTTCAATAAGTCTGGCATATTTGAGCCATGTATCGTTGTTTATTGCATTAAGACTTGCTATCAGAGGAATTGATAAGCTCTCTTTTGCCTTTCTGATATTCATGAGATGTTCATCAGGACCTGCGTGCTCAATATTCGGATGAATCTGAACCATTTCTGCATTTAGATCATTGAATTCGGTTAATCTTTCATCCAGCTGAAATCTCTCAAGTTGAATTTGTTCCTCGAAAAGTGATCTGTAAATAATTGCTCCGGCTCCAAGTTCTTCAGCTTTCTTAAGATTATCCAGGTCCGTTACCAGATTGGAAGCGCCTAAAATAATGGGGTTATTCAGTTCGATCCCCATGTACCTTGTTTTGAGTTTATTCATGAGTGTAATTTTTAAAATATCATTCTACACAATCCTCATCCAACACAGTCAATATTTGAAGATAAACAAATTCATAACTTTCATTGTTCATATTTAATACTTCTTTATTTCCTTTAATAAGAAAGTCTGCTTAGGCTGAAAGTTGTTCTAGATGAAACCTGTCGTAACCAAAGCGACAGGTTTTTTATTTGTAAGCGAGTAAATAAAAAATGCGAATACAAATTCAAGTATATTTTATAGCGACATTTTTACTCCATTGGTCTTTAACCAATTTTCATGTTCCCTGAAGTTTGGCATCTTCTTACCGAGTTCATTCCAGAATTCCGCTGAATGATTCGGATATTTCAGATGCACCATTTCATGAGTGATAATGTAGTCCAGGACTAAAACAGGGGCCATAACACATTTCCAATGAAAATTTAGTTTATTATTTGGAGACCAGGATGCCCAACGATTTTTTAATTCAAAAACTTTAAAAGATGTTGGCTTAGCCATAATTCTCTAATTTCTGAATTATTGTAAAGTTTAATTTGATTTACAAATTCTCTTTTAAAATCTGACCATAGTGTATGAAAATCTTCCATGAGATTAAATTTAGAATTTTGCCTACTCTGATAAGTTTTCGGCAGCCCTTAAATCATATTTATTTCAAAAATAGTCGTCATGCATGTCAAGCCATGTCGTCCTCACATAAATCTTTTTGTTGACAGAGATTTTAAAGTTACATTATCTTTGTTATTTTGTTATATAGTAGACAGGGTTGGCAGAAAAAGCATCCCAATGAATCGGATCAAGTTGTGATTGTCAGACTTACGCAGTTGAACTATTATAGAGTTCTTGTGTTAATAATATAACAGCAACAAAATAATATATGATTAATATCCCAAGAACAGATAAAAAAAGAGTCGTAATCGTCGGGTGTGGATTTGCCGGATTAACTCTCGCCAAAAAACTCAGAAACACAGGTTATCAGGTAGTTATTCTTGACAAACATAATTATCACCAGTTCCCACCGCTTTTTTACCAGGTAGCTTCCGCCGGACTTGAAGAGAGTTCAATACTTTTCCCTCTTCGCAAGATATTCCAGCATTATAATGATTTCCATATAAGGAAAGTAGAGGTAAAATCGGTGGACACTGCCGGCAATACTCTGTCAACATCTTCGGGAGAGATCGAATACGACTATCTTGTGCTCGCTCATGGTGCTACCAATGCATATTTCGGTTCTGAGCAGATGCAGAAATATTCAAGAGGGATGAAGACTATTGCAGAAGTACTTGATCTGAGAAATTCCCTTCTGATGAACTTTGAAAACGCGCTTACAGCTCAAAATGCTGAAGAACGTGAGATGCTTATGACTATTGTAATTATTGGTGGTGGTCCGTCAGGAGTCGAGATTGCGGGAGCCCTGGCAGAAATGAATAAATATGTCCTTTCAAAAGATTATCCTGAGTTTAAAGAGATAAGGGCAAAAATATACCTTATTGAGGCCTTTGACAGAGTATTAAGCTCGATGTCTCAGAAATCTTCAGATAAAGCCAGGGGTTTTCTGGAAAAAATGGGAGTGCAGGTACTTGCAAATACAAAGGCAACCGGTTGCGATGAAAAAACAGTATTTATAGATTCAGGAAAAAGCATAAATACGGGTATGATTATCTGGACTGCAGGTATTGCGGGAAACAGTATGGTAGGGCTTAATCCTGAATGTTTTACAAGAAACGGGAGGATAAGAGTCGACAACTATAACAAAGTATCAGGATATTCGAATGTCTTTGCTCTTGGTGATATCTCTCTGCAAACTGAAGAAAAATATCCTAAGGGACATCCTCAGGTTGCACAGGTAGCCATTCAGCAGGCTCAGCTTCTGGCTGAAAATCTTGTCAGAATGAAGAGCAATAAACCTTTAAAAGAGTTTAAATACAAGGACTTAGGCACTATGACAACTATTGGAAGAAATCTTGCGGTAGTTGAACTTCCATCTCTGCATTTTCAGGGTGTTTTTGCCTGGTTTATCTGGATGTTCATTCATCTTATGAGCATAATAGGGGTAAAAAATAAACTCCTGATCTTTATCAACTGGGCATGGAAATATTTTACCTACGATCAATCCACCAGACTAATTCTCAGACCTAAGGGTTGTGCAGATATATCATCAAACAATTACTCGATTCCTGAATAGAGTTTCATAAACTGAACCCTTTCAATAGCTGCCGGATTTTCGAGGTTAGATTTGCTAAGCCTGGCTCTGAATGAATCGACATTGTCAAATTTGTGCTTCTTCATCCAGGCTGATGTACCCTTTAGAATTTCGGGAATAACATCAAATCCTTCTTTGTATAATGCTGATGCAATCTGTACTGTGGTTGCCCCTGCCAGCAATTGTTTTATAAAGGCT
>Ga0182011_10001205_pt1 | contig 22715 bp, 18 predicted proteins | sample 711E1DmetaG_FD_120481 | JGI IMG/M metagenome (GOLD analysis project Ga0182011, IMG submission 120481) | Permafrost microbial communities from Stordalen Mire, Sweden - 711E1D metaG | ecosystem: Environmental > Terrestrial > Soil > Wetlands > Permafrost | place: Sweden: Stordalen | collected...
ATTGGATCGGGTCCGTGAGATAGATCTCGACCGAGTTGTCGGTGCTCCCGTGGGCGTAGAAGTAGCAGTACTTGCCGTTCGATGAGACCTGGCCCGGATCGGCCGGTCCGCCGAGCGCGGCTGAGGCTTCATCGACGGTGATCAGCGAGCAGGGGTTCAGGGCGCTCGCGGCCGCGGCCGCTGGAGTGTCGGTGGCGCCCTGGACCGCCGGCGTCGCGCCCGCCGGGGTAGCGCCAGGAGGCGGATTGCCTGTGGCAATTGAACTGCCGCATGCTGCGACGAGTCCCGCCACTAGAACGAGCCCAATCCAGTGTTTGCGCATTGTTGGTTCCTCCAGAAGTCCGGACGACAGTCGTCGTTGCGGCCGACTTCGGGGCAGTACCCGGGCCCACCCGTAGCCGAAGGGACGACCCGATCCGGCAGCCGTCCGAAAGCGTAGTAGCGGGTTGGCCGCGCGCTCGGCGTCGTCGCGCCACGTGGGTACCGAGTGTTGCGTCGCGCGACGCCAGCCGGCCCGCGCGAGGGCGCGCGCCCCGGCGCCTACGGGAAGGTTGCTCCCTGTGTGGCGCCGTGGTCGGTGTCGTCGTCGTAGTCCAGGTCGTGCTGGCGGAATGGGTCCAGCGCCGCGCGAGCCGCGGCATCCGCCGTGGTGCAGGTCGCTCCCTTGATGGCCGCCGTCACGGACTGGTAGTTGTCCACGACGAAGTCGACGTGACCCTCCTCGTGAGTGGCCAGATTGTGCGTGTAGCTAGTCCAGCGGGCAACCAGGGCCCGATCCGGGCTTGCGGGCTCGACCCAGTGAGGGAATTCGATCTTGATGTCGTAGCTGACCGTGGCCGCGGCGAGATCGCAGGAGCTGGTGCCGTAGCCGGGCCAATTCCATTGGATGTACCACGTGGTGACCGCGTCCCCCTTGGAGCCGTCATACGCCGTGGGACGGAGCGCATTCAGCTGGGCGCGCATCTCGTCAGCCGTCGCCCCGGAGATGTCGTAGTAGTTGACGGTGGCGTTGGGGATGTCGATGTCGTCGGAGTCGCTCTCCGCGCTTGCGGTGGCTGCGGCGCCCCCGGCGCCCCCCGCACTCGCGACGGTTGCGACGCTCGCGGCGTTCGTGCCGAGCGGCGTGCCTGATGGGTCCGCGGATGCCGCCTGGCAAGCCGCGAGAAGAAGCACGCAAAGGAATACTGCCAGGCCACGTTTCATTGCCACTCGAGTGACGGTCGGTTGGATCGAGCCGAATTGGTGACGGTCGGGCCTCAGTCCGGACCCCGATCGACCGGCCTGGGCCAATGGCTGCTCTGCCTGCGGCTCTGCGGCCACACAGGATGGGATGAATGCTACGGCTGCACGGGGCGGGCAGAAGGGCAATACGGCTCCCGAATGGCGGGCCGAAGAGCAATGCCCACCCGCTCCGAGAACGCGACCGACCCGCAGTCGAAGGTCAGCCCTTGCACACCTCGGCCGAGGAGAGCATCTGCGAGCCGTCCCAGCCGCCCGCGATCAGAACTCCGCCATCCGCCAGCAAAATGGCGGTGTGGTTGGTTCGGGCGTAGGCCATCAGGCCGGCGAGGCTGAACGATTCGGTCGTGGAGTCGTAGAAGTCCGCCGTCGATGCCCCGCTGCCGCTTCCTCCGATCAGCAGGACGAGGCCGTCGGCCAGCAGCGTTGCAGTCTGGCCACTGCGTTTCCGCGTCATCGACGCGACCGGAATGAAGACTCCGATCTTGGGGTCGTACGTCTCTGCCGAGGAGAGGGCCACCGATGGGCTGGACGACCCGCCCGCGATGAGGACCAGTCCGGAGACGAGCGTCGCGCTCTGCGAGAAGCGGGCGTGGGACATCGATCCGGTCTGCCCGAACCTGCCGATGGTCGGGTCGTACAGCTCCGCCGATGAGAGCGTCTCCCCGGCCGCGTAGCCGCCGGCGACGAGGACCTTGCCGTTAGGCAGTAGTGTGGCGGTGTGCCACGTGCGGGCCTGGGCCATCGAGCCGGTCGCGCTGAACGTGCCCGAAGCGGGGTCGTACAACTCAGCCGAGGCGCTGCCCCCGTTCCCCCCGGCGATGAGCACCTTGCCGTTGGGCAGCAGTGTCGCGGTGTGCGAGTCGCGGGCGGTGGCCAGTGATCCGGTTGGGCTGAACGTTCCAGTCATGGGGCTGTACAGCTCCGCCGAGGCGAGTTCCGTTCCCGCGTCCTGCCCTCCGGCTATGAGCACCTTGCCGTTCGGCAGTAGCGTGGCAGTCGCCGAACTGCGGGCGTGCGCCATCGATCCGGTCACGCTGAACGTTCCTGTGGAGGGGTCGTAGAGCTCTGACGCGTTCAGACCCGCGCCGGAGTTGTCCTTCGAGCCTCCGGCGATCAGGACCTTGCCGTTCGGCAGCAGGGTCGCGGTCTGGGAGTCGCGAGCCCGGATCATCGATCCGGTCGTGTTGAATTGGGCCGGAAGAAGCGTGCGCACCGGCGCGGGCTTTCCGAAGCTCTCGGTCGGAGTCGGGGTTGGTGTCGGAGTATCGGTGGGCGTATCGGTGGGCGTATCGGTGGGCGTGTCGGTGGGCGTGGGTATGGGGGAGGCCGTCGCGAATGTCGGCGAGGCCGTTTCCGTCGGGGTGTTCGTGGGTGTGGGGTTCGCGGTTGGAGACGGTTTCGGGTGGGAGCAACCGGCGAAGGCGATGACGACCAGGAGCGCCGCGAGCGAGATGGCGAGTCTGCGCGGCATCTGGGACATGGCCTCCCCTGTCTGGGTTCGCCGTGTATGGGTCTCACGGCATCCGGGGCCGGCCTTCATCCGGCTGCTCGATCATCCTACATCCGCCCCGATCGGGGCCGTGTCGGCGTCGTCGGACTCCGATCGTCGCTGACTACTTGTTGGACACGCCCTCGCCCGGACAGGATCCGCGGAGTGGCCACACGTGCGGCGCGACGCCCGCGGCCAGCGTGGAGGTGGGCAGATGGCCGACGGAGACTGGAGCGACTACGTTGCAGGTGCCGGTACGGATCCGGCGGCGCTCGCGGGGGCAGCATGCCCCGCACCACGCGGTGGAATTCGGCGGTGGCCCTTACGACACGAGACTGCGGACTTGCCGTACCATCCTGAGCGACTCAGTGGCCCAATCCCGAGACTCCCGAACGCCTGTTTGCCGCTGAACGAGGGGTCCTCGGCCGGCGACGGCGCCGGGTCGACACCCATTCATCGCCACCTCACGGACGGGTCCCGATTGTCTGAACTCGAACGAGCACTGCGCACGGCTCTAGGCTCTTCCGGCTTGCGGGCTGGTGGGAGCCGGGCGCTCGCCAGAGCGACCGCCGCGGTCATGGTGGCCATCGTCACGCTGCTCGTGACCGCTCTCAACGAACAGGCGCCGCTCGACATCAAGATGGGGCTGGTAGCCCGCGTCGTGGCTGGGCTCGTTCCGCTTCTATCTGCCGCACTGGCCGGCGCCGCAGTGCTCCGGCCAAAGCCCGCCTTCCTGGCCATCCTCCTGCTGCTGCCGGTCGTGGACGTGGCCCAGGCTTCCTGGTATGTGGGCTGGCTCCAGGTGATCGATCAGACGCTCTTCGTCGTGGCGCTGGGCGTGGGTCTGCTGCTGCGCGACTCGGAGCCGCGCGCGGGCATCATCGCCCCGTCGGGCAAACACCCGGATTCCGGCTGGCTCTCGCAAATCTCTCTGGTCAGCGTCGCGGCCGGGGCAATGATCATGTTCCTGCTTCTCGCCGCGATCTCGACGGCCTTCTCGCCGGATCCCGTCGTGAGCGCCTCCGTGTTGCTCCACGGCATCCTGGAGCCGGCGGCGCTGGCCGCCATGCTCTTTGCCCTCCGCCCGGACCGACGCTTCATCGCCGCCACCCTGATTGTCCTTGGAGCCTCCGTAGGCATCGGCGGCGCTCTCGACATTGTCCAGCAACTGGGAACGTTCCACTCGTTGTCGCTCCTTCAGGCGCAGCGTGGAATGCTCGCCCGGCTCAACTACTTCAACGTGGGCCTCTTCGGCGAGGTACTCGCCATGGCCGGCCCGCTTCTCCTCTGGGCGCTGATCGACCGACGGCGGCTCAATCTCAATCGCGCGGTCGTTGCGCTGCTGGCAGTCGCGTCGCTGGCCGCGCTCGCCAGCCTCTTCCTGACCTTCTCCAAGAGCGGCTATGTCTCCACGACCGGCGGCCTGATCGCGCTGCTGCTGCTGATCGTCCGTTCGTGGCGGCACAGGGTGTCGATCGTTCTGGCGGCGGGCTTCATCTCCGCCGTGCTGATCCCGTGGCCGGCCTTCGTTCTCCAGGTGGCCCCGCCGCTTCAGAACGCCTACCGAACGGTCGTGGTGTCGCTCGTGGGCCAGACTCGCTACGACTCGTGGAATCCGTCCACCCTTGCCGGCAAGGGCTCCGTCGTGGAGCGCTTCTATGCCACTCGCGCGGCGGTCGAGATGGCCGTTGACCACCCGCTGCTGGGGATCGGGCTGGACCAGTTCCTGACCCAGTACCTCGGCCACTACAAGCCGCCCCAGGCGACGCAGGACCTCGACTCGGCTCACACGATGTGGCCGGAGGTCGCCGCCGAGCTGGGTTTCCCGGCGCTGGCGATGGTCTTGCTCATCTACGCGGCGGCGCTGCTGGCGGCCTGGCGGGTCTACCGCGCTCCCCCGGACGAGTTCATGCGTCTCCTCGCCGCGGCGCTGCTGGCCGCTCAGGTCGCCTGGCTCGCGGTGGCCACGGCGTACGCGGGCGACATGTACCGTGACTGGCGGAACATGGCCTCGGACTACGTGATGATGATGGTCCTGATGGCCGCGTCGTTCGCGCTCTACCGGGTGGCCCGCCGGGAGGCGGCCGGTGCCACGGCCGGTGCCACGGCCGGGGCCACGGCCGGCATGGCCCAAGCCACGCCCGACTAACCGGCCCGGAGCACAAGCCCCCAGCTGGCGGGCAGCTCCGCGCGGAGCACGCCTCCCACGGCCGTGAACGTGCCACTCCCCAGCAGGTCGTGCCACTCCCCGTCGCGCGGCGCCGGAACCGCCACTTCCACCGGTCGAGCGGCGGCGTTGAGCAGAACCACGACCGACTCGCCGTCCACCTCCCGAACGAACCCCAGCTGTTCGGCGGCGACGAGGAGCTGCCGGTACGAACCGCGCCGCAAGGCGGTCGACCCCGAACGTATGCTCGCCAGCCGCTCGATCGACCCGGCAAGCGCAGGTTCGGCCCCCATGCTCGGGCCTGCCGAAAGGTCGATCGCCTGCCGTACCGGGCTGTCGTCGCCGGGTTTGCGTTCGCCCCGCATGCCCCATTCGGAGCCGTAGTAGATAGACGGTACCCCCGGCATCGTGAACAGCAGCAGGTAGAGCGGGTAGAGAAGGCGAGTGTCGCACAACCGGCTGGCCACTCGATCCTGGTCGTGGTTGTCGACGAAGTTGTAGAGCGGCAGCCCTGCGTACATGCCATCCGGGCCGAACTGCCGGTTCAGCGCATAGGCGATCTCGAAGTAGTTGCGGTCGACCAGGCTGGAATACAGGCCCTTGTAGACCTCGTAGTTGGTAACTGAATCGAGCGTTGAGGGATTGGCCCAGCGCCGGTAGTCGCCGTGAACGACCTCGCCGAAGAGGAAGAACTCGGGCGCGAGCTGCTGGCACCAGGCGGCCAGCGCTCGCTGGAAGTCGAGGTCGACGACATCTGCGGCATCGAGTCGAAGGCCGTCGATGCCGAAGTCGTGGATCCAGCTTTCGACCGCGCCAATAAGGTGTTCGCGGACGGCCGGGTTGCCGAGGTTGAGCTTCACGAGGTCGAAATGGCCGTGCCAGCCTTCATAGGCGAACGGATCGCCGTAAGGGCTGTGACCATCGAATCGAAGACCGGCGAACCAGTCCCGATAGGCCGAACGCTCGCCGTTGGCCTGCACGTCGCGGAAGGCCCAGAAGTCGCGGCCGACGTGGTTGAAGACGCCGTCGAGCACGACCCGCAGGCCCGCGTCATGGGCGGCAGCCACGAAGCGCCGCAGCGTCTCGTCCGTGCCCAGCCGGCGATCCAGGTGCCAGTAGTCGGCCGTGTCGTAGCCGTGCGCCGTCGACTCGAATGGCGGCCCCAGGTACAGGGCGTTGCAGCCGAGACCGCGGATGTGGCCGAGCCACTCGGTCAGCCGGTCGAGCCGTTCCACCGGCTCCGCCGCGAAGTCGTTGCGCGCCGGAGCGCCGCAAAGCCCAAGCGGGTAGACGTGATAGAAGATCGAGTCGAGCGCCCAATCAGCCAATTCGAGTCCTCCGTTCCGTCGAGGAGGCGGGGCGCCGCGGGTCAGAACCCGAGTTCGGCGAGGATACGGTGCATCCGCCGGGCGGCCTTGCCGCGGTGGGAGATGCTGTTCTTGGCCTCGGCCGTCCACTCGCCCAGGGTCCGGCCACCCGGCGGCTCCAGGGCCGGCTCGAAGATGGGGTCGTAGCCGAAGCCGCCGCTGCCCTTCGGCGCGACCGCTATTCGACCCTCGCACGTGCCGTGGGCCAGCCTGACCGAGAGCCCGCCCCTGGGGCCTCGGACTTCCGGCAGCGCAAGGGCGAGCACACATCGGTAGCGAGCGCCGCGCCGGGCCGCTTCGAGGCCAGCCAGTGCCCCGAGCAGCTTGACGTTGTTCCTCTCGTCCGTGGCGTTCTCGCCGGCATAGCGTCGCGTCCGGACGCCCGGACCGCCGCCGAGCGCGTCCACCTCCAGGCCGGAGTCGTCGGCCAGGGTCGGCAGGCCGGATAGCGCGGCGAAGAAGCGCGCCTTCTTGGACGCGTTAGCCTCGAACGTCTCGCCGTCCTCGATCGCCTCCGCGTCGACACCGACGCCATCGAGGTCCATCAACTCGGCCCGAACGCCGAGAAGTTCGCGCAGTTCGCGCAGCTTGTGGGTGGAGCGGGTTGCGACCAGGAGGCGCGATCGATCGCGGGGCGGCGACTTCGGCCGGGCCGTCACGTGCGGGCGGCCCGGCTAGCGCTCAACCGAGGCAATCGCCTCGGCCTGGGCGGCGAAGAGCTTCTCGAGTCCGCCCGCCGCCAGATCGAGCATGCGGTCGACGTCCGAGCGTTCGAACGGCTTGCCCTCCGCGGTGCCCTGAAGCTCGACGTACCGGCCCGCGTCTGTGGCGACGACGTTGAAGTCCACCTCGGCCGAGGAGTCTTCGGAGTAGTCCAGGTCCAGGCAGGTCACGCCCTTCACGATGCCGACGCTCACGGCGGCGACTCGACCGATCAGGCAGCGTTCCATGCCATAGGTGCGCATCGCCGCGGCCAGGGCCACCCAACCGCCGGTGATCGACGCGGTGCGGGTTCCGCCGTCGGCGTTGATCACGTCGCAGTCGACGGTGATCGTCCGCTCCCCGAGCTTGGAGAGGTCCACGATGCCGCGCAGCGACCGACCGACCAGTCGCTGGATCTCGTAGGTGCGCCCGCCGAGCTTGCCCTTGGCGGCCTCTCGGACGCTCCGCTCGCTCGTGGCCCGCGGCAGCATGCTGTACTCGGCGGTCACCCAGCCGGTGCCCTTGCCGCGGAGATGGGGCGGCGTCTTGTCTTCGATGGTGGCCGCGCAGAGGACTTCTGTGCCGCCGACTTTGATCAGGCACGATCCCTCGGCCCATTTCTGGACGCCGAGCGTGAGGGTCACCGGACGCAGATCGTTGGGTAGGCGGCCGTCGGACCGCTGGATCGACTGAGCCCCGATGGTCATCGCGCTGTCTCCTCGGCCGACGAATGGCGCGCCGCCTTCTGGCGGTTGGCGGCCTCGGCTCGCATTTCGGCCTTTGCAGCATCCCACAGTTCGTCGAGTTCGGCGAAGGTCATGTCGCGCAACTGGACGTTTCGTTCGCGCGCCATTCGCTCGACTCGGCGGAATCGGTCGCGGAACTTGTCGGCCGCAGCTCGCAGGGCGCCCTCCGCCTCAACGCCGTGGTGGCGGGCCAGGTTGGTGACGACCAAGAGCAGGTCGCCCACTTCCTCGCGTTTCTCCTCGTCCGTTGTGGCGGCGGCCAGCTCAGCCAGCTCTTCCTGGACCTTGTCCAGGACACCGACGATCTCGGGCCAGTCGTAGCCCAGGTGCGCGGCTCGCTCCTGCATCTCCTGCGTCGCGGCGAGCGCGGGCATGGACCGCGAGATGCCGTCGAGGGCGCTGCGGACTTCGGCCGGGGCGTCGGCGCCAGGCCCAGTGCCTGTGGCCACGGCCTCCGCGGCCAGAGTGGCTTCCTCCTCGCGCTCGGCCCGCTTTATCTGTTCCCACTGGCGGTTGACGTCCGACGCCGTCTCGACCCGGGCATCACCGAAGACGTGTGGGTGGCGGCGGACGATCTTGGCGCCGATCATCTCCTCGACATCGGTCAGGTCGAAGACGCCGGCCTCGGCGGCAAGCTGCGCGTGGAGGACGATCTGCAGATACAGATCGCCCAGCTCGCCCGCCAGGTCGAGCGTCGCCCCGCCGTCGAGGGCGTCGTAGACCTCATACGCCTCCTCGAGCAGGTGCTTCTTCAGCGAGGCGTGGGTCTGCTCCCGATCCCACGGGCAACCGTCTGGCCGGCGCAGCCGGTCGGCAATCCAGGGCAGGGCCCAGGGGCTGGCCAGGGCCACCTCCGGCGCGAGCGGCGCCAGGTAGAGAGGCGTGGCGAGGGCGGCCTCGTCAAGCGCGCCGATAGTCGTGGTTTCGGCCCCTCCGATCCGGCCGACGACGTGCTCGGCAGGGTAGAGGCGCCGCAATACGGCCACTGCCCCGCCATCGGCCGGCCGGTGCCGTCCAGGCAGTGGCGGTCCCGTGGTGCCGACCGCCTCTCCGACCCGAAGCAGCGACATTGGCACGAGCAGAAGCGGTCGCGAGGGCTCGACCGGCGTCCCCGCCAGTCGCTCAGGCGTGACGACCTGAAGCCCGGCCGCCAGGTCCAACCCCCAGCGGATCCTAGCCTCGGCGACGAAGGCGTCGAGCACCAGTTCTGCGCGGCTTCTAGGTTGGGGATGCGCCGGGGGTCAAGGCATCCAGCGCAGCCGCATCCTGCCAGACGAGCGAGTTGTTCTGAAGCTCCGTCAGCCAGTGCGTGAAGATGAGAGGCTTGAGCTTCGCCTGCTGCTCGGCGTCGGCGGTCCTGGTCTCCTGAGCGATGACCTTGTAGATGTGGTAGCCGTTGCTGTTGATCATCGGGGTCACGCTGCCGACCGGACTATCGAAGATCGTGCTCTGCCGATCGTCGCCGTACTGGTAGGGCGAGACCCAGCCCAGGTCGCCGCCGGTGAGGGCGTCGGACACCTCAGAGGACAACTTGGCTTCTTGCGCAAAGTCCGTGCCGTTGTTGATCTCGAACTGAGCATTCGCGATGCGCTGGTCCGGAGCGGGGCGGCGGCCCTGGTACTGCACGAGGACGTAGCCGAGCGTGGGCTCCAGGATGGGGTCCAGGATCGTCCCGGGAGCCAGGTTCGGGTCGAAGACCGCCGTCTCGACGCTCGTCATCCCCAGGCCCTGGTTTCCGGTTGTGGTCTGGGCATTGAACAGGTCGGCCGGGATCCAGGGGACGTCTCCGGCGACAGTGTTGAAGTAGCTGTCGTTGTTGACGTTGGTGTCGACTGCCATCGTCGCGAACTTCGACTGATCCGCTCTCACGGCGGCCACGGCCTTGTCCGCGTTGTCCTTGGCCGTCGCCCAAGCCTTCTTGTCGGCGTCGGTCGCGGTGGAGTCCGTGGGGACGCTGCTGGCGTTGGCCTCGCTGCCGTTGGGAGAGAAGACCATGATCCGCATCTTCACTTCGTCGCCGTCGCCCGGCTGGCCGATCCCGGGGTTGATCGTTATCTCCGCGACCTGACGCTGGACTGTCGGGCCGGTGAGGTATTTGGCTTCGACCGCGGTCTGGATTCTCTTCTCGATAGCCTCAGCCCTGGCGAAGGCTCGGTAGCCATCGCCGCTGGACGCCGAAGCAACGGAGCTCTGCCAGTCGCTGTCGACGAACTCGGGCACGATGTTCGTTGCCGTGGCGATGTTGAAGGCTCCGTTGGAGCTCTTGAGGACGGCGGTGTCGTCGTTGGCCTTCGTCAGTGCGAAGACCGCGGAGGCAATCGTGGGATCCAGTTGGGTGTCGGCCGCTTCCCTCGTGATCAGCCCCAGGTCGCCGGTCGACTGAGACGAGGTTGTGCTGTAAGCGCTCGCCTCCTTAGCCACGTCGTCCCATTTCTTGCCGCTCTTGAGTTCCGCGAGGAAGCCATCGGCCGCCTTCTGGGCATCGGCAATGTCGTTCGTCCCGGGTGAACTTGCCGGGAACTGGACCCTTGGCGCCACGCTCATGATCTTGATGTGGCGCTGTTCGGTTATCGTGCCGTCGAGCTGGATTTGAGCGTCGACCTGCTGGTCGGTGACGTTGATGTTGTTCTTCGTCGCGTACTGCTGGAGCTCCGCCTCGGTGGTCAACTCGGTCAGGGCGTTCTGGTAGAGCGTCGCCTGAGCCTCGTTGTTCTGGATGGCGCTCGTCAGGGCGCTGTACTCGTCGGTCGTGATCTTGCCCTGGTTTCGCAGCGTCTGGTAGTTGGCGATCTGCCTCTGAAGCCGCGCCAGGTCGACGCTGCCTCGGTCGCGGACGCCGTCCTTGCTGATGACTGCGCCGTCGACCGCCGCAACCGGCGCTCCGTGCTCGGAGTAGTAGCTGGCAAGGAAGACACCGCCCATCAGCGAAACCGCGGATGCAATGGCAAGCGTGAAGGCGAGCGTGACATAGACCGCTCGCCGTGTGTCACTGCGGCGGGCCCGGCGGCGGGTGGGCTTGGGGGCCACTCTAGTGCGGAAGGTCATCTGGGCGTCCTGGTGCGGGCGTGGTCCGGCGAGGCGTGCCGGCTAACGGAGCCGTATGCTACCGCATTCCGCTTCCTGAAACGGCGGGACCCGGAGCGCAAGCGTCTCGCAGGCGCCCAGCGAGCGCTGCGGAGGCTACCGTTGAATCCGCCTGTGGTCGGTCAGGTCCCTGCCCCTTCCTTCCGAGTCCCGTGGCGCGAACGGGCGATCAACCGGTCCACGACCGACCTGTACGTCTCCGCCTGGCGGGTCCAGCTCAGTTCGTCCACGCGCTGGCGGGTTCGATCCACCCGAGTCCGGCGACCGGGGGCGTCGTCGACCAGGCCGAGGATGGTGGCGGCGAGGGACTCCGGATCGCCCGGCTCATAGACAGACAAAGTGTCCGGCGCGAAGTAGCGCTCGACGGTGGGCAGACGCGAGGCCACGACGGGCTTGCCCATTGCCGCGTACTCGAGCAACTTGGTCGACAGGCTCATGCCGGTGAACGGATCCAGCCGGGTTGGGGCCACGCCGATGTCGCCCTCGGCCACGGCCCGAGGCACGTCCTCGATCGGGATCCGGCCCGGAAAATCGACTCGATCGGCGATGCCAAGCTCCGCGGCCAGGGCCTCGAGCGCCGGCAGGGCATCGCCACGGCCGTAGAACGTGGCCGTTAGCGGTAGCTTGGGGCGCAGGCGGGCGAGTTCGGCTACAGCGCGCAGGACCACGTCCAGTTCGTATGTCGGAGTGAGCGCGCCGGTGTAGACGATGCGAAGCCGGCCGTCCGCCATGAACTTTCGGGTCGGATACGCGGCGGGGTTGAAGATCCCGAGGTCCGGGCTGTTGAGGATCACGGTCAATCGATCGGGCTTGACGCCGAAACCGCGCAGGCGTTCCGCGAGTGGCTCGTTGACGGTCATGACCTCGTTGGCGAAGGCGATCGACAGTCTCTCCTGCAGTCGAAGGAGTCGGTAGCTGATTGGGTTTGCCGCCTTTGGGAACCGGCTGCGGAAGAACTCCGGCATCGCCTCATGGAGGTCCAGCAGAACCGGAACGCCCGCAAGCTTGAGGGGCAACGCCGCGAAGACCAGGTAGTCGGGCAGCGAGTGGACCTCGACCAGGGCATAGTGTCGGCGGCGGTGCGCTCGCGTCGCTGCCCACAGGGCCCGGAAGAGGAAGGCGCCGTATTCGGCGAGGTACACGAAAAGGCCGGCGCCCTGGTGCCGCCCAACCGGCAGCCGATGGAGGTTCACGCCCGCGACCACTGCCGTGGATCCCTCCCCGGCCCGCCGGAGCCCGAGGACATCCACTTCCCACCCGGCCGCGACGAGCGCCTCGGCTTCGCGCCGGACACGCGGATCCTCTTCGTAGTAGGCGTGGACGATCATGCAGACGGGCCGTCGGGGTCCGGCGGTGGCGGTCACGTTAGGCTCCCCGCCGCAGCCTCGCTCGCGCCGTCGGTCGTGGTCACGTTCGGGCCCCCGCCGCCAGGGTCAGTGCGGCGGAGATTCGTTCGGCCGCGCCCGAGCCCGCCAGCTGTAGGTTCGTGGCACGGTCGGCGGCCCGCTCCTCCGTGCGAGCCATCGGAGCGCGGGCGGCGAGTTCCCGCAATGCGGCCTCCCGGTCGAGCCCCACGAGTACGGCCGAGCTATCGGCGCCGCCGACCGTCTCGACCCATTCGGTCGTGGTCCGGAGCACCAGGCACGGAACGCCGAGCCACGCGGATTCGCGCTGGACGCCGCCCGAGTCGGTGAGCACCGCGGCCGCGTGGAGCTGCAGCGCGAGCGACGTTCGATAGCCCTGCGGGTCCACTGCGATGACGCCTTTGGGAAGGATCAGCCCGGCGGCCTCGAGGGATGCGCGGGTCCCCGGATGGAGTGCCAGGACGACCGGTCGATCTGGCGCCGCGACGGTGCCCAGCAAAGCCGACCAGCCGGCCATCGCGGCCGGATCGCGGTTCTCGGCCCGATGAACCGTCGCGAACAGGAAGCGGCCCGGAGCCAGCGCAACGCCGAGCCGCGAGGCGATCGGCGCGAGAACGCCGGGATCGCGGATCTCCTGCGAGACGCGAGCGGCCAAATCGAGCATCAGGTCGCCGACCGTCAGGACGCCCGTTGAGATTCCTTCGGCAGCCAGATTCGCTGCCGCAGTCGGCGTTGGGGCGAAGAGCCACCGCGACAGATGGTCCGCGACGACGCGGTTCAGCTCCTCGGGCATGCGGCGATCGAAGCTTCGCAGGCCGGCCTCAACGTGCGCCACGGGAATGCCGAGCTTGGCCCCCGCCAGCGCTCCCGCCAGAGTGGAATTGGTATCGCCGTAGACAAGGACCGCGTCCGGAGCGATGTCCCGGAGAAGCGGTTCCAAGGCGATGAGCATCCGGCCGGTCTGGTCGCCGTGGCCGCCGCCGCCGATCCCCAGGGAGTGGTCCGGCCGGGGCAGTCCCAGCTCCTCGAAGAAGCTGCCGGCCATTGCCTCGTCGTAGTGCTGGCCCGTGTCGACGAAGATCTCGGTGTGGTTCTGCCGCAGAACGGGCGAAAGCGCGGCGGCCTTGATCAGCTGTGGTCGCGTCCCGACTACGCTGACGATCCGCATCGTCGGGCGCTCCCTACGAAGATGCGACGGGGGCGCCGGCCGGTCGTCGCCTTGTAGCGTCCTGCACGCCGATGCCCACGTAGCGGACGTTCTCCGGCAGGTCGATTGCGCGCAGGCTGTTGCGTCCGTCGAGGATCAGCTCGAGTTGCGGGAAGAGCGAGAAGTCGATCTGCGTCCACAGCTTGTCGGCGGTTTGAGTCACGATCGCGCGGAACGGCCCCGGCCGGCCCCAGGTGTACGGGGTCGCGCAATTGCGCTCGATTTCCTCGTCGGAAAGGAGCGGGTCGGCGGCCGACACCTCGGCGCCGTGGAACGACAGCCGCTCTATCAGCGGCAGAGCGCGGGAATAGGCGAGTTCCTTGACGCCTTCGCGGTAGGTCAGACCCAGGACCAGGACCGGGACGTCGTCCAGGCCGCCGAGCAGCGCCTCGATCGTCTTGATCGCGTTGCCGACCTGGGCGTCGTTGGTTCGGCGCGCCACGGCCACGACCTCGAGGTCCGGCGCGCGGCTCAGCAGCAGATGCGGGTAGACGGGGATGCAGTGGCCGCCGACGCCGATGCCGGGCTGGTGGATGTGCGAGTACGGCTGGCTGTTGGCGCCGTCGATGACCTCCTGGATGTCGACGCCCACTCGGTCGGCGTACATGGCGAAGTCGTTGGCGAGAGCGATGTTCACGTCGCGGTATGTGGTGTCGGCGATCTTGCTGAATTCGGCGGCTTCGGCGCAGCTCATGGCCACAATCTCGGCGTCGAGCACGGAGTCGTAGAAGTTGGCCGCGCGGCGCCCGGACTCGGGCCCGATGCCACCGACCAGCTTTGGGTAGGTCGAAAGGTTGGCGAAGACGGCGCCGGAATACAGACGCTCCGGTGAGAAGGCGACGAAGAAGTCCCGATCCGCCTTGAGGCCGGTTGCGGCTTCCAGCCGGGGCGCGAACCGGCCGCGCGTGTCGCCGACCGGAAGAGTGGTCTCGAAGATGATCGTGACGCCGGGATGGACGCCGCCGGCGATCGAATCCACCGCCGAATCCATGTAGCGGTAGTCCGGCTGCTGGGCGTCGTCGAGCATGACCGGCACGATCAGCACCGCCACGTCCGCCTCGCGCACCGCGGCGGCGGCGTCGGCCGTGGCGTGGAGCCGGCCCGCGGCGTGGACTTCCGCCACTCCCTCGGCCAGGCCGGGTTCCTCGGCCACGTGCGAGCGGCCTTCGTTGATCGCCGCGACCACGTCGAGATTGACGTCAACGGCGGTCACGTTCCAGCCGTGACGGGCGAACTGCACGGCAAGCGGCAACCCCATCTTGCCGGCGCCGACGACGACGGCCCGGCCGACCGTGCCCGGCTCGGCGGTCCACGGCGCCACCGATTGGGGAGTGGCATGGGTGCAGGGATTGACGGGCGGATTGATGGAACCGCCGAGGAAGCTGACGACGCGCGTTGGACGGGCGACGATTGTCATTCGGCTGCGAGCCTCGAAGGAAGGTCTGTGAGATCGATGGGGCGGCGCTCGGCGGCGGCGGTCAGCAGGGCGTTGGCGATGGCCACGGCCCACAGGCCGTCCTCGCCGTCCACGTAGGGCCGCTCGCCGGTTCGGAGAACGCGGACGAACTCGTCGAGCTGTGCACGGAGCGGCTCGACGTTCTGGATCGGGATGTCGGCCACATCGCCGGTGAACGTTGTGGCGTAGCCGCCGATCATCTGGGGCCGCTCTACGTTGGAGCGGGTGAAAGTGAGCTTCTGGGTCAGGTAGTCCAACTCGAACATGCCTTCTTCGCCGACGGCAACCAGGCTGCGGCGCTTGGCCGGCGTGAGCCAGTCCACGTCCAGGAACCCGGTGGCTCCGGACGGGAAATGCATCAGCCCAAATGTGAGGTCTTCGTGAGTGGCATGGAGCCGCTGGGCCGTCTCGGCATAGACGCGGACGGGCCGCTCGCCGGCAATCCAGGACAGCATGTCCACGTCGTGAGTGCCAAGGTCGACGGTTACGCCGACGTCGCGGATGCGGGCCGGGAACGGGCCGGCACGGCGACTGGTGATGGCGTAGACGGTGGAGAGCCAGCCGGCCCGGAGCAGGCGACCCATCTCCATCACGGCGGGGTTGTAGCGCTCGACGTGCCCGACCTGGACACGGACCCCTCTCTTGCGGGCGGCGTTGACGATGGCGAGGCCGTCTTCGACGGTGGCCGCCAGCGGCTTCTCGACGAGGACGCTCAGGCCGCGCTCTATCGCTGCCAGGGCAAGCGCGACATGGAATGTCGTGGGTGCGGCGATGACGACGCCGTCGATCTCCGCCCCGGCGATCATCGCCAGCGGATCGTCGAAGCCCTTGGCCCCGGTCTGCGCCACCGCCGCTTCGAGCGCGGCCGGATCCGGATCCGCGATCGCGGCAAGCGCCGTCTCCGGGTGATTGGAAATGACCCGGAGGTGGTTTCGGCCCATCGACCCCAGGCCGGCCAGCCCGAGCCGCAGGGGCGCAGTCATGCGCGATCGCCGGTGGCGATGGCGTGGCGAAGGACCGATGCCCGCAGGGCCGCGACGACCTGATCCTGTTCGGCCTCGGTCAGGCCGGGGTACATCGGGAGCGACATGCAGCTCGCCGCCGCTGCGTCGGTGTTCGGCAGGTCCGCTTCGATCCCGAGCTCCATCACGTACGCCTGGCGGTGGCACGGGATCGGGTAGAAGATGCCGCAGCTGACGCCGGCGTCCTTCATGTCGGCCACGATCTGGTCGCGCGCCGTTCCGACGCCAAGGGTGTACTGGTGGAACACGTGCGTCCGGCCTTCGGGGCAGGTCGGCAGCTTGATCGGCAGGTCCGCGAGGGCTTCGTCGTAGCGCCGCGCGATCGCCTGGCGCCGCGCGGTGTTCCGCTCCAGCTTGTCGAGCTGGACCAGGCCGATAGCGGCGGCGATGTCCGTCATGCGGAAGTTGTAGCCCAGGATCTCGTGGTGATACCGGACCTTCATGCCCTGGTTGATATAGAGGCGGATCCAGTCGGCGAGGCGGTCGTCGTTGGTGGTGGCGAACCCGCCCTCTGCGGTGGTCATGTTCTTGGTCGCGTAGAGGCTGAAGGCGGCCGTGCCGAAGCTGCCCGCGCGGCGGCCGCGATACTCGGCGCCGTGCGCCTGGCAGGCGTCCTCGACGACGGTGAGACCGTGCAGGTCCGCGATCGCCTGGATTGCGTCCATGTCCGCCACCACGCCGAAGAGGCTGACCGGGCAGATGGCTCGGGTCCGCGGAGTAATGGCGGCCTCGATCCGGCCCGCATCCATGAGGTATGTGTCCGGTTCGATGTCGATGAAGACCGGCGAGGCCCCGGAGAATAGGATCGAACTGACCGTTGCGTTGAAGGTGTGGGATACGGTGATGACCTCGTCGCCGGGGCCGAGGCCCAGGCCCGCAAAGATGGACATCAGCGCGACGGTCCCGTTGGACAGGGCGATGGCGTGCTTGACGCCGCAGAACTCCGCCCAGCGCTGCTCCAACTCGGCGACCTTGCGACCCTGGGCGATCATGCCGCTGTTGAGGACTTCGGTGACGGCGGCAACCTCCTCGGGACCGAGATCGGGGCGCGCGGGTGGGATCATTCTCTAGACTCCTGTGCTCGATGCCGGCCGCTCCACCAGCGTGCCGCTTTCTGGGTTGAAGATGAACGCGCGGCCGCATTGCGGGCAACTCATCGGGGCGCTGGCAGAAGGAATAGGGCCGGCGTTGCCGCCTGTCGAATCGCTCAATCGGGTCCCGCAGGCGCACACCCAGCCCATATGTCGCGCCGGATTGCCGGCCACGAGAGCGTAGTCGGGAACGTCGCGGGTGACGATCGCTCCGGCACCTACCGTCGCGAACCGGCCCACGATAGTGCCGGCCACGACCACGGCTCCGGCGCCGATCGAGCAGCCGTCGCGAAGTTCGATGGGGCTGACGGTCCAGTCGTCGCCGCGGGCAAGCTCGCCGGTGGCGGTGATGGCCCGTGGGTAACGGTCGTTGGTGAGGATCGCGCCGGGGCCGATGAAGACGCCGTTGCCGACGGTCACGCCGTGATACACGAGAGCCCCGTTCTGGACCTTGACCCTGTCGCCCAGCCGTACCCCTTCGTCGATGAAGGCGTCGCGGCCGATGATGCATTCGGCCCCAAGGATCGCGCCCTTGCGGAGCACCGCCCGATTCCAGACGCTCGTTCGCGGGCCGACAACGACGTCGGCCTCGAGCTCTGCGGACGCGTGAACCCTCGCCGTGGGGTCGATCACGAGGAACTCCTGTGGCGGATCGGACGGGGGCGGAGGGATCCTCGGGACGCCGCTCAGCCGGCTCCAGAGTATAGCAACGCCTTAGCGGTGACTCACGCGGGCCGCTCGACCTCTCTGCCTCCGCGAACCGGGCGAGGGCGGTTCAGTCGCGTTTGCGACGCGCCAGAAGCCCGACGGCGATGCCTACGGCGGCTCCGAAGGCGAGCGCGCCGCGCCAGTCGAGCACGGTCCGGACCTGGCCGTTCACCCGGCGGGCAACCAGCACGAAAGTGCCGCTCTGCTTCTCGAACGTGACGTTCGCGGCGACGACCGACCCGGCGCCGCCCTGGCTGATACGCACGTCGCGAGCCAGAACTGTCCGAGCGTAGCCCTGAGTCACCGACACTTCTCTGGCGACGGCTAAGCCGATGGAGCCGAGTTCAGTCGAGACGCGATCGCCGCGGGCGATGCCGACCGCGCCCATGCGAACGGCGATATCGTCGGCCTGGGCTCTGCCGATGCCGCCCATCGAGACGGTGATGTCCTCCGCCGAAGCGGCTCCAATGCCGCCCTGATGAACGGAGATCGACCCGGCCTCGACCTCACCTGCCCCACCCTGATTGATGGTGACGGATGTGGCTTCGATGCGGCCAGCCTGCACCCCGGCCTCCTTGATAACCGAAGGAGCAATGGCGACGAGCGAGCCGGAGCCTGGGGAGGCTTCGGAGGGGGCTGCCAATCGCGGCCTTCGCGCCGCCTCGGCCGCGGGCACTGTCTTTCGCAAAGCAGTGGCTTTGGCCGCTGCGGCAGCCTTCGCTACGACCGCGGGCTTCACCGCCGGCGCCGCCTTTGCTGCCGGCGGAACCTTCGATGAGACCCGGCGAGACCGCGCTTTGGCGGGCACGTTAGATGCCCCGGCAGGTTCGATGGATGACTTGCTCTCCGGCTCGTCGCTCATGTCGTCCTTCTCCGCTTGTGCGAGCCGCCAGGCCCGGGCCGGGCGGCGACGACTGCTTGTGCCAGCCTACAGCGATCGGCCACGGAAGCGGTAGTGGTCTGGTCGGCGGCCGGGAGGGCCCCCAGGCGCCGCGCTAGACCAGGGCCAGGACCGCGTACTCCGCCAGAGAATCCCGCCAGGTCCGCAGCGGCCCGTCGGGCAGTGGCGTCGGTTCGAGCACCCCCCAGGGCGGGGGCGTGGAGGGGCGGGGCCACGTGCTCATCGGCACGTCCTCGGTCGGTACGTCGACGCCGGTGATGCGAAGCACCTCTCGGGCCCATTCCGCCCGCGATCCTCGACCGGTGTTGACCACGTGGTGGATGCCGCCGAAGCCGCGCCCGCCGGCCCGCTCGGACTCGCGGACCAGTTGCACGATGGCGGCCGCGAGATCGGTGGCGTAGGTGGGGCAGCCGATCTCGTCCGAAACCACCTTCAGGGTCGCGCCCTGCTCGCCGGCCTTGCGCGCCGCGGCGAGGATCTTCTGCGGGAAGTCGGCGCCGGGCAGGCCGAACAGCCATGCCGTCCGCACGATCGCCAGCGCCGGCAGGGTTGAGTCGCGAACCGTTCCCGGCTCTACCGCGGCCATCGCGAACTCGTCGCCCGTGGCCCAGAAGGCGGCTCGGGCGGCCTGCTCGCCGGCCAGCTTGGCTGCGCCGTAGGGGTTCGGTGGATGCGGCAGGTCGGTCGGTCGGTAGGGCACGCGGTCGGTTCGAAGCCCGTCGAATACCTCGTTGGTCGAGACCATGACCAGCGCCGCCCCCGAGCTCACGCAGGCCTCGGCCAGCTCCCCGACAGCGGTTCCGTTGCGGCGCAGCGCCAGATCCGGTTGTCGGGCGCAGCCGTCGACGTCGGTCCAGGCGGCGGCATGGACCACCGCATCCGGGCGGTACTTGGAGATGAGCCGCTGGGCCGACTGCGGATCGTCCAGGTCGTGCTCGGGCAGATCCCAGGCCAGGACCTGGCGCACGAACGGCGCCGCGCCGAGCTGCTTCACCAGGGCGCTGCCGAGCCGCCCGCCCGCTCCCGTCACGGCGACTCGCATCAGTGCGGCGGCCTCATGGTTTTGCCTTTGCCGCCGCCTCGGGTGCCTCGGTCATGGCCTCGCGCGAGCCGGCCAGCCTATCGCCGTACTGGCGGCGGTAGTAGTCGTCCCACTCGCCGGACTTTATGGAGCGCCACCACTCGCGGTTCTCGAGGTACCAGTCAACCGTCGCGGATAGGCCGTCTTCGAAGCGCATCTTGTTGGCCCAGCCCAGGCCGGTGAGCTTCGAGTCGTCCATGGCGTAGCGCCGGTCATGGCCCGGTCGGTCGTCTACGAGGCGGACGAGCGACCACGGCTTTCCGAGCAGGTCGAGCAAATCGGACACAGTTTCTCGGTTGGCCCGCTCGTTGTTGCCGGGGACGTTGTAGATCTCACCGGAAACGCCGTGTTCGAGGACGTGATCGATGGCGCCCGCGTGATCGGCGACGTACAGCCAGTCCCGCCTCTGCAGCCCGTCGCCGTAGAGCGGCAGCTGCTGGTCTTCGATGGCGTTGGTAATGAACAGCGGAATGAGCTTCTCGGGATGGTGGTACGGGCCGTAGGTATTGGAGCCGCGCGTGACCACCGTGTCCAGGCCGTAGGTGACGAAGTAGGAGTGGACAAACAACTCGCCTGCGGCCTTGGCCGCGGAGTACGGCGAGCGTGGGTCGAGCGGGTCCTCTTCGTGGCTCTCGCCTGTATCGACGGAGCCGTAGACCTCGTCCGTGGAGACCTGCAGAAACCTCGGCGCGGTCGCTCGCTCTCCTCTTGCGGCCCGGTCCTTCTCGGCGCGAGCGGCCTCGAGGAGGACGTGGACGCCCATCACGTCCGTCCGCAGGAACGCCTCCGGATCGAGGATCGAGCGATCGACGTGCGACTCGGCGGCGAAGTTGACGATGGCATCTATGTCGGTCATGAGCGGGGCGACGACGGCCGCGTCGGCGATGTCGCCGACCACGAACCGAAGGCGGGTGGCCTGCTCGGGATCGGCCTCGACCGGCGCCAGGTTGGCCGGATTGCCGGCGTAGGTCAGCTTGTCGAGGACCGTGATGGTCGTGCCGTCCCGGCGGGCCAGGCGGTCACGAACGAAACACGAGCCGATGAAGCCGGCGCCGCCGGTGACGAGCAGTCGCCGGAAACGCGGGGCGGTAGTGGCGGCGGGCTCGGTCACGCTGTTGGTCTGGCGGGTGGGCCGGCCAGCCGGCCGGAGCGGGATTCCTGCTCGGCAAGTTCGGCCGCCCGAAGTAGCGAAGTCACCGTGCCGGCGTCCGTCCACAGACCATCGAATTTGGGGGTGAACAGGTTGCCGGGAAGGTAGTGGTTGAGCACGTCCGTGATTTCCAGTTCGTTCCGGCGCGACGGGACCAGTTCGTCCACGACGGCGAACGCATCCTGGCGCAGGAAGTACACGCCGATTGGAATGAGGTTGCTCTTGGGCTTGGCGGGCTTCTCCTCGAAGGCGACTACGTTGCCAGCCGAATCCAGCTCCGCAACTCCAAACCTCTCCGGGTCCGCGACTTCATAGAGAAGCGTCCCGGCGCCCCACGGTCCGGCCTCGAATTCCTGCGCCATGCCGGCCAGCGGCGGTCCAAGGAGGACGTTGTCGCCCAGGATGCAGCAGAAAGCCTCGTCGCCGACGAAGTCCCGGGCAAGCCCAACGGCATGAGCGATGCCCTTGGCTCCGTCCTGGTAGCGGTACGTCAGGTCCAAGCCGAAATGCTCGCCGTCGGCGAGGAGTTGCACCACGTCTCCGACGCTCTTACCGCCGACGATGACCATTACCTCGCGGATGCCCATCCCCGCCAGCGTGGCGATGGGGTAGTAGATCATCGGCCGGTCGTAAATCGGCAGGAGATGCTTGTTCGTGACGATGGTGAGCGGGAAGAGGCGAGTCGCCGTGCCTCCCGCAAGAACGAGACCCTTCACGCTTGCTCCGTGGTCATCAATGCCGTGAGCGTAGCAGGTTTGAGCACGCGTCCGCCCTCACCTGTTCGCCATGCAGGCGCTCTCCCGGCGAGTCGTCAGTAGCGGGGCGCCGGCGTCGGTGCGACGGTCGGGCCCGCGGAAGGCTTGATCGACGGCGAGCGGGTTGGCCGCGAAGCCCCCGAGGGACACCCGCCGACGGCGCCGGGTGAGCTGCCCGTGCCACCGGACCTGGTAGCTCGCGGCGTGGCTGTCGGGCTGCCGCTGCCGGAGGGGATGGGGTTGTAAACACAGCCCGACGGTAGGGCGTCGAATCCACCCACATAGTCTGTGACGACCAGCAGGAAGGTGGCATCGGTCAAGTGCGCGGACGGCACCACGGGTGCGCTCTGGACAACGGCGTTCCGGTCCGGCTGGGGCACCTTGCCGATATGGCCGATCAGAAGCCCGGGCGGATAAGGGGATACATCGCCTGTGCCAGGAAGCGCCTCGCCTGCCGTCACCACCGTTTCCCCCTCCGTAAGCGTGGCGGACACGTCGACATACGACATCTGCAGCTGCCCGCTGATCGTGCCCTGGATAGTGCCGGTGGCGCCAGACTTGACTTCCTTGCCCACGACGACGGACGACGGGTCGCTGATGAGCAGGATCTTGGAGACGGATGCGTCGACCGAGGTGATCCGACCGACCACCGCTCCGCCGGCATCGATCGCGACCTCGCCCAGGGTGAGGCCGTCGTTGCTGCCCTTGTCGACGACCAGAGTCCGCTGGCTCACATCCGAGATGTCCCTCACGATCACCCGGACCGGTGTGGTCTGGTACGGCACGCCCTGCGCGGCGGCCGTGATCCTGGTCCAGTCATCGTTGAGTTTGGAGACGGCGGCCATCCGATCCAACTCTTCCTGGAGCGTCAGGTTCTGGTCTTTCAGCAGGGCGTTCTGGGTCCGCAGCGTATCGATCTGGGTTAGCGCGGACCAGTAGGAGCCTGCCGTGTCGGCGGCGCTGTTGATGAACGACTCGGCCGGGCTAACGGCCCAGTTCACGGCCGACTCGAAGTCCTGCGCCGTCTTGGTGCCCGAAACGCCCATCAGACCGACGCTTACGATAAGCAAGGCACCGAACGTCGTCCACTCTCGGCGGATCGTTCGCCGCGTCGCCGTGATCGCATTCATATGGCCGTCCTGGCCCCGCTCAGGGTCAGCGCGCTGGGCGGGCGTATGTGTCC
>Ga0182011_10001207_pt1 | contig 22707 bp, 21 predicted proteins | sample 711E1DmetaG_FD_120481 | JGI IMG/M metagenome (GOLD analysis project Ga0182011, IMG submission 120481) | Permafrost microbial communities from Stordalen Mire, Sweden - 711E1D metaG | ecosystem: Environmental > Terrestrial > Soil > Wetlands > Permafrost | place: Sweden: Stordalen | collected...
ACCGCCGCTGGTTCCGGCTTGACTAGACGGCGCGGCGGACGTTCCCCCACCGCCCGAATTTCCAGACCCGCCGGTCGCGCCGCCTGGACCGCTGTGCGCGGTACCACCGGACCCGGAGCACCCGAACAGGCTCAGGGTGCCGACCAAAGCAAAGGCCAGCAGACATCTACGCTGAGTTTCCAGGAAGCTCTTCATTGCGACTCTCCTCTTGAGAGTGGCTTCAGGACGCCCCTCTTCAGCGCGCATCGAGCGCCACCATCACGTCAGCGCTCGCAGACGGAGTTTTGGCGAGGCACAGGCCGGAAGATCGGTTAGCATGCCGGGTACCGTGCCCTCGTCGCCGTCCAGGCCGCCGATCCTCGCGGAAGACCCATGAACCGATCGACCAGAGCGAAGCGCTCAGGCGGGCGCGGCCTATCCGCCAGAGCCGCCGGCGCATCCCTCGACCCGAAGGACCGTGCGCCCCGCGACGGGACGGTGGCCGTCCTCGCCCTTGTGGCCTTCGCCGTCAGTCGCCTCGCGCTGGTGACTGTGATCGGTCTGCCGAAGTGGACGGCGGACATGGTGCTCTACAGTTCGTTAGCTGCAGAAACCAAAGGTGCCTTGGCGAGCGGCCGTACGGTCCATGAAGCCCACGCCGCCGCGGCCGGAAAGCGCGATGCCTCACGCGCCGACGTGGAATACCCGCCCCTGGCCGTGGCCTTCATCGCGGCACCCGGATACCTAGTTTGGTCGGACGCCACGCCGGACGGCCGCTTGCCGGAAACCGCGGGTGCCTACCGAACGGCCATGCGCGGATTGCTTTTCGCCTGCGATCTGGCGTGTTTCGCCCTTCTCATGCTTGGGCAACGCCGGCTGGCTCGGCACAGCTCGGCGCGGGCGCGCCTGCTGGCTCTCCTGGGTTACCTACTAGCCACTACTTTGTTGTGGAACATCATCTACGATCGCCTCGACTTGGCGGTCGGCCTGTTGCTGCTCGCGGCGGCGCTTTGCTTGTCCACCGGTCCTCGCTGGCTGGCAGGCCTCGTTCTCGCGACGGGCACAAGCTTCAAGCTGGTGCCGGTCTTGCTCGTTCCTCTGTGGCTCCTGTCGCAGCCCGCCTTCGCCGATCGTCCTTGGGATGGGCGGGCGTGTGTCCGCGACGCCGGTCGCGCCTTGGGCTGGTTGGCGGTGTTCCTCGTGATTATTAACGCGCCTTTTCTGTGGTACGAGGGCTCAGCCGCGCTCCGCTTCGTCTCGTATCACCGCGCCCGCGGGCTGCAGGTCGAATCGCTGGTGGCCTCGCTTGTCGCTGTTGCGCGCCCACTCGGTCTCGACCTGACCGTGCAGAACAGTCACGGAGCGTGGCACATGGTCTCCACGGCCTCGCGCGTGCTGGCCGGCGCTGCGGGCGGCCTGCAGATGGTGGTCCTGCTTCTGTTCTACGGACTCTACTTCCGGCGCGCCCGTTCGGTCGCCCCGTCGCCGCCGACGTGCGCGCTCTCGGCCGCTGCGCTAATCACCGCCGCCGTGGCGACCGCCACTGTGCTGTCTCCCCAGTATCTTTTCTGGATCTTGCCGCTAGCCTTTGTCCTGCCGACAGAGCGTCACATAGGTGCCGCCCAGCTGGCCATCCTGATGGCCAGCCTCTTGACCGCGGTGCTGTGGCCCTATCTCTACACCGCGGAGCTGCTGGGTGCGGTGGTTGACCAATCCCGTAACCTGCGCGCCGGTCCGACCGCGCTCGGGACCGTGATCCTGCTGACCCGCAACGCCCTACTGGTGACCGCCGCTGTGTTTCTGGTGCGGGCAGACGCGCCAGCGCGAAACGATCATCGACTCCCCGGTTGACGTTCTCGAGACCTGGCAACAGCTCGCAAGCGCGGAGCTATACGATTGGCCAGTGTCTGGCGCGTGGGTTATGGTGCGCATGATGGCCACGGCAGGCTCTTGAAGAAATCCCTGTTGGCAAGGCCGGCGTCCTGCGGCACTATCGGTTGGCATGTGTTACACACGCCAAGCACGAAATGCGGGGGAGCAAGGATGATGCCCACGTCTCGTGCCAGCTCTTGTGCAATCGCTGTTCTCGTCCTGTTGGTTGCACCACTTGCGCGCGGGGCTGGCAAGGAAGCCAGAGCGCGCGCCGCAAAGAAGGCTTGCCTCTCCGGCGACTACGCCAAAGGGGTCAGGATCCTGGCGGACCTCTTCATCGACACCGGTGATCCGAACCACCTCTTCAACCAGGGTCGTTGCTTCGAACAGAACAACCGCTGCGAGGAGGCCGTTGGCCGATTCCGCGAGTATCTACGCAAGGCCAATGGCCTCAACCAGGCCGAAAGGGCTGATGTGGAAAAGCACATCGCAGACTGCCAGGCCTTGCTCGGAAAAGGCGAAAGGGCCGCTCCTGACCGACGCCAGGACGAGGCGCACCTCCGCGACTTTGGGAGCGAGCCTAGTCTCAAGGTGGGCGCGGCTCCGCTCGCGCCCCCGAGCCCAGTAGTCAATCCGCCGCCAGCGGCCCCGACACTTCCGCCGGCGGCCCCGACACTTCCGCCAGCGGCCCCGACACTCCCGCCAGCGGAGACCCCGACCGAAGAAGCCGGCACGGTCAGCGATGCCCCCCAAGCGAGCAACACGGGGCGCGGACTGCGCATCGCGGGAATTTCCTGCGGCGTCGCCGGACTGGCTGCCATCGGGACCGGGATCTACTACTACACACGAGCGCGGTCGCTTTCAGACACGGTTTCCCATTCGCATCCCCCCAATCCCGCTGACGAGCAGGCGGGCAAGGACGCCCAGACAATGCAGTGGGTGTTCTACGGTGTCGGGGCCGCAGCGCTCGCCACGGGCACTCTGCTCTATTTGCTCGGTTGGCCTTCCGCTGTCCATCCCGTGGCTGGGGTCACGCCGATGATCGGGCCGGGCATGGCTGGAGTTTCAGCGCAAGGAGCATTCTGATGCGAATTCAGTTTCTGATTGCTGGCCTGTTCGTCATCACCACAACAGCTACTTGTGGCTACAGCCCGCATCTTGAAGGCGATGATGGCGCGATCGGCAATCCTTTCCAATCTCCAGACTCCGCAAGCATCGACGGCGCGAGGGCGACGGACAGGGAATGGGGCACGGTTGACGTGTGGAGTGCCGTCGACAGGGATGGCTTCGACGGCACCACAGCGACAGACAGTGGCGACGCGAGCAATGTCGACGCGCCGGTTGCAACCGATGGGGCTGCCGGACGCGACGGCGCGACGGCCACGGACGGGGCAATCATCGCCGATGCGCCCATCGCTACAGGCGGAGTGGGAGATGCGCCGGTTGCCACGGGAGGCACAGGTGCAGGTGGAATTGCCGGGGCTGGCGGCAGCGGTGGCGCGGCGGGCGCGGGGGGCAGGGCCGGTGGTGCGACAAACGCCGGCGGCACGGCAACTGGTGGGGTAGTGCTCGGAGGGGCCGGCGGCACGGCAACCGGAGGCGCAGCGACCGGAGGGACGAACAGCGGTGGCACCGCAACTGGTGGCGTAGTGACTGGAGGGATGAGCGTCGGCGGAACTGGTGGCGTAGTGACTGGAGGGACGAGCACCGGAGGGACGAGCAGCGGTGGCACGGCAACTGGTGGCGCAGGGAGCGGAGGGACAAGCAGCGGTGGCACGGCAACTGGTGGCACAGCGACCGGAGGGACGGCGACCGGAGGGACGAGCACCGGAGGCGCTGGTGGAGTTGGCACGGGTGGCGCTGGGGGAACCGGTGGAGCGGCGGTCTGCCTGGGAAGCGCAACCAAGTGTACGTCCGACAATACCGGCGTGCAGACATGCACCAGTGGACAGTGGGGCACGGCGGTCCCCTGTGGCACACATCAGACCTGTACTGGGCCGGTCGGGACAGCCCAATGCACGTGCAATGCTTCCATTTGCAGCGTGACCGGGCCCATGTGCTCAGGCCCAAGGACGGTCAGCACCTGCCTGCAGGATGCGGACACCTCCTGCCTATACCTTGCTCCATTTGATATGACCTGCGCCGCCGGAGCGTGCGTCGGCGACCCTGGCTCGGCATCGTGCTGCACAAACGAGTGTACGGTTGCGACATGTCTGTCGAGCACGAGCCTTAGTACATGTGACCCCGGGGCCAACGGTTGCACCACCTCCGGCACATTGGACTGTTCGTCGAGCGGGCTGGTATGCGAGCGCTCAATGCCAGCTACCTGCGCTGACCCAAACTGGGCCGAGTGGCCGATGCCCAACAGTGAGGCGGGCGCCCCGAATCCTGCGAGCTACACGATCAACGCCGACGGGACCACCACTGACAATGTCACAGGTCTCATGTGGCAGACAAACGTGCCGAGCGCCACGTACCTCTGGGCCAATGCGGGTACCGTATGCCCAGGACTGAGCCTCGCCGGCTACAACGACTGGCGCCTCCCGACGCTAATCGAGCTCATGTCCATTGTGGACTACACTACGTACGATCCAAGCATAAACGGTTACTACTTCCCCTCGACACCAGCAGAGAGCTTCTGGTGTGCGTGTCCGGCGCCGTACAAAGGGGGGTCGATCGCCTTCAACGTCGGTTCCGGTGGCTGCAGCGTCGATGCGCTAGGAACCTACTACATTCGTTGCGTGCGCTGAGGATGGGCAGTTTGACTTCTTGACATTTCTGCGAGGATAGAATGCCGAGCTACTACAAAGCGTTGCCGACCCATGCAGTCGTCATGAATGTCGAGTCTAGGGTGGACGCCGTTTCCTATCTTCTCGAACCATGTGAACGACCCTTGGCCCGTGAGCGTGAACAGGAGAAGTCCAAATGAACGCCTATCTTCCACGTTCTGTCGCAGTGGTTGCGCTCGTCGCCATCGTCTTGGCTACGTCCGCCCACGCCAACGCCCCGGACGGACGGTACACGATATCCGCGAATACCGTCTACGACACCAAGACCAAACTCACCTGGCAAAGGTCTGTCCTGTCGACCTCGACCCAGTATGAGTGGGCTGGCGCCAAGGCATACTGCAAGGGCCTTAGTCTGGACGGCGGGGGCTGGCGCCTTCCGACGATCAAGGAGCTAGAGACCATCATCGACTTTTCGCAGTCATTCCCACCACTCATAGATTCGACGGCCTTCCCCTTGACACCGGCATACTATTCCTACTTCTGGTCTTCGACACCGTCGCTCGGGGCGGATGCCAGTGCGTGGATGGTCAACTTCAGCTACGGCTCCGTGAGTGACGCTGGCGTCGTGGGCAATTCCTTCTACGTTCGTTGTGTCCGCTGAGGACACTGCGGCAGTCACCCTGATTCGGACGCGCGGGCAGCTCCTTCGTCGACGACGCGGACGATACGATCTGCGCCAACCGCATCCGTGCCGGGTGTCCTCGGCCGCGGGTGGCTGGCCTGAGCCGCACAGAACCTGGTTGACTTACGAAGAGAAGGGGAGATCAGAATAGCCTCCACGCGGAGTGATCCGCTGATAGGTAACCACCACCAGGGGGAAATCGAATGCGCAAGATCCTAGTAGGGTTGATGTTGGTGTGCGCCGGCTGGGCTGCACCCGCACAGGCGAAAGAGACAATCAAGGTCGGCGCCATCTTCGGCGTGACCGGCCCGGCGGCCAACCTGGGCGGCCCCGAGGCTCGCACCCTGGAGATGCTGGTTCAGGAGGTCAACAAGAAGGGCGGCATCAAGGGCAATCCCGTCGAGCTCATCATCAAGGATTCGGGCGCCAGCCCTGAGAAGGCGATTTCCTTCGCCAAGCAGCTCATCGACGAAGACAAGGTCTTTGCCATCATCGGCCCGTCGACCAGCGGCGAGACCATGAAGATCAAGACCCTGGCCGAAGATGGCAAGACCATCCTTTTGTCCTGCGCGGCGGCCGAAGCCATCGTCAAGCCGGTCGGCAAGTACGTCTTCAAGACTCCGCAGAACGATAGCCACGCGGTCCGCAAGATCTACGATCAGATGAAGAAGGCGGGCATCAGCAAGATTGGTGTCGTGTCGAGCAACACGGGCTTCGGCAAAGCGGGCAAGGAACAACTGGAGAAGCTTGCGCCTGAGTACGGCATCACCATCGTTGCCAACGAGGTCTACGACAAGGAGGCTACTGACCTCACCGCGGTGGTGACCAAGCTGAAAGCCGCGGGCGTGCAGGCCTTCGTCAACTGGTCCATCGAGCCGGCCCAGGCCATCGTGATCAAGAATGCCCGGCAGATTGGGCTAGAGATCCCCATCTTCCAAAGCCACGGCTTCGGCAACATCCAGTACGCCAAGGCCGCAGGCCCGGCCGCCGAGGGCGTGATCTTCCCGGCCGGCCGGCTGCTGGTGGCCGAGTCCCTGCCCGCCAGCAACAAACAGAAGGCCGTGCTGGTCAAGTACAAGAGGGACTACGAGACCCGCTACCACGAGGACGCTAGCACCTTTGGTGGCCATGCCTACGATGCGTTCACCATGCTGGTCAAGGCCATCGAGACCGCTGGCCTCGACAAGGAAAAAGTTCGCACCGCCATTGAAGACACGCAAGGCTTTGTCGGGACCGCCGGCATCTTCAACTTCTCGGCCCAGGACCACAACGGTCTCGCGATCGACGCCTTCGAGATGCTGACCGTGAAGAACGGCAAGTTCGTTCCCTACGTCGAGCCAGCAGCCCCCAGCGGGGCGAAGAAAAAGAAGTAGGGTCGACCTGCGGTCGCTCCCGTGGGCGACGCCGTGAGGTAGTGAATTGCGACTAATCCGCGATGTCGCCGCTGCTGTCATCGATTGTGGCGTCGGGCGCGGCCGTGTCCGACATCTGCGCGTCTGGCATCAGCGCCATGTACACCGGGGTAGCCAGGGGAAAGTCCGCCGCTGCGTCCTTGCCGGGGGGCTGGGACTGCGTGGCCGAGTCGCGGTAGGAGTCCACCGGCATCTGAGCCGCATACAGCCCCGCGCTCTCGCCACAAGCGGCGAGCGACATGGTGATTCCCAGGGTCGCGGACATTGTCGCCAGATGTACTACACGCTCGATCCGCTGGCGTATCTCGCGTTCCTTCATCGCCGAGGCCCTCCTCGAAAGCGCACAAGACGAGAATATGCCCGTGGGCCGGTGGATCAAGCCCCCAAACGGGTGCCGGCCAGCCGACAGGTTCTGGCCGCCTGCCCATGTCGGCCGAGCGGCGAGAAACCGCGCCTTCGCAAGCATTTTCGCCCGGGCTCGCGTGGTCCTTGGATTGCAGGACTCACCCTCGCAGTGAAGACCACGGTTACTGTTTCGGGATGGCTCAGTGAGCCCGATGTGCCGACAGGGGACGCGGACATCGATCGGATGGATCCCCTGGATGGCGCGTCAGCACACACGAAGTTCGGACGGCCGCTTCGCAACCGAGTCGTTGCGCCGCCTTCTCTCGTGTCTCACTTGGTGCGCAAGTCGATGGGCCTGACCATCGTGTCGGCACGTACTGTCGAATCTCTCGCCCGGCCTGCGCGCTCGGCCGGTCTGCCGCCGGCCGTGGCCTTGGCGCTCGCGCTGGCAAGAGACTAGGAGCCGCAAAGTTTCGCCGCTATCCCGACCTCGCACTGTCTCGCGCTACACCTATCTCACGCCCCGATTCAGCCGCTAGCCTGGCCAGCCGGGCCGTGGTGGCGTGGTCTGCGCGAAGCGTGTCCACGTCCATGGGCATGCGGTACGTCCAGTTACTGTCATTGACCGTGCCCGGGACGTTCACGCGCTCGCGCGCACCCATAAGATCCTGGAAGGGAAGCAGGCACAGTTCCGAAGGCGCAGCATACAGCACACGCAGGAACGCGTCGCGAATCTGGTCGTCGAAACGCCGGTTCGGGTCGATGCCGTGCAGCCCTGGCAAGCTGGTGAACAGGCGCCGCTCTTCGGGCGAGATGGAGTCCCACCATTCGGCTTGCATCTCAGTGTCGTGCGTGCCCGAGGTGGCCACCGAGATCACGGGCCAGGCCGCCGGGTCGTGCAGCAGGGTCTCTTTCTTGCCGTCGCGCCACACATCGGTTTTTTCCCAGCGCAGAACGCGGTAGCCGGGCAGCCCCAGCCGTGCCAGTGAAGGCCGGAGAAATTCGGGCAGCGCACCCAGGTCCTCGGCCACCACCTGGCCAAAACCCCCGATGATGGAAAGCAAGGTCTCGCCCAGGCGGATCTGGGCCTCCTCGTCCGAAGGCGAGAAGCCTGACTTGCGGCCATCGGCTGATCGGTAGTAGGTGCGGTACATCCCGATAACGTGGTCCACCCGGAAAAGCCCAAACATCTCGCCGGCCCGGCTGGCCCGCTGGCGCATCCAGCGAAACCCGGTGCGCTCCATGGCGTGCCAATCGTAGAGCGGCAAGCCCCAGTCTTGCCCCGTCGGAGAAAACGGGTCAGGCGGCGCGCCCACCCGCATGTCCAGACGGAACAACCCGCGGTTGTTCCACACGTCTGATGAATCGCCCGAAACCACGAAGGGCAAATCGCCCATGAAATCCACGCCCAGGGCCTGCACCTGGGAACGCGCCTTGTGCCACTGGCCATCGAGCTGCCATTGCAGCCAGCAGTGGAAGAGCAGCTCGTCCACGCTTTCTTCGATCACGCGCGAGAGCGCCGCGGGCACGCGGTCGCGCAACTCGGCCGGCCATTCTTGCCAATGCTTGGCCAGGCGGTCGTGCAGGACGCAATACAGGCCATGTTCGGCCAGCCAGTCGTGCTCCTCGCGAAAACGTCGCAGTTCCAACGCGCGGACGCTGCGCTGGTCCCATTCTTCGTCGAGAAACCTGTGAAAGGCGCGGCGAAACGCCCGCAGCTTGAGCGGTCGCACGCGTCGCCAGTCCACCGTGGGGCTGGCCGCAACCTCGTCGAGCAAGCGCTGATCGGCCGGCGACATAGCAGCCCGTCCCCCGGCCATGACGAAGTCCTCGCATTGGTCGAGGCCCAGGTACACAGGATCGATGGCGAAAGCAGTGCTGGCCGAATACGGGCTGGTCTCCCCGCCGCGGACCTCATTGACCGGAAGCAGTTGCACCACGGCCAGCTCGGCCTCGCGCGCCCAGGCGCCCAGGCGCGCCAGATCCGGAATCTCGCCCACGCCCCACCCGGTCTGGGTGCGCACGGAAAAGAGCGGGATGAGCACGCCAGCCCGCCGAGGGTACGCCAGGCGGCGATTAGTCGCTTCAGACCCCGTTTCAGACTCCATCGAATTCACGTAGTGCCATATCGGGTCTATGATGGAGAATCTTGCCGCCCATGACTGACAGTAGTTCTACACCAACTGCAAGCGTGTCTGGTCGCCGCCTGCTCCTCACCGGGGGGGCTGGCTTTATCGGATCCCACTTGGCCGAGCGCATGGCCGCGGACAACGAGATCGTGATTCTCGACACCCTCCGGCGCAACGCTTTGTCGTTGGCAGGCCTCGACAAGCATCCCCATGTGAAGCTCATCCAAGGCGACGTGCTTGACGCTACGGCGGTTCGCCAAGCCATGGAAGGCTGTGACGCGGTCATTCACCTGGCCTCCATCGCGGGCGTAGACACCGTGCTGAAAAACCCCGTCCTCACCATGCGCGTGTCGCTTCTCGGCACCATGAACGTGCTTGAGGCAGCCGCGGCCAAGGGCGGCGTCAAGCGCTTGATCGACTTCTCCACCAGCGAGGTCTTCGGTCGCTATGCCTACAACGTGACCGAGTGGGACGCTACCACCCTGGGCGCGGTCGGCGAAGCGCGTTGGACCTACGCGGTGGCCAAGCTGGCCACCGAACATCTGGCCATGAATTACTGGAAGCAGTACCAGCTTCCCGCCTGTTCCATTCGCCCGTTCAATATCTACGGTCCGCGCCAGGTGGGCGAAGGCGCGGTCCACCACTTCATCATGCGCGCGCTGCGGGGCGAGCCGGTGCAGGTGCATAACGATGGTTCGCAGATCCGCGCTTGGTGCTACGTGGACGACATCGTGGATGGGATCTTGCTTGCGCTGCAGCGCGAGCAGGCGGTCGGCCACGCCTTCAACATTGGCAACCCGCGATCCACTCTCACCATCTATGCCTTGGCCAAGGAGATCATCCGGCTGGCCTCCAGCTCGTCCCACATCGAGCATGTGCCCTGGAAACAGGCCGATGTAGAGTTGCGCATTCCCAACATCGACAAAGCCAAGGAGTTGCTCGCCTTCCGGCCGCGCATCGATCTGGAGGAGGGCCTCTTGCGCACCATCTACTGGTATCGCCGACACTTGGATTCACCATGAGTGACGTTGTATTGCGCGCCGATGATCTGGCCAAGACCTTCAGGCTGGGCTTCTTCCGCAAGCGCATCGAGGCGGTCAAGCAGGCGAGCTTTGAGGTCCGGCGCGGCGAGATCTTCGGCTACCTCGGCCCCAACGGCTCGGGCAAGACCACCACCCTGAAGATGCTGATGGGGCTGGTCTTTCCCTCCCGCGGTCGCGCCGAGGTGCTGGGCCGGCCGGTGCCCGATCGGCGGGCCAAGCGCCGTCTGGGTTACCTGCCCGAGAGCCCGTACTTCTACGACTATTTGACGCCCGAGGAATTCCTCGATCTGGTCGGTGCGTTGTTCGATGTGAAGCGAGCCGAGCGCCGTGCCCGCGCGGACCGCCTCATCGAGCGCGTGGGCCTGTCTTCCGCGCGGGGCCGGCCCCTGCGCAAGTTTTCCAAGGGCATGCTCCAGCGCATCGGCATAGCGCAGTCCCTGATGGGCGAACCGGAGCTGGTGGTGCTGGACGAGCCCATGACCGGGCTCGACCCCATCGGCCGCAAGGAGATCCGCGATCTTATGCTCGATCTCAAGCGAGAGGGCCGCACGGTTCTCTACTCTACCCATATCCTGCCCGACGTGGAGATGACCTGCGATCGGGTAGCCATGATCTTCGCCGGCCGGATCCGAAGCGTGGGGCCGCTGTCCCAACTGCTCACCGCCCGCCTGCTTTCCACCGAGGTCTGTCTGCGACCGGGCGCGGCCGGCCTGCCCGAGCTGCCGGCGGGCGCGCGCAAGAGCGAGAATCCCGACGGCCTGCTCATCGACCTGCCGGCCAACGCCGACGTGGACGCGTTCCTGCGGGCCGTGCTCGCCGCCGGGGCGCGCGTACATTCGCTCACCCCGCGCCGGGAATCGCTGGAGGATCTCTTCGTGCGCGAGGCCGCCAATCAGGACCAGGGGGCCGCATGAGGCGCATCCAGGCCATCGCGTGGAACACTTTCCGCGAAGCGGTGCGGAACAAGATCCTGTATAGCCTGCTCTTCTTCGCGGTGCTGATCATCTTGTCCGCTCTCGCCATGGGCAACCTCACCCTACACGAAGAGATCCGCATGACCCGCGACATCGGGCTTTTCGGCATCGACGCCTTTGGCGTGATCATCGCCGTCTTCGTGGGGGTGAATCTGCTCTACAAGGAGCTAGACCTGAAAACCGTGTACACCATCCTGCCCAAGCCGCTGCACCGCTGGGAGTTCGTTCTCGGCAAGTGGCTGGGCATGCTTTTGACCCTGGCTGTGCAGATGGGGGTCATGGCTCTGGTCCTGGGAGTGACCCTATGGCTGCAAGAGGCGCAGTTCGACGCGCCCATGGTCAAGGCGGTGTGGCTGCTCTTCGTCAACGTCATGCTGGTCACGTCGATCGCCGTGTTCTTTTCGGCCTTTTCCAGCCCGTTTCTCTCCGGCTTCTTCGCCCTCGGTTGCTTCCTGGTGGGCCGCTCGGTGCCTGACATCCGCGCCTTGGCCGCCAAGCTGGGTCCCTTGGCCAAGACCGTGCTGGAGACGGGCTGCACCCTCATGCCCAACATGCACCTCTTCTACCCCTCGGGCGCCATCGTGGGCGCCGAGGAAGTCTCGGTCCATCGCGACTTCGTCAGCGCATCCTACCTGCTGACGACCACCGGGTATGGCGTAGCCTACTCGCTCATCGTGCTGATCCTGGCCATGTTGATCTTCAGGAAGAGAGACTTCGTCTGATGGCCACGCGACGCTGGTTGCTCGTCGCTGTCGGGGTGGCGCTGGCGTTCGTCGTGCTGGCCGTCCGGTTGCTCTACGACGCGCGCAGCGCTTTGCATGCCGGCGAGATGTCCGAGGCACGCGGCGACCGGCTAGAGGCCATCCGCCACTATCAGGATGCGGCCCGCTTGTACCTGCCCGCAAGCCCCTATGTTCGCGACGCCCTGGATCATCTGGAGGCCCTGGCCGCGGCAGCCGCACAAGCGGGCGATGGGCTCGGCGTGCGCGCCGCGCTCGAGGCCGAACGAGCTGCCATTTTGGCCACGCGATCGCTTTTCATCCCGAACGGATCCCGTCTGCCGGATATAGAACAACGTCTGGCCCGCTTGCTGGCTGCCGCCGAGGATCGCTCGGTGGCGCCCGGGGTCAGCCTAGAAGCCAGGGCTGCGTGGCACCTGGAGCGGCTGGCGCGCCGGCCAGGGCCGGCCCTGGCCTATGTTCTGCTGACACTGGTAGGCCTGGTGTTGTGGGTCGGCAGTGCTATCGGATTTGTCAGTAGAGGCCTGGATGCAAAGCTACGTCTGCGGCGCCCTCACGCCATCATCGTCGGCGTTACCTTCGCCCTGGGATTGGCGATGTTTCTGGTCGGCTTGCGGTTCGCCTAGGTGTGAGGAAGCATACCAACAGGACTCATTCAGTTCTGCTATCGTATTCCCCTGGAAGTGCCGAAGGTGACGTTGCCGACATGAAGATCCGATGTGAACGCTGCCAAGCCGAGTACGATCTGGACGATAGCCAGGTGCGCGGCGGCAGAACCGATGTGCAGTGCAGCGTCTGCAAACACGTTTTCGCGGTGGGGCAGCCGGGCTGGAGCCAGGCTGCGGATCGAGCCTCGGCCACAAGCCCCGAGCCAGTCGACAGCGACTGGCTCCTGCAGACCGCGGGCGGAGGAGTTCATCGCCTCCATGGCCTGACGTCGCTGCAGAAGTGGATCATCGAACGCAGGGTCACCCGCCTCGATAGGGTTTCCCACGATGGCCAGGCTTGGCAACGCGCCGGCGAGATGGTCGAGTTGACGCCGTTCTTCGACGTGGTGGACGAGGCCGATGATGCCCGTTCTGACGACGCGGCGGCGCAGGACCAGGCCATGCAAGTCGAGCCTCCCCAGCGCATGTCTACCTCCTCATCACGGCGCCGTTCGTCGCCACAAGCCATGGCCATCTCGGTTCCGAACGACGACGTTCGAGCCAGCTATCCACGGTTTCCGGCCGTCGGCGGAGCGGCCGAGGGGGCCGGTTCGCACGATCATAGCCATGGCGCGCTCAAGATCTTCGTCGGCCTTGCCGTGGCGGCTGGGGTGGCCTTCGCTGGCATAAAGTGGCAGCAGGTTCGCATCCACAGCGCCGCTATCGCGGCCAAAGCTTCCGGCGGCCTCTCGACCTGGACGGTTAGCCGCCGTCCCATGGCCAATCCGCCCGGGGCGCGACCGGAGCAGGGGGCTGGGCCGGCCGTGGTCCAGGGGACCGGCACGACAGCGACGCCCACCCCATCCGCCAGGGGGCCGGTCGTGGAGGCGCTGCCCTCGCCGCCGCCCACCGAGACCGAGGAGCCATCACACAAGGCGGGGCCGGAAATTCCGGTGGCTGCCCCTTCCGAATCCTTCGAGAAGCTGGTCGCCGAGGGAGATCGGACGCTGGAGAATGGATCGGACAGCAAGGCCAACGAGTTCTACCAAAGGGCATTGCGGCTGCGGCCGGCAGGGGCCAAGGCTTTGTCTGGCCTAGGCTTCGTCGCCCTTGACCGTGGCCAGCTCCCGGCCGCCTACGAATTCTTCAAGCGCGCGCTGGCCGCCAAGCCGTCTTTAGGTACGGCCTTGTTCGGGATGGCCGAAATCCATCGCGCCCGCAACGAGAAGGCGCTCGCCCTGCGAAGCTACCAGCGCTACCTGGAACTTTGGCCCAACGGCAGGGAGGCCGCGGCGGCGCGGCGCCAAGTGAGCGCGCTGCAGGCCGGAAAGTAGCTAGCTATTTCACACAGGGACACAGAGGCCGCAGAGCCGGACGAGAAATGGAAGGGTTGGATCTAGCGCAGTCCCGATTCTTTCTTCGCATCCGATCTCTGTGATCCCAGTGCTCTCTGTGTGGAAGAGCTAACTTGTACAGAGATCCTTGTTCCTGGCGATTTTCTGGATGTCGCGCAGGCGGTCCTTGACCTGGGCGGCGCGGGGGGATTTCGGATAGCGCTTCGACAAATCGAGGAAGATGGCCTTCGCGTCGGTGCAGTACTTCATGGCTACGTAGGACTCGCCCAGGTTCCACATGGCCTCGGGGACTTCCGGGGAGCGCGAGAAGCGTGACATGACGGCCAGGTACTCCGCCACCGCGAGGCCGTACTTGAACTCCTGGGCGAAAGACTGCCCGATCTGCAACTGCGCCTGCGACGCGCGCGGGTCGTTGGGGAAACGCTGGATGAAGGCACGCAAGAAACGGCGGGCCTCCTCGCGCATTCCGCCTGCCAGCCGGTTCTGCGATTCCTTCCAAAGGGCGTCCTTGTCCTCGGGTATGGACGGGGCCACTCGCTCGATGATCTTCTGCTGTTCCTGAGCCGTCTTCTGCTGCGTTTGTTCTAGCGCCGCCAGCCGCTTCTGCAGCTCGTCGAGAAGGTACTTAGCCTCCTCGAGCTTGCCGGTGAGGGCGGCAAGATCGCTTTCGTCGCGCGCCACCTTGGTACCAAGGTCAGCCGAATTGCGGCCGAGCAGAGCCGTGGCCTCGTCGAGAACCTTGCGCAGGCGAGCCATCTGATCGTTGGTCTGGGTCTCGATGGTCTCCATGCGCTTGGAGAGCTTGGAGATGTCGTCGCGCAGTTTGTCGCCGTCGCCGCTGGTCATCAAACAACCAGCGGCCAGCACGACCGCGAGCATGCTGCCCGCGGTCGCGTGGGGGAGCACGCGCGGCCCTATCGCCATTCGGAATCGACGCGACGGTCCTTGGCCCAGCCTGTCTCGCTGGTGCCGGTGGCGTCCAAGGCCCCACGTGGCACGACGGACATTCGGCTGGCCGCGATTCCCGTCCGCTTGAGATAGTCTTTCACAGACTGGGCGCGCCGGTCAGAGAGCGCCATGTTGTATTCGGTGGTGCCACGCGGATCGGCCCGGCCCACCAGGCTGACGCTCATCTCCGTCTTCTTCAGGCAGGTCGCATTCTGGGCCAAGGCGCTGGTGGCAGCCGAGGTTAGGTTAGACTTGTCGAAGTCGAAGTAGACCGTCTCCAGATCGCAGGGCGGCTTGGCGGGCTTCTTCGGCGCGCCCACGCACAAGCCGTGTACGCACTCCTGATCCTGGGCGCAATTCTCATCCTTGGTGCACTGGGGAATGGAACAACGTCCAGTCATGCAGAGTCTTCCTGTCGGGCACTGGATGTCGGACGTGCAGGCCTGGCAGCGGTTGGCTGCGCAGATCTCGCCCGGTTGGCACTGCGAGACATCTCTGCAGTAGCCGGGAATGGCGTCGCAGCGTCCGGCATTGCACTGGCGACCCTCGCCGCAGTCACCAGCGTTGCGGCACTTCTGACACTTGCGGCCCACACAGAATTCCTTGTCTTTGCAATCCTTGTCGGTGTCGCAAGCAGGGTAGTCGGGTTTGCACCCAGCCGCTGCCACGAGCAAGAGAGCCCCGAAACATCCAAGTACCAAATTATTCTTCATGTTTTGCATGGCCTTCCCTCGCCAGCTTTCTAGGGCGGCTTTTGCTCTCTGTCAACGGCCATCAGTGTCATGGGTCACCAGAGTCTCGGGGAACCCACCCCGGGGCTGGAAATCGTGCTATGGGAGGAGCCGAAAGCCCTGCGGCATGGATTGGCTGCTCACCCACCTAACCTCACTCGCGCCGTCAGCCATCTACGACACCTTGGCAGGTATTCTACTGCTATGCGGCTTGGGGCTGCCGATCCCGGAAGATGTCTCCCTCATTTCCGCCGGCTATCTGGCCCACCTGGGCATCGTGCACGTGCACACGGTTCTTCTAGTGTGCTTCGCGTCTGTGCTGGGGGGCGATTGCATTGCCTTCACCCTGGGTCGCCTGTTCGGCTCGCGCTTGCTTGACAGTCGCTTAGCTCGGCGCGTCTTCAGGCCGCGCAAGCAAATCCGTGTGCGCGCCTACTTCCGGAAGTTCGGCAGCAAGGTCATCTTCATCGCGCGTTTCTTGCCGGGTTTGCGTTTTTCGATCTTCTTGTCGGCTGGAACCCTGCGGGTTCGGCCATCCGTCTTCTTCACCTATGATGCGCTCGCGGCCTTGGTTTCGGTGCCCACGTTGGTCTACCTGTCCTGGGCTTTCGGCGAACACATTGACCATGTGGTTAGCTGGGTCCGCCGCTCCGAGTACGGCATCCTGATTGTTGTCCTGCTGGCTTCGGTGTGGATCGCGGTGAAGATGCTGCGCAAGCGTCGGCCGCCAAAAGCGTGACGGGTCCCTCAAGGACCTTGTCCGCCCGATGGGCCGCGCAGCTACGGGAACCGGACCTGCACGCCAAGCCCGGTGTCTAGCTCCATGCGGAACCAGCGCGCGAACCCCATGGTCCATCCGACCTGGAAGAAGAAGCCCAAGTTTTTGACAACGTCGTACATCAGACCGTCGGCGTTGCGAATCGCAAAGTCGTTCGAGTTCACGGAGGTGTAGTCTGTGTGGTCATAGATGAGCTGACCGGTGACATAGAACTTCAACGCCACGCCCTGGTCCAGCCAGTAGCGCACCCCGGGCGCCAGCGCGAACTGATGACCGCCTCCCTGGGCGGGATCCCTCTGCACGCCAAAGCGCAGGTCAGCAATGAGATCGACGCGCGGGTGGAAACCATAGGAGAGCTGCAGGTCGAGGAAGAAGGGCAGAGTGTGACTGCACACCCGTCTGGAGTTGTTGCCCGAGGAGTCGCCGCACTGGATGCCATCCTTGTACGGAACCACCACTCGGTACCCGGTGCCGGGCATAAGCGATATCCCGCCTTGCTGAAAGTGATTGAATACGGCTGGCCGCCGCGACACCGGCGGCGGTTCGGCCTGGTCTGCAGGAGGCTCGGTCACCCGAGCTGCCCGCTGGCCCGACGTCTTGCCGGTCGGCTTGGAGGTCGAGTTAGTGCTGTCGTCGTCTTCCTCTTCAGCTTCTGCCTGGGGCGCCGCTTTCGCTGCGGGTTTCTGCCCGGCCCAAACTTTCCTGGCGGAAGCTCCCGCCATAGCGATCATACTTATGAAAATGACGACGCGACATGGCGTTTGCATGGCAGGCAACAGTATCGGATGAGCGCGAGCCGTTTTCCAGAGCCGCGAACGATCGGCCGCCGGCCCGTGCTGGCCGCGCTGCTCGGCGTTGGGATTTGGGGCCGGTTCGGCCTGGCTCGCGCCATAGGCGATTCGTCGCGGATTCGTTTGGCGCGGCTCCACCTGCCTGACCTTCCTGATCCGCGTCCAACCGCCTTGCGGCGTCTGGCATGGGAATTGGAACGTCGCACTAGCCTGCTCGCCGTACCTGACCCTATCGTGCTGGCCCCCGCCAGCCCAGAGCTCTTCCGCTATCCACTGATCTTGCTTTCGGGCGATCGCGCGTTTTCCCTGCCTTCCGAAGCTGAGATGGTGCGGTTGCGGCGCTTCCTGACTTTTGGCGGCTGCCTGCTGGTTGATTCGGCCGAGGGTAGGGCAGGCGGCGCTTTCGACGCCTCGGTGCGCAAGCTGCTGGCGCATGTCCTGCCTGGCGACATGCCGGCCCGTGTGCCTGACGAGCATGTGCTGTGGAAGTCATTCTACATTCTGCACGGGGTGGCTGGCCGCCTGCTAGCGGCGCCCTATCTTGAGGGCGTGGAACGCGATCGCCGTCTGGCGGTGATCTACACGCAGAACGATCTATGCGGCGCCTTGGCGCGCGACGGATACGGCCGTTGGGAGCACGACGTGGTCCCGGGCGGGGAGGAGCAGCGCGAGCAGGCCTTCCGTTTCGCGGTCAACGTCGTGATGTACGCCCTGTGCCTGGACTACAAGACCGAACAGGCCCACATAGATTTCATCATGCGCACGCGACGAGCCCATCCGGGGATCCCATAGAGTTAGCTTCCCCACCGCAGCGGAATGCTTGCATATGCAAGTTTTGGGCGCTAGAGCTACCGGGCCATGCAGTTCGGCAGTCCCTCGGAGACTCGTGCCTTCATCCCGTCTGTTGCCGTCACCCTCGCGGTGTCTCTGGCTGCGCTCGCCTGTTCCAAGGGCGAGGCGGGTCCGACCACACGCGCCCGCATCGCGCCCCAGGTCGTGGTTGCCAAGGTGGTGGCCCGCGACGTTCCTGTCGAGGTCCACGCCCCGGTCGACCTGCGTGCCCTGGAACAGGTCGACGTGGGCTCCAAAGTTCTCGGCTACGTCGATGCTATCCTGGTCGACCGCGGGGACCGGGTGCGCAGGGGTCAAGTCATCGCATTGGTGCGGCCCAGTGATCTGCCTGACCAGTTGGCGGCCGCTCGCAGCGTTTTTGGCCAGACCAAGGCGTCGGCGATTCTAGCGCGTACCAACTACGATCGGGCAAACAAGTTGGCGCCCACCGGAGTGGTCAGCCAGCAAGAACTGCAATCAGCCACCGCAGCAATGGCCTCGGCTGAATCGGCCCAAGCGGCGGCCCAGGCCCAGATCTCCGGCCTGGCCATCCGCTTGGGCGAGACGCGCATCACCTCTCCCATCGAGGGAGCCATCGCCGCTCGCCGGCTCGATCCGGGCGCTCTGGTCGGACTGCCCGGCGGCGTTGCCATCGTCACCGTGGTCCGCACGGATCGCCTGCGCGTCTTCATCACCCTCAACGAATACGACGCGGCTGGGGTAAGTCTGGGCAAGGACGCGCATGTGGAGCTGGATGCGCTGCCGGGCCGTACCTTCCCGGGCAAGGTGGTGCGCCTGGCGCCGTCTTTCGATCCACTCACGCGCACGCTGGAAGCAGAGGTGCAGCTTCCCAATCCGTTGGGTGAACTCCGTCCGGGCATGTATGGCCGCGGGTCGATCGTGCTTGAGATACACCCCGGCAGGCCCGTGGTGTCGGTCGACGCGGTCCAGATCTCGTCGGACAAGAAGTACGTCTTCATCCTGCACGACACCAAGGTCGAGCGCCGGACCATCGAAACCGGCGCCGACGTGGACATGGGCGATGCACTCGAGATCCGTTCTGGCCTGCAGGTGGGCGAGGAGGTCGTGATCGCGGGCGCGGACGGGCTGTCGGATGGCACCACGGTGCGCGTGGTTCGCGAGGTCAACCCCTACTCGGGCGAAAAGACCACGGTGGCGGCCTCGCCCGCAACAACGCAGACCACGACCGCCCGCCAGCCCCGCAAGCCCAACTAGTTCGGATCGGGGTCAGCAAACCATGTGGCTCACACGTCTCGCTCTCCGCAATCCGGTTCTCATCCTGATGCTTTCGCTCATGCTCATCGTGCTGGGCGTGGTGTCGCTGAATCGGCTGTCAGTCGACCTGTTCCCTGACATCACCATCCCGGTCATCCGCATCGCCACCTTCTATACGGGTGCGGGACCGCAAGACATCGAGAAGTCGATTACCCAGCCCATCGAACGCGCAGTCAGCGCCTCGCCCGGCGTGGACAAGGTGGAAAGCTCGTCCAAGCAGGGCGTTTCGCTCATCAGCGTATGGTTCAACTACGGAACCAACCTCGACAACGCCCAGTTCGAGGTGTCCCAGCGGATCGCCCAGATCCTCAACATCCTGCCACCCGGCATCCAGCAACCCTTCATCATCAAGTTCGACATCACCAGTCTCCCCGTCGTCTCAGCCGTGGTGTCGAGCGACTTGCTCGACGAGAAGCAGCTCTACGATATGGCGTACAACACCATCGAGCCGCAGTTGGAACGTATTTCCGGGGTGGCTAGCGCAACCGTCGCTGGCGGCAAAATCCGCGAGATCGAGGTCATGGCCGACCGCGATGCCTTACGGGCACGCGGTCTGGGGATTCTTGATCTGGAAAATGCCGTGCGCGGGTCGAATTTCCTCTTGCCCAGCGGCAGCCTGCGCGCCGGGAATCGCGACTACAACGTCTTCACCAACACCCAAGTCCCTGACGTGCGACCTCTGCGCGACGTGGTGGTGCGGGCCACACCGTCGCCAGCCGGGCAAGGGCCGGGCGTGGTCAGGGTGTCGGACGTGGCCAAGGTGGAGGACCTGGCCGCCGACCAGACCGAGATCGTGCGCGTGAACGGAAAGCGGGGTGTCTTTCTGCGCGTGCTCAAGCAACCGGGAGCCAACACCATCGCCGTGGTGGACGCGATCCGCGACGCCATCACCAAGCTGCGCGGCGTGCCCGCCAACGTGAAGGTCGAAATTGGGTTCGATCAGTCGCTCTACATCCGCTCGGCCGTGGCGGCGCTCCAGCACGAGGCGGCCCAGGGAGGCGTGCTGGCGATCCTGGTCATCCTGTTCTTCCTGGTGAATTTTCGCGCTACCGGGATCATCGGGGTGGCCATTCCACTCTCCATCGTGTCGACCTTCGTGCTGCTCTATTTCACCAACCAGACACTCAACGTCTTCACCCTGGGCGGCTTGGCCTTGGGCGTGGGTCGCTTGGTGGACGACTCCATCGTGGAACTGGAGAACATCCACCGCCACCTTGCCCTGGGCCAGAACCGGCGCAACGCCGTGCTGATGGCGGCGCAGGAAGTGGCCATGCCCATCCTGGTGTCGACCATCACCACCATCGTAGTGTTTTTTCCGGTGCTGTTCATGGTCGGGATCGGGCGCTATCTGTTCCTGCCGCTGGCCTTGACCATCGCCTTCGCCCTGCTCATGAGCTTCTGGGTGTCGCGGACCGTGACACCCCTGCTTTGCTTCTATTGGCTCAAGGAAGGCGGCCACGAGAACAAGGGTTTTGCCGCCAAGGTCACCGGCTGGTTCGACCGTGTCGACGCGGCCTACGGCCGCTCGCTGGAGTGGGTGCTGCGCCATCGGCTGCTGACCGTGGTGGGAATCGTGCTGTTCTTCATCGGCAGCATGTTCGTCAAGCGCGGCATCGGCAGCGAGTTCTTCCCTGACAGCGACGAGTCGCAATTCAGCATCACCTACAAGACGCCCATCGGAACCCGGGTCGAGCGCACCGAGGAAGTGACGGAGCGGCTGGAGGCGATCGTGCAGAAGGAGCTGGCGCCGCTCGGCAGCGGTGCCAAGGCCCAGCGGATATTCACCACGCAGCTCTCGGACACCGGCCTGCCCCTGGGCCGCACCGCCATTTTCAGCCAGAACACGGGCACCCACGCGGGCAGTCTTTCGGTCAACCTGGTGTCCAGAGGCGAGCGTCCAGTTAGCGACGTGTGGGCGGCCGAAAAGGTGCGCGCGGCCCTGCGCGACAGCTTGCCCGGAACCCAAGCCTACTTCTTCGTGGGCGGCATCGTAAAGCGCATTCAGAATATCGGGGCCACCGCACCCATCGACGTGGAGGTCCTGGGCTACGACCTCGACGATGGCTCGCGATATGGGACAAGCCTGCTGACCAAGATGCGCGGCCTGACAGACGCAAAGGGCCGGCCGTTGTTGACGGATGTCCAGTCGTCGCGCGAGGAGAACAGCCCGGAATTGGACGTGGTGGTGGACCGTCAGAAGGCCGGCCTGCTGGGCGTTTCCGAGCAGGACGTGGCGCAGACTATTCTGGTCAGTCTGCTCGGCAACACGCAGATCACCCCGGTGCCGTTTACCGATCCCAAGACGGGCAATGAGTACTACGTCAACGTGCGCATGGCGGATGCGAACCGCGGGCATGTGTCGGACCTGGGCGATATGTTCGTGCGCACGCCCGGCGGCGGGATCGTGACGGTGGACACCCTAGCGCGCATAGACCGGCGTAGCGGTCCTGTCATGATCGACCGCAAGTACTTGCAACGCATCGTGCACGTGACTGCCAACGTCGCGCCTACCGCGGATTTGGGCGCGGCCAGCGAGGCGGTCCAGCGAGTGGTCGACAACACGCCGCCGCCCGAGGGTTTCTCCGCCACTCTTGGCGGCCAGACCCTGGAACAACAAAAAGCCTTTCGAGGTCTGGCGTTTGCCGCGCTCATGGCGCTCGCCCTAGTGTACATGGTGCTGGCCAGCCAGTTCAAGTCGCTCATCGACCCGCTGGTCATCATGTTCAGCGTGCCCCTGGGCGTGTCGGGCGTATTCATCATGCTGTACCTGACCGGCACCAAACTGAGCGTGAACAGCTTCATGGGCATCATCATGATGGTGGGCATCGTGGTGTCGAACGGGGTTCTGCTGGTCGACTTCGCCAACGTGCTCCGTCAGCGGGGCAAGCCGCTGCATGAAGCCACCGTGCTGGCAGGCCGCACCCGCCTGCGGCCCATCCTGATGACCACCATCGCCACCATCACCGCCCTTATCCCCATGGCTCTCGGTATCGGCGAAGGCAGCGAGACCAATCTGCCGCTGGCCCGCGCGGTCATCGGCGGCCTTATGGTGTCGACCTTCTTCACGCTCTTCTTGGTGCCTTCGCTGTACACGGTGCTCGATCGTTTCGCCAAGCGGGTCTCGCCCCAGGACGAGGATCTTGGCAGCGGCCGGAAGGCGGCGGAGGATCCGGCCCATGCCTAGCCGCTGCCTATGTCTCGCCGGCTGCGCGGCGCTGTTGGCCGCTTCTCTGACCGCTCGCGCTCAGGAATCCAGCGAGCCCCCGCCCGTGCCCAAGCTGCAAGACGCCGCGACCGACACAGGCAGCGCCTACGAGAAGATCACGATGACCGAGGCGGTGCGACGGGCGCTGGCGCGCAACGTGACCACGCTGGTGGCCCTGGCCGAGATCGATCGCGCCCAGGCTTTGCTCGGCGAAGCGCGC
>Ga0182011_10001208_pt1 | contig 22692 bp, 21 predicted proteins | sample 711E1DmetaG_FD_120481 | JGI IMG/M metagenome (GOLD analysis project Ga0182011, IMG submission 120481) | Permafrost microbial communities from Stordalen Mire, Sweden - 711E1D metaG | ecosystem: Environmental > Terrestrial > Soil > Wetlands > Permafrost | place: Sweden: Stordalen | collected...
GCTCGGGAGTTCCCTCCCGGCCTCAGCGCAGATCGGCCTCCGCCGCCGGACACCGCTAACTCCAGGGACTGTTTTACACCCGAAATCAGCGGCGAAGCAAAGATACAAGCGCAGAGTCTCGTTTTTCAGAGACTCTGCGGCTCGTGCATGTGCAATGGGGCGTATGATCCCCTTGCGTGTCCTTCTTGCGCCGCCCGGGATTGGAAAGGCAGGAGTCAGGAGTCAGGAGTCAGAAGTCAGAAGTCTGAAGGCGCTGGTTCAACTCTTGGTTGTCCAACCCTCTTCAATCCCTTTCTCAAAAGAAGCAACAGCAGCTTTTCAAAGCCGGCCTTGGCGCTTCTCATTCGGGTAACGACTCAATGACTCAATGAGTCAATCATCAATTTCTCCTATTAACTAACCAGAAAATGGTGGAACTTAGCCGTTGGATTCGGTGTCCAATAGGATGAAGGAGAAAGTGAACAGCCAACGGAGCGCTCCGTGGCCGCCACCTTAACTTCGGAAGCAACCGAATTTTCGAGGAGGTGCAGCCATGTTTGTCGAAGCGTTGCTGGAATCTTCGCCCTCGCGGGCGCCCGTGCTGAAGAAAGGTCATTACTTTTGCGCCACAGCCTGCGGCGCGCTGGCCTCGCTTGCCTGCTTCTTCGCGCTGGGGCGGCTGTTTCCCCTCACCCCAATCAGGGCGCCTGCCATTCAATCGCTGCTCTTCGGGACAGTGGTTGCCGCTTTTGCGCTGATGCTCTGTTACGTGCACGCCGACTCGCGACAGTTGGGGATGAACACTGCATTTTGGGTCGCGCTGACCTTTGTTCTGAACTTCGCAGGCTTCGTTTGCTTCCTCGTCTATGCAGCAGCCAGGACTGGAGACTGGAAGCGGGCTGCCATTCCGTGCGCATATATCGGTGAAGCCCTCCTGGTCGGAGCCATGGCGCTGGTTCCGCTCATCTATACGGAGGCGTTGCCCAAGGCAGTATGGATGGAAGTGTTGCGGGTTCCTTCGCCTCCGCTTCCTCCTCCTTCGTCCGTGGGGACACAAGCCGCGCCAAGACCGGCACGAGGTGTCAGCTCCGACGAGATTCTCAAAGCCCCACCGTCGATCCCGTCAACAATTGCGCAAATCCACGACGAACCTCTCCCACCCGCACAGTTCCCATCGACATCTATCGGGGTTCCGGGAGGAATCAATGACGGGCATTCCAACGCTGGGCTCGATCCTGTATTGCGAAGCATCCTCCGAAACGCCACGCCGCAACCGCCCCCTCCTCAAAAATCCATTGCTACCCCACCGGTGCGGATTCGCGTGGGCGGAATCGTGAGCGCCGCCAGGCTTATTTACCAACCCAAACCCGATTATCCCGAAATCGCCAAGACGAGCAGGACCGAGGGAGCCGTGGAGTTTGAAGCAGTCATTGGCAGGGATGGAACGATAGAAGATCTGAAAGTGCTCAGAGGCCATCCCTTGTTGGTGAAGGCTGCGCTCGAAGCGGTGCGGCAATGGCGCTATCAACCCACCCTGCTGAACGGTGAGCCCATTGAGGTCGTAACGGAGATTACGGTGAATTTCAAACTGGCGGAATGAGCTGACGACTGTGGCTGGCAAACTCCACCAGCGGCGCCACCCCTCGTTCTAAGGGCGCGGAGTGGCCGAAGACCAGCGTCTTGATGCTACTGTCGCCGGCCAGGCGGCGCGCAAGCTCCGCCAAAGATTTCCGGTTCTGCGCCGTACTCTCGCTGAAAATCCAGTGCGCCGCTTTGAGGCGACCGTGTTTGTCTTGGTTGGCGCTGTCGCCCAGGAACAGGTTCTCCCCGATGGCGTACGCAGCGCTTCCCGGCGTGTGGCCCGGCAGGGCGAAAACGCGGACGCGAAAGGAACCCAACTGCACCACCTCGCCATCCTGCAAGGTTCGGGAAAGGCGAATGCCGGTAGGCCTTGGGGGCCTGAAACGCAAGAGCGGACCTCCGCCTGAGGAGCGGCCCTCCACGACCTCCACCTCTGCGGCAAGCGCCATTACCTGCGCCTTCGGGAACTTCGCAACCCCCCCGATGTGATCGGAATGGCCATGGGTCAGTAGAATCACCTTCACGTCGTCGGGGCCCAGACCGCGACGGGCCAATTCCGCAAGAAGGGCCTTCGCCTGGACGTCGTTGCCGGCATCGACCAGCGCCACCTCGTGCTCGCCTAATGGCACCAAGCCCGCGCTCACGAAGCCATCCTTGACAAGCGTCATGCCGTTTATTTCCACCCGCTCCCGCAAGCGCTTCAAGGTTAGGAACGGGCCAATGACCATGCCCACCGCGGCAACCAAGATCAGAATGACTGCAAGCGCCACGATCCACCACATACAGTGCCTCCTTAAGCGAGGGTTTCCGGTTTCGTCCTATGGGCAGGATGAGTATACACCGATGTTTATTCCCGGTTTGCCCGACCAACCGGCCGTATCCCGCTCTCTGACCTGCTTCCATCCTGTGATCCAAGAACTCCTCACATGAGTCGAGTCAAAGGTGCGGTATACTGACGCTATGGCCACCATCGACATTGCCAGTCTTAGTCTCGAGGAGCGGCTTCGGCTCCTGGATGAGCTTTGGGAGAGTCTCTCTCGGACGCCCCTGGCGATCCCGCTGACCGAGGCCCAGCGCGCGGAGTTGGACCGGCGGTTGAATGAGCTCAACCGCGAGGGACCAGTCGGCATCCCCTGGGACGTGGTGCTCGGTCGGATTCGGGGTCGCGCCCAGTGAGGCAATTGCTCGTCCGCCCCGCAGCCGCCGCGGATATTGAGGAAGCGTATCTACGGTATGAAAAGCAGCGGGCAGGGCCTCGGCGAGGAGTTCTTGGCCGCCGTCGATTGCCTGCTGGGCGAAATCGTGGCCCATCCAACCACCTATCCGGTAACTCATCGAGAAGCCAGACGGGCGCTTCTCCGCCGATTTCCGTATGCAGTCTTCTTTCGAGTCTACGGTGAAACCGTTGTCGTCCTTGCGTGCATGCACGGACGGCGCGATCCTACCCGCTGGAAGGCTCGCACCTGACGGAAGGAGCTCCACCGCGGCCAGCAGCCGCGCTCTGCTGGCCCTATCTTCAAGTGGCACGTGGCATGGGAGCGCGTTGGTAAAAGGGAAGGGCTACCACTTCGGCGACTGTGCCGGACGGAAACTCCAATCTTGTTCCGGGTTCCGAGACTTCGTGGCGGAGGTAAGCCAAAGCAATGGTCTTGAGGAGCGTGGGCGAAACACAGGAGCTGGTGACTTCGCCGATCTCTCTGCCCTCTCGGACCAGCTTCTCGCCCGGGGGCGGTGGAACCTCTGACTCCACGATGAGTCCCATTAATTTCCAGTTCACGTGTCCGCGGCTCCGGGCCCGCTCCACGATTTCCTGGCCGACGTAGCAGCCTTTGGTGAAGCTCAGAGCATTCCACAATCCCGCTTCATTGGGGATGGTATCCTCACCGAGTTCCTGACCGTAGCGGGGGATGCCAGCTTCGATCCGCAGAGTCTCCAGCGCCTGGGTCCCGCAGGGAAGCATGCCATAAGTAGGAGCTTGCCCGCAGGCAGCGCCCCAAACCGCCAGCAGCCCTTTCGCCCCCGCCCAGACTTCATAGCCTTCCTCGCCGGTGCTGCTCACGCACACTACGCGCACGGGGAAGCCGGCGTAGTTGGTGGCGAAATGATCAAACTCCTGCATTGCGGGAAGGTCGACGTGCAGGGTTTTTTCAAGCAATGGACGCGAGCGCGGTCCCTGAAAGGCGAGAACGTAAAGGTCCAGGGGTTCGAATTCCACTTGATCACCGATAACGTAACGCTGGAGGCCAAGCAGCGCCTTGTCCCGCAGGTCGGCGTCGGTATCGACGAAGAAGCGGTCCCCGGCGCAGTAAAGGCGCATGTCCACCAGAATATGTCCCTGGGGGTTCAGCAACGTAGCGTATGTTCCCTGGCCAGGAGCAAGCCGCTTGATGTCGTTCGAGACCATGCGGTGAAGGAACTTGGCATGGTCCCGGCCCTTCATGGCGAACTTGCCGCGAAAGGAGAAATCAGAGAGGCCGGAGGCCTCACGCACCGCCTTGTGCTCCGCCACAGGGTGGGCGAAACACATAGGAACAAGGGCGCCATGATACTCGCCCAGCGTGGCGCCTTGTGAGAGGTGATAGTCAACCAAGGGAGACGTGAACAGAGATGAGTCCATTTGTTAATTGAGGCACGCTATTGCAGGGGCGGGGCTTGTGCCTGCCCCTCCCTGGACGCCCACAAGGGGCGCCCCTACAGGAAGCCGAGTTGGAGCTTGGCGGCTTCTGACATCATATCTTTGGTCCACGGCGGATCCCACACCACGTCGACTTTGACGCTCTTGATGCCCGGAAGCACGACGATCTTGTCTTCGACTTCTCCCGGGAGTGAGCCCGCCGCAGGGCAGCCCGGCGCGGTCAGCGTCATCTTCACGGAAGCATGGCCTGAAGTATCCACCTTGGCCTCATAGATTAACCCGAGGTCGTAGATATTCACCGGAATCTCCGGGTCGTAGCAGGTGCGCACAGCCGCAATCATCTTGTCCTGAAGCGCGATGGCCTCCGAAACCGTCAGGGGGGTTAGCTCGTCCATGGCTTATTTCACTCCGTCGTCGCCGCTTTCTGGTCGCCGTCGAGCGCGCTGCGAAGTGTGTGCCACACCAGGGTGGCGCACTTGACGCGCACCGGAAACTCGCATACTCCGGAGAAAGCGGCCAGTTTCCCCAAGGCCGGAGTCTCGCCCTCAGCGTGGGTTTTTCCGGTGACGAGGTCGTGAAAGGTCTCGAAGAGAGCTTCAGCCTCGGCTCGCGTCTTCCCCTTTAGAATTTCCGTCAAGATCGACGCGGAGGCAGTGGAAATGGCACAGCCAGTCCCCTGGAAGCTGATGTCGGTGATCCGGTCGTCCTGGAGTTTCAGATAAACGGTGAACTTGTCGCCGCAGAGGCGATTGTAACCGTCCGCGTGCCGGTCAGCATCCGGCATAGGATGAAAGTTCCGCGGTTTCTTACTGTGATCGATAATTAGTTCCTGATAAAGTCCTTCGAGTTCTGACATAGGAATAAGTCCAAAGTCCCTATCCTGTCATCCTGAGGAGTCCCGGTCTGATCGGGACGACGAAGGATCTCGGCAGTCATCTATTCGGCTAAATGCAGAGATTCTTCTCCCGCCCAGCGGGATCAGAATGACATACGATTACTTCTTACCAACCTCCGAACTAACACCTCATCCGAAAAGAGCCTTCACTCTTTGGATGCCCGCGGCCAGCGCGTTGATCTCCTGCTTGGTGTTGTAAAACGCCAGCGAAGCGCGCACCGTAGCGGGCACGCCAAAGCGGTCCATGACCGGCTGAGCGCAATGGTGGCCCGTCCGAACCGCGATGCCCTCGCGATCCAGAACAGTCCCCACGTCGTGGGCGTGTACGCCTTCCAGAACGAATGAAATGACGCCGGCCTTCTCGCGCGCCGTGCCGATGATCCTGACGCCGGGGACCTGATTGATGGCCTCTGTGGCGTAAGCAAGCAAGGCGTGCTCGTAGGCGGTGATGTTCGCCATGCCTACCTGGTTCACATAGTCAAGGGCGGCGCCAAGCCCGATGGCGTCCGCAATGTTGGGCGTCCCAGCTTCAAACTTATAAGGGATCACATTATAAATTGTCTTCTCAAAGGTCACGGAACTGATCATATCACCGCCGCCCTGAAAAGGAGGCATCGAATCGAGGAGCTCGGCCTTGCCGTAAAGCGCCCCAATTCCCGTCGGCCCAAAAACCTTGTGCCCTGAGAGTGCATAGAAGTCGCAGCCCAGGTCCTGAACGTCAACCTTCATGTGAGGCGCCGCTTGGGCGCCATCCACGAGCACCGGAACATTCATGGCATGCGCCCGCTGGATAATCTCACGCACGGGATTGATGGTGCCGAGGGCGTTGGATACATGGGCGGCAGCGACAATGCGCGTGCGGGCGTTCAGGAGCTTTTCGAATTCCTCCATGATCAGCTCGCCCCGGTCGTTGATGGGGGCCACGCGCAGGACGGCATTTTTCTCCTCGCACAGCATCTGCCAGGGAACGATGTTCGAGTGGTGCTCCATGGCAGTGATCAGGACTTCGTCACCTGCCTTCACGTTTTGCCGCCCGTAGGATTGCGCCACCAGGTTGATGCCTTCCGTGGTTCCGCGCACGTATACAATCTCCCGCGAATCGGGAGCGTTCAGAAAGCGCTGGATTTTCATCCTCGCGCCTTCATAGGCCTCCGTCGCACGCTCGCTTAAGAGGTGAACCCCGCGATGCACGTTGGAGCAGTCGTACATGTAGAAGCCAAGAATCGCATCGATCACTTTGCCTGGCTTTTGACTGGTGGCCGCGTTGTCGAGATAGACGAGCGGCTTCCCGTGCACCTTCTGTTTAAGAATCGGGAAATCCTCCCGAATCCGCTTCACATCGAAAGCGGGACTGGATGATTCGCGGGCGGGTATTTGGATCGCTTCACGCGTGGTGGCCATCATCCCTCCTTGGCCTGCTGGCCCCGCGCCAGACGAGCAAATAAACCTTCCCTGAGCCGCTCGCGCAGTGGTTGATACTTGATCCGCTCCAGGACGTCGTTGGCAAAGGCGTAAGTGAGCAGGTCGCGCGCTTCCTGAAGGCCGATGGCGCGGGAACGCAGATAGAAGACCGCTTCCGGATCGATTTGCCCGATGGTGGCGCCGTGTGTGCACTTGACGTCGTCAGCGTAAATCTCCAGCCCCGGTTTGGTATCGATGATGGCTTTTTCGGAAAGAAGAAGGTTTTTGTTGCTTTGTTTGGAATCGGTCTTTTGCGCGTCCTTGCGGACAATGATTTTGCCGTTGAAGACTGCAGAGGACTCTCCATCCAGAACGCCTCGATAGACTTCCCGGCTGCTACAGTGCGGCTTGGCGTGGTCCAGGGTGGTTTGGTTGTCAACGTGTTGGCGGCCAGTAACAACGTACAGGCCGTCGAGTGTTGCCTCGGCGCCCTCGCCGTCCAGAACGGATTTCACTTCTTCGCGGACAAGAGCCCCGCCAATCGCGATGGAATGTGTGGCGACGCTGCTCGAGCGCTCCTGGTGGAACTCGAGCCGTCCAAAGTGGAACGCCGTTTCGCTTTCTTGCTGAATCCTGTGATACTCGATGACGGCCCCTTCACCCACCACGACTTCGCTCACCGCATTGGTGAAGTAAACCCCCGCCGGCGTCAAGCTCTTCGCCACTGAGGTACTAAAGAGCGGCGCTGCGTCTGGCCCTACATACGCTTCAATGACGGTAGCTTGGCTTTCTCGCCCGGCAATAATCAGGTTGCGCGGATAGGACACCGTGGGAAGGCCGCCTGGGTCGGATATGTAAAGCAGGTAAATAGGCTTCTCGAGCACCACACCCTTGGGGATCTCAAGGAATGCCCCGTCCTCCAGGAAGGCCGTATTCAGAGCCACAAACGCGTGCTCCTTGTAATCCGCAGCGTAGCGGGTCAGGTGACGTTGCAACATCTTCCCGTCGCCCGCCAGCACTTCCGCCAGGCTGCCGGCCCTGGCGCCCTGGGGGAGAGCTTTCAGCGTCGAAAGCTGTTTCGAAAAACGCCCATTGATGAAGACGAGCCGCGGGCATCCGAGGTCCGCAAGGGGAAGGCGGCTGATTCGCTCGCCCAAAGATGCAGCGGACTCTCCGCGCACTTCGCCAGCGCGCTCAAATGGCACGGCGGCTATGGGCGCCACGTTGGTGTTCCGCCACTCTTCCTGGCGCGTGGTCGGGAACCCCATCTCAGCAAAACTCTCAATGGCCGCTCTGCGGATTTCATGCAGCCACGGGGCCGCGCCGGCAGCAAGGCGCTCCTCAATCTGCCTGAAGCTAGAAAGGTAAACACCTTCTGTTTCTTTTAAAGCAATCATCAGCTCAATATTCCCTTCGTGGCGTGAGCGGAGCAAAGAGTCTTGCGCTCCGCGCCGTCCGTTGTCCGTGGTCAGTTGCCCCCGCCGACCAACTGGCGCCCAGCCCCGCTGGCGCCTAGGCACCTTGCCAACCAGCTTGACACCTCATACCTGACACCTAACACCTGGCACCTGACACCTGCTCTACCTCCTCCAGCCATCCGTAGCCCTTCTCCTCCAACTCCAGGGCGAGATCCTTGGTCCCCGATCTCACAATGCGGCCGTTATACAGAACGTGCACGAAATCGGGCACGATGTAATTGAGCAGCCGCTGATAGTGCGTGACCACGATAATGCTGCGGTCCTTGCTGCGCAGCGCGTTCACGCCACTGGCTACGATCTTCAGAGCATCAATATCGAGGCCGGAGTCGGTCTCATCGAGAATAGCGAGCTTGGGTTCGAGCACCGCCATCTGGAAAATCTCATTGCGCTTCTTCTCGCCGCCAGAAAACCCTTCGTTCACGGCGCGGGTCATCAGTGTGTCATCCACGTCCAGCAGCTTCATCTTCTCGCGCAGGAGTGCGAGGAAGTCCATCGCGTCATACTCCGGCAGCCCGTGGTGCTTGCGGACGGCATTGAGCGCCGAGCGTAGAAAATAAGTGTTGTTGTCGCCCGGAATCTCCACCGGGTATTGGAAGGCGAGGAAAATGCCTTCGCGGGCGCGCTCTTCGGGCGACATCGCCAGCAGGTCCTTGCCCTCGTATGTGATCTCGCCGCCCGTCACCTGGTAGAGATCGCGCCCGGCCAGCACTTGCGCCAGCGTGCTCTTGCCGCTGCCGTTGGGGCCCATAATGGCGTGAACTTCACCGGCGTTCACTTCCAGATCAATGCCGCGCAGGATTTCTTTATCCTCCGCCCTCGCTTGTAGGTTCTTGATTTGAAGCATTCACTCCCCCGTAAGAAAATCGAAACTCGAAATCATCTGTGGCACAGGCACTCTTGCCTGTGCATTTCTTTAGCCCACTGGCCTCATCGCCAGAACAGGCTGAAATGAGAAACTGCCCATATCCACCCGCTCCCGCGCGTGCTCGATGGTCATGCTGACGAGGTTTCCCTGAGCGTCGAACTCGACCAGGGTGTTCTCGTCCATATCCCTGCTCTCTTGAACTTCCGCGTCTTTGGAGACCACGTAGAGTGTGTCGCTGTCCTCGAAATACTGGACTCTCATGCCAATTCACCATTCACCATTCAGAATTACCCCACGCTGCCTTCCAGGCTCACGCCGAGCAGTTTTTGCGCCTCGACCGCAAACTCCATAGGCAATTCCTTGAAGACCTGTTTGCAGAAGCCGTTGACAATCATGGAAACAGCATCTTCGGTGGATATCCCACGCTGGCGGCAATAGAAGATCTGGTCCTCGCCAATCTTCGACGTGGAGGCCTCGTGTTCCACCTGGGCGGTGGAGTTCTTCACCTCGAGATACGGGAAGGTGTGAGCGCCGCACTTGTCGCCAATCAGCAGCGAGTCGCACTGGGAGTAATTGCGCGCTCCCGTGGCGCCGCCCAGAATCTTCACCATGCCGCGGTAGCTGTTCTGCCCATGGCCGGCGGAAATGCCCTTCGAGACAATGGTGCTCTTGGTGTTCTTGCCGATGTGAATCATCTTCGTGCCCGTGTCTGCCTGCTGGTAATTGTTGGTGACGGCCACGGAGTAAAACTCGCCAACCGAGTTGTTTCCCTGGAGGATACAACTGGGGTACTTCCAGGTGATGGCGGAGCCCGTCTCGACCTGTGTCCACGAAATCTTGGAGTTTACGCCCTGGCACTTGCCGCGCTTGGTGACGAAATTGTAGATGCCGCCCTTGCCGTTCTTGTCGCCGGGGTACCAGTTCTGAACTGTGGAATACTTTATTTGGGCATTATCCAAAGCAACCAGCTCGACCACGGCGGCGTGGAGCTGGTTCTCGTCCCGCATGGGCGCGGTGCAGCCTTCAAGATAGCTGACGTAGGCGCCTTCATCGGCGACAATCAGAGTGCGCTCGAATTGGCCGGTTTCGCGGGCGTTGATGCGGAAGTAGGTGGAAAGCTCCATCGGGCAGCGCACGCCCTTGGGTACGTAGGCGAAGGAACCGTCGCTGAACACGGCGGAGTTGAGCGTGGCAAAGAAGTTGTCCGTATAGGGAACCACCGAGCCGAGGTATTTGCGGACAAGCTCCGGGTGCTCACGCACTGCTTCCGAGAACGAACAGAAGATGATGCCCAACTCGCCGAGCTTCTCCTTGAAAGTCGTCGCGACCGATACACTGTCAAACACCGCATCCACCGCCACGCCGGCAAGCAGTTCGCGTTCTCTCAGCGGGATTCCGAGCTTGTCGTAAGTTTTCAAAAGCTCCGGGTCGATTTCCCCGGGCTTCTTTGTTCCCTTCTCCTTGGGCGCAGAAAAGTAGCGGATGCTCTGATAATCAATCGGACCGTACTTGACGTTGGCCCAGGTTGGCTCCTTCATGGTGGGCCAGTACCGGAAGGCCTTCAGTCGCCATTCCGTCAGCCACTCAGGCTCACGCTTCTTGGCTGAGATAAGACGGATGACGTCTTCGTTCAACCCCGGCGGAACCGTTTCCTGCTCGATGTCGGTTACAAAACCATACTTGTATTCCTGGGTTGCCAGGATTTCGACTTCAGATTGCGGCGTAGCCATCAAAACTCCTCCTCGGGATTACTCACACCCGGCTGCACTCGAGCCCTGGTCCCGGCGTGGCGATGCTCCGTTGTACAAGGCGGGCGTGCGAGACCTGGACAAGCGCTTGCAGTGCAATCGTCTTCGCTTTCATTAGAGCCTTCCCTCGACCCGGACATGCACCAAGCCTGCGTTGTCGTCAATGAGGCTCGAAACTGTAACATCACTTAACGCCTTTACGATGGCGTCATTCACTCTGCGCAACGGCTCCCGCACCGTGCATGTCGTCAACTGGTGGCATTCACTTCGGTCGGTTACGCAGGATGTGATGACCAGCGGGCCATCAAGGGCACGGATGACCTCAAAGGCGTTGATTTCTGAAGGGTCCTTGGCCAGAGCGTATCCACCATTAGTTCCGTGCTGTGAGGCTAGCAAGCCGATCTTCACTAGCCTTTGGAGAATCTTGGCGACCAACTCTGTCGGCATTCTATATATTCTGGCGATCTCTCTGGCGCTACATGCTGCACGCGGCGGTTTCGAGGCCAAATGCCTTAAGGCAATCAGTCCGTAGTCAGCTTTCTTCCCAAGCCTTAGCATTTCTATATCCGATCCTTTAAGTCGTGTATATCTTAGCTCTCACTCGTTTTCGTGTCAAGTCATTTCTCATCGACATTTCTCATCGACCAGGCAGCGATATTCTGACGGTAGAGTAGCTCCACGGCATACCCTGAGCACCTTTGCGGTGCCTTCACGCTAAGGCGCGAGGGTTTGCGGACCCCGAAGTCCACGCGTCCCACCCGTCGTCTTCGACGCAAATGTCTTGAACCGGCAATGACACATTTTGTCATGCCCTTTCGACAAAATAGGGCAACTGGCGCACCTTTTTCCACCGGGGGCAAGACCGCCGCCCGAGGAGGCTTGCAACAACTTGATAAGACAATGGTTATTTGTAAGTGAGCAACCCCATGAAATCTCAGATGGCAGGAAAACTGCTCTAAATTCCTTGCAGGTAACTCATTAGCAGAGTAAATCGAAGGAGGACGAATGAAGAAAGGTCCACGAGGTTTTTCACTGATTGAACTGTTGATCGTAGTCGCGATCATTCTTATCATTGCGGCAATTGCTATCCCGAACTTGCTCCGATCACGGATCGCAGCCAATCAAGCTTCAGCCGTAGGATCACTCCGCACACTCAACACGGCGGAAGTCACCTACGCCACCACTTACAACACGGGTTTCTCCCCGACCTTGGGCGACTTGGGCCCGGGGCCTTCCGGAGCCACCGGCGTCCCTAATGCTACTGCTGCGGGACTCGTTGACGAGGTTCTGTCAGGCATGAACGGCTCGGGAGGGACGTCCGGATCCACAGCCTCCATGAGCGCCAAGAGCGGTTACTCGTTCATGTACATGCCGGGCGCCACGGATATAAGCGGAAAGATTAATACTTACGGTATTACCGCCACGCCTATCAACGTCGGGACAACTGGGACCAACTACTACTATACCGATCAGTCCGGCGTGATCCGGCAAAACAGCACGGCGGTGGCCGGCTCAAGCGATTCGCCTCTGGCTGGCTAACTAGACAGCCGCCACGACAATCAACTGCTCCGGGGCGGGCTGGAAGAGCTGGTATGAAAACCGGCTCGCCCAAAGGTGCAGCGCTGCTCGATCTGTTCTGGCGCCTGCCTGCGGCTTGCCATGGATGAGCGGCGGAGCCTGTGAAATTTCAGAAACGTCGCTTACCCATAGCCTGCCCGCGGGCAGGCGCCTTGGCGCTAAAGGGAGGGTCTTCACGCAGTGACAAGGCCCCTCCGTTGAACCGGTCTTCAGGCACCCACCTCGTATTCCCTCCGAAAGAGGATCTTGATGTCCTCCCTCCAGCCATCATTGATTCCCACCTGCGTGATGCGGATGGCCGGATCCAGGTATCGGAGCATTCGCCCCGTGGTCGAGTGGAAGCGAAAGGCGGGGGAAACCAGATAAACCAAAGGCGCAGCATCGGCGAGTTCAATCCCCGGGAAATAGCCGAAACGCTGAAACTGCCCCCGCTCTTGCAGCCACTTGACTCGCAGCCAGTAGTCCAGACCCTGGAGAGGAAGGTTGATGTCCTCCTGCACTTTCAACTCCAGGACGGCAAGGCGACCGCTTCGGGTTGCCAGAAGAATATCAATCACTCCCCTATCCATTCCCGAAAATGCCGGGACTTGGGGGTAGATGCAGGTGGGCAGGAGAGCCGGGTCGAGCTTCGTGACATCCCGCACGACCATGCTTTCGAGCCAGCGCTCGGACTGGAGCCGGTAGGGGTCGCCGGAGGAATTCGGGCTTGCTGCGCAGCGAGCACTCAGAGTTGTCTCCAGCAACTGACGGAGTTCCGCGTGCTTGCCTTCCTCGAGTCGGCGGGCATTGCCTGGCAGGCCGAAAGTAATGCGCGGCGCCAGCAGACCTTCGACGCGCGCCACCTCCAGGCCTAGGACCCGAATCGAGAGCGCGGTGGCCAGAGGGTCCGCTATAACGTCAACCTTGGCGAGGCGTTCACCGAGCAGCCGCGAAAGCAGTCCGCGATGGCGCTCGACGAGGTCTGCCGCCAGCCGGCAGGGCGCGAGTCGCGTTTCGACATTCCCGTAATCCCTCCAATCGATAACCCTTGGCCGCTCCTCCCCTTCGGACCACTCGAGAATCTCCACCTGCACGGCGCGATAGTTGAGGCAAGCGGCGCGATGGGCGCTCGTCTCCGCCGCCTGGGGCGGAAAGATCAATTTCAATCCCGGGTAAATGACGCGGTCCGAGCGGCTGCGCAGCCAATCCAGCCAGATCAGCCCGAAGGCCAAGGCCGCGTCGGCAGCGGCGGGAGATTCACCTCCCCCCAGACCGAGAAAAGCCCAGGCCGTCCGGCCCAGCCGGGCCACTCCCCTCGTGTACCAGGCCGAGAACGAGTGTTCCCGGTCAGATCGGTGGCTGACGCGCTCGAATTTATAGCCGGGGTATTCCCGCGACAACATGGCAAGCAGTTGTTTCTGGAAGCTCGCGCGCCCCGGGGCCTTGTCCGTCACCTGACGGATTGCGCGATCCAGCTCGCGGAATTCCATAGTGCTGATTTCGCGGCCACCGGGTTTGCGCGCAAACACGCCCAGCCGCTCACCGTCGCGATAGGCGATGTCCTCCACCCGGCGGCTCACCGAGCGCGCGGCGTTCCAGGCCGCAAAAATCAGCTTGCCAAATTCAACCGACAGGCGCCAATGGCTCGCGGAAAGGTCAAAGAGCTCGACTTCATCTTCCACCACCACAGGATGACGGAGAGACTTGATGAAGAGCTCGATTTCATCCAGCAGTTTGTGAAGAGATTCGCTCTCGCCTGGTATTGGCATGGCGGTTTACTTGCCCTTGCAACTGGTTCTGGAGTGCGGCAGCTTGCTGCCGCTTTTCTGCTGCGAGCTTGCTCGCAGTTGACGGTGCACGTAGCGCTCCACTCGTAGCGCTGACCTTTAGGTCAGCACCATGGCTGCGTCCTAGCGCTGACCTAGGCCAGCACCATGGCTGCCGACCCCGCCCTGCGGGGTCGGCGCTACGAGCACACGGCCAGCAAGTCTGGCCTGAGCGAAAGCGGCAGCAAGCTGCCGCACTCCAGAACCGCGTCATGACGCCGGCGAATGATCCAGAATCGTTTCCGTCGCCGCATCGTAATAGAGCTTCTTACCCGCCCAGAAGGACTCTGCTGCCATGGTGCACGCCACCGAGTGCGCGTAGCCGTCGGTGACGGTCGCGTGCGGCTGCTCGCGGCTGCGCAGGCATTCGAGCCAGTTCTCCATGTGGTGCAGGTCGAGGTCGCCCATCCCCGCCGGGGGCAACCCCTTGTCCCCGGCCAGCAAGACGTCTTTTTCGGCTCGCTGCTTGTCGATTTCAGGGTTATCTTCGTGGTTACCCTTCTCCTCGACCAGTTTATATCGGGGGCTACCTTCGCCGCCGATGTTCATTAGCGTCGCTTTCTTCCCCATATAACGTGTAAAGCTGGGCGCGTCGTTGCCAAAACTGGTCGAATAACTGACCATGAAGCCCCGGGGATATTCGAGCAGCGCCTGGAAGGTGTCCGGATTCTGGCGGCCGTCTCGCCAAGCGAAGATCCCCCCGTGAGCCACCACGGAGCGCGGATACCTGTCACCCATAAACCAGTGGACAAGGTCTATGGCGTGGCTTAACCATTGGTCGGCGATGCCACTGGAAAACTCCTTGTAGAGCCGGAATTCGAAATAGAGCTGCGGGTCGAAGGGACGGGGCGGCTTGGTCATCAGCCACTTGCGCCAGTCGGTATCTTCGGCGCGGAGTTGTTTCACTTCCCGCCGCCCCCGCCACCGCGGCCCGTGATAGTTCCACTCGATTTCCACCTTGCTCACCTCGTCCAGGGCCCCAGTCTGGATGAGTTCGCAAGCCGCCTGCGGGTAGGGTTCGCTGCGATGCTGCGTGCCCACCTGAACAACCAGTCGCTTTTGCAGCACCGCATCCCGCGCGGCCTTAACCTCCTCCAGAACGTTCCCCATGGGCTTCTCCACGTAGGCATCCTTCCCGGCCTCGGCAGCCAGCTTCAGGATGGGCGAATGCGAGTGTTCGGGCGTGGAAATCAAGACGGCATCAACGTCCTTCAAAAGCAGAAGATCCTCGAGGTACTGGAACTGTCGCGGGGGCCTGCCGTAATACGTTTTATTGGCGGAGACTGCTTTCTCCCGATTCCCCTTCCAGAGGTCGCAGACGGCGGTCATCTCAACGTTGTGCTTCTCCTTCAGACGGGAGGCAATCCAATCGAGCTCGCCACCGCGATTTCCAATTCCGATGTGCCCCAGTGAGAGGCGATCATTGGCGCCCACGATGCGCCCATAAGAAGCCGCCGTGGTCCCCAGGGCAGTTCCGGCCAGCATCGAAGCAGTTCGATTTAGAAACAACCTGCGGTTGATGATATTTTCCGGCTTGTCAGGCATCGAATCCTCCGGCAGTTGAAGTCTGGGAGCATCTTACACCAGCCCGAGAAGTAGAATGCAATAAATGCGGAGAGAAAGGAGCGGGGCTCGGTGCACACAAAAGCCGACCTCTGCCATTCTGAATCCGCCGGCCTATGCCGAATGAAGAATCTGCTGTTTTTCGAAGCAAGGCAGACCCACTACACTACTGTTGTGTCCGGCAATCGGGTGGACAACGTAGCGCCGCCATCTTGGCGGCCCCGCCGCGCGGGACCGGCAGGATGCCGGCGCTACAACCGAGGGTATACGGCCCATTAATCTTCTGTTTGTTCTGAAACAGGACGCCGGTTTGGGTGTCCTCAAAGATGATGTTGGAGAGCGGGTAGCCGTGCGCAATCTTCCTTTTGATTTCGGTGTCAAGATCGTCCTGCGTGTCTTTGGCTTCCCAATAGCCGCGCGGCAGGCTGTTGCGGTCGCGCAACGTGCCGTCAGGACGAATGTTCGCGCCGCCGGACTTTCCCGAAAGCTCGGCGATGAAGGTCCAGTCCTTGAGCCGGGCGGTCTCCTGGAGCAGGGACTCGAAGGGCGAGCGCACGCTCATCTCGTTGAGCACACCCTGCGCCCGCAGGGCTGCGACGTTTTCGTAATACCTGCGAATGGAGCGATGCGTGGGTGTTATGAGATTGTGACCGGTCATAACAGTGGAGGCAATACTGGCACTTCAGGCGGGGGGGACCAAGCACGAATGGTTTCTGTCGGACGGTAGACATTGTGGGCGGGTGTGAAGTACCGCGGACCTGGACCAGTCAAGCCGCAGACCTCAAAGGCGGAGGTCTGCACTACCAGCACTAAGAAAACACTAATTATTTTACATTTCATGCTTACTTGGTTTAGAATCACTATTAGATAAGGAGGTTCCCGCCGTGGCTGTAGTGACCAAATCCTGTATCAAGGTGGCTGACGAAGTTTGGATAGCCGCCGCTCTGCTCCATCGGGAGCAGCCGGCGCAACCCGACTTTACAGTGGAAGAGATTGTCGATCGAGCGATGAGGGAAGGCATCGCAGGGCCGATTCGACCCGGTGTGTATGTCCATGTGGTTCAACATTGTGTTGCCAATCGTCCACCCAACCCGGGTCGCTACCGAATGCTTCTCGAGACGACTAATGGCCGGCGTCGCCTATTTCGGAAGGGAGACGCGTATCACCCCGCGCGCGAAGGGGCCAAGACCACTCCCAACATGGAAGACATACCTCCCGGTTACCATGGACTCCTGGCTTGGTATCGTGACTGGTGCTCTGCCGCAGTCAACTGTGCCCCCGAAACAGACCCTCTGCTCTCGCTGGCTGGTTCGGGTAAGCATTTATGGGCCGACGAACACGCACATGATTATGTGCAGCGACTCCGCGAGGGTTGGGAATGAGCCGAATCTTTTGGGATACCAATCTCTTCATCTATCTATTTGAGGACTATGGGGACTTTTCCGGCCGGGTAGCGGATCTTCGACGCAAAATGCTGGCGCGTGGCGATCAACTCCTGACCTCCACGCTGACGCTCGGCGAGGTTCTCGTTAAACCGGTCGAGCGTGGGGACGAGGAACTTTGCCGAAAGTACGAGGAAGCCATCACGGCGACGGCGCTGATGCTCCCCTTTGACGCCAAAGCGGCAAAAATCTACGCTCGGCTCCGTTGCGAGCGATCGTTTCGCGCCCCGGACGCCATCCAACTGGCATGTGCTGCGGGGGCCCGAGTTGACCTCTTCATCACCAACGATACACGTCTCCAAGGGAAACATGTGGAAGGCATTCAATTCATTGTTCCCCTTGAGCACACGCCTTTCTGACCGTCAGGGGGCCGTTCCGCCAGTGCGGTGAACATCCGTTCCGACTGTCTCGATGACTTGCAACCTCACCGGCCCCAGCAATCCAGACTCCAGCAGTGGGTCGTCTTTCTTGAAGGTAATGTTGGTGCGGGTAAAGCGCCTCTCCGGTGGCAGCGCGGCATCGCCGATGATCCGATTTGGCCAGAGGTTGACTACGTCGATCTCCAACTGGTTACCGGAGGGCTTGACCGCGCCGGTGATCTCGACGCGGAACGGCTTGGTCCAAACGACGCCCAGGTCCTTTCCGTTCAAGCGTACCTGTGCGACGTGTTTCACCTCGCCGAGGTCCAGTGCTATCCGCCTTTGCCGGTTCAGCAGGGGCGCCGGAAGATCGAACGATTTGCGATACGTCGCTGTGCCGGAGTAGTACCTGACGCCTTCCTCTGTCCTCCTGGTCCAGCTAACCAGTTCTGCGAACTCCGCCTTCGCGGGACCACCCCATTTCGGATCGAAGCTTACCGTCCACGGCCCGCTCAGCTCCTGATCATTCTTGTATACCGGGAAGTTCCGGGTCGCCGTGCCGTGCGCATCCTGCGCCATCGGTTGGCGGAAGATCACGAAAAACGAGCCATAGGGAGCAAATTCCAGGGGCAACGTCGTCCGCCCGCCCGCTTGTTTAAATGCTTCTGCCGGGCGGGTCTCGCCGGTGACTGGGTCCCACAGCTCGGGACGTTTGCCGCTGACACGGAAGGCGCACTCGGCCTGCTCTTGGCGTTCTTTGCGGTTAGTAACGAAGTAGATTTCGGAGTCGCCCGTGGAGCGGTGGATGAAGTCCAGGGAAGTGTCCTTGTCGCTTCCCCGATACTCGAAGTCCGGGGCAATGCCTTCGCCAAGCAGAACCTCGCGCAACGGCTTGCCCCAGACGATCCGCCCCTTGCCAAGATTCCTTTCTTTGACGCTTTTCCCGTCGCAATTCCCCCAAACTTCATCGGCGAGCTTCTTCAACTCGTCGTCCGACTGCGGATAGTTCATTAGCCCGGGAGCTTTTTGGGGTTTTGGCCCAACCACGAGCGCACCGGCAGCCACCAGTTCCTTGACCCTCCGCAGCACTCCCGGTGACATCACAGCGTCCTCAGGCAACGCCAGCACGCGATACCTCAGGCCGCCCGGCAAAACCAAGCGTCCGTTGGAAACCGATAGGCGGTGGAGCAGCACGTCGGAATTGACGGCGTCAAAGTCATAACCTTGCGGAAGAGACGGACGCACATACTCTCTCGAGGGCACAAACTTGGTTACGCCCTCGCCGTAGAAATAGAGGGCATCCGCGACAAACCTCCCCGACTGTAAGAGGTATTGACAGCGTGCCAGGTACTGAAAGAACGCTCGCGCCTGCTCCCACCACGTAATGTTGCGGTCGAAGTGGGTTCCTGCGCCGTACTGCCAGCCGGGCTTCATATCCAGGAGTGGCTGGTGGGTGTACTGGTGGAAGACCATGCGGTTCAGTCCGGCAACGAACGCCTCATCCCCCACCGGTTTGAGCGCATAAGGGAATTCCCGCCAGTGTGTCCAGGCCGTGAATGACTCCGCCTGCACGATCGGGCGTCCGTAAACATGCGCTGCTGAAGCCACACTCCGGATCACATTCCCCCAAGGGTTGAACTGCGACATGATATCCGTTCCGAACCAGAACTCGCCCATGGGCACGTCATTGTTCCCCGCACAGCGCAGTCCGTCGATGTGCGGGTAAGGATAGGTCCCGTAGCCGGTCTCGGTGTGGATGCCGACTCCGCGCCCGTGCGCAAGCTCCCCAAACCGTGCCCAGAATCGTTCCGCCATCAAGTCGCCGATGGTCCAGCGAAAGTCTTCGAGGAAGCGGTCGGTGACTTCGCGGCTGTCCACAATTCGCCTGGCCAGCGCGGGAAGGAATGGCAGCAGGTCGTACCCGCGCCGACTTCTGAACTCCTCGCGAAAGGCCTGGGACCAGGTAGGCTGCTGCCCCCTCACGTCCGCTCCCAATTCATAGCTATCGATGTGGAAGTATTTCAGCGCCTTCACGCCCACTGCCGCAGAGTCTTCGAGCATCGGAACGGCAGTGTTCTCGAACTGGCACTCCAGGGCGGAGCTGTCGAGCATGTCAGCCTCATATCCGCCTCGGCCCCCCATGGATTCAGCGCGTTTCCGCTGTCCTTCCAGCGTGTATCCGAATCGAAGAACGGTCCAGCGGCCCTGCGGCACGTCCCACTCGATCCTCCCGTCCGCATTCATGTGCATTGTAATGTCCACAACTTCACTGGAGCGGCAGTCCGACTTACCATCTTGGTCGTACTCTTCGGCTAAGGCCGCCGGCCCCTGTCGTGGGTAGTCCCAGAAACTCCGGTTCGCGGATTTGAACCACCACCACTTGGTTCCCCGGCGAAGATACGGTTCGTCTCCTTTCCTCAACAGCACCGCTTCCGCAACCCGAACCGGGGTCCCGTACGCCGATGAGATCAAAAGCCGGAACTCTTTAGCCCGCACGTCCGCAAAATCCACCCTCCTGGCCTTCCCCTTTTCCAGGCTCAAGCGGCAAACCGAGGAATACGTTTTCCCGTCCGTCGACGCTTGCAACTCACACTCACGCGGTCCGTTCTCCGGCCCCGGCGCCAAATAGATCCCAGTGGCCGCGAGGGGTTCGTGATATTGGAATGCGAGCCATTGCGGCTGAGTCGGGGTGGGCGCAACGTCCGCAGATGACCAGAATGTCTCCGGGTCGCCATCCGATACGTCCTGCGGCGCGAAGTTCCATTCCCCCACGTAACCCTCCAGGGTCGAACTCGCCGTCACCTTCGCTGGCGTCACGGGACGGCTGGGTTTTTCCCGGATGGCCACCACGGCCACGTCGCGGTAGAATTCGTCCACCACAGGAGGCAGAGGGAGAACCTGCGAGAGCTTCCTCCGCCCATCCACTTGAAACTCGGAATACACCAGCTTCTTGTTGGCTTGCTCGCGAGTAATCCATGGCCCACCACTGTCCCAGCCGTCACAGAGGTTGACGCTCACTCCCATGCCCAGGCGGCTCGCCTCTCGAAGTGCGTACCGAAACAGCTCATGCCACTCCGGGCTTAGGAACTGGACACCTTGAGGAGTCTCCCCTCCTCCCGCCTGGAAGATCAACACGCCGTTGATCCCCTGGCGCTTCATCTCCTCGAGGTCTTTGGTGATCCCCACCTTGGAAACGTTTCCGTTAAGCCACCACCAGTACGCCCACGGTTTCGCCGAGTCAGGCGGGGAGTGAAACCCCAGCGCAAGGTTGTCCGCCTTCTCTCCGCTGCCCGCTGCCAGAAAGCATCCGGTCAGAGCGAGAAAAACCCCGACAGCAAACAAGGCTCTTTTCATGACATACCTCGCCTATCCCTTGCTGATTGATTAACCAACATTAGTCAGTTGGGAAGGGTCACCACGGCAACGGCCAGCCCCCGCAAGGTTGTCTGGTCGGCATTCAAGTGAGTGGTTGCCGGCGGTTGGAAGCCTGTTGTCTGGTCGACATATACTATCTCCGCCCCGCTGCTCCCCGGAATCGACAAGTCAAAATTCCGATCGCGCTTGTTGATCAGCAACAGCTTCTGCTTGCCGTCGCGAGTCACAAACCCCTGGGCGTAGACATAGGGAATTCCAGAGTTGGTGTCTACCAGTTTATCTCCGGGGCCGAAGTTGTCATGCAGCAGCTTCAGCACCCAGTAACGGGCGTTGGGTTGCCCCGTATTCCAATCCACCAATGAAACGCCCGGAAACTGTGAGGGGTAGCCCACCATTTGAGATTCACCCACCACGTCAATGCCGAACCGCGCCAGCTCCGCGTAAAGATAGCCATACAGTGCCCCGCAGAGGTTCCAGTAGGAATCGGGGATCGGTTTGCGCGGTACCGCATTATCGTCAGCCGGAATTAATCCCAGCTCGTCGAGGTCGGTTTGTGTCTTTGGAGACAGGCGTTGCCGAATTGAATCCAGATAGCGGACCGAATTGAGAAAGCCGGCAGCCTGATCGAAAACCGTGTACTGTTGCACTTCGGGACTCTGGTCAGCCGAGGGAGCCGCATAGAAGTGGTAGGAGACCATATCCAGCGGGATCCCAGGCTTATGATTTTTGGGGTTAAGGAAATATTCGAAATATGCCGGAATGTTTTTCTCGAGAAAGATGTTAGGCGAAGTTCCTGCCAAAGCCACGCCCATAAACTTCATCTGTGGTTCCGCGCGTCGAATTGAACTCACGACTGCGTCGTAGACCCGGGTGTACGTTTCCGGCGACATCTGATGCTCAAAGTCGACCTCGTTCAACACTTCCCAGTATTCAATTTTGTAATGATGACTAGACTCGTGGCGTTTCCCGTATTCGTCCGTAAATCCGCCCTTCGTGTACCAACTCACCAGCCGTGCGTAGTAGTCCCCAACTTCCTTCAAGCTCGCATCCCGAAACTCCGTTCCTTTCTCGTAGTCCCAAGTCACTTGGTCCGGATCGGCGGGATAAGCCACCGGCTTCTCCGTCTTGAACATCCACTGCGGAATGGTGCTGAAGTTGATGACCACGGAGTGTCCGGCGGTAGCATTCATCAGATCTTCCATCAAGGGATCGATGAGGGAAAAGTCCCAGGAGGTCTTGCCGTCCTGGGGAGGCTCGAGTTCGGCGACGCCAAGCTTGGGGTAGGGCAACCAGGGCACGTAGCGAACGTAGTCAGCACCAAGCTCGCGCAGGTCTTGAAAGACCCGATCGTGAATCTGTGAACCCCGACGCAAGGGAGGGTTGACCACGACTTGAAGTGTGGGCGTAGCTTTGGAAACGGTCACCACCTTGTCCCAGTTGACCGTGACCTTCGCCTTTTCGGCTGGACCGGGCTTGGGCGCGGTTTCTTTGCGTGCACAAGCAGTTAGGAAAATAATCAGACCCATAGAAAACAGAACGAGTGGTCGAATGGCTCTATCAATTCTCATGGCAGTCCCTCCAAAAGGGGATTTCGTACGTCCAGGCAGATTCAGAATGAAACGCGGGCTTGAGTTTATTACGCCTTGGGCGCAAAAGCCATCTATTCGCTCAAAGGGGGCGATGATGTCATTTGCGAGGATTGGGCGTTGCAGGTTCCAGTCATTCGCGCCCAAGCGGGAATCTAGTGTACCTGAGTCAGAAGTCCGTCGATGAAGTCAGCCCCGACGTGTCGGGGCGAAAGAGCGTAGCCCACGGCGTCAGCCGTGGGTATGCGAAGCCACCCTCTCCCCCAAGGGGGAGAGGGTCTGGAGTTTCTACATTTAGGTCTGGCAGTTAAGATTTTCATTGACAGACCGACTCACGTTCCGCTATCTTTCTCCTTCGTCCTGACGGAGGTGGTTGGCATGCCCGGCGATCTCAAGGATTCC
>Ga0182011_10001209_pt1 | contig 22684 bp, 20 predicted proteins | sample 711E1DmetaG_FD_120481 | JGI IMG/M metagenome (GOLD analysis project Ga0182011, IMG submission 120481) | Permafrost microbial communities from Stordalen Mire, Sweden - 711E1D metaG | ecosystem: Environmental > Terrestrial > Soil > Wetlands > Permafrost | place: Sweden: Stordalen | collected...
CAGCGGCGGGGCGGGCGACGTGAGCCTGTTTTCGGCCTCGATTCCGCGCGGCGCAGGCCGTGTGCGCATTATTCCCATTCAGCGCCGCGGTTATTCGCTCTTTTCGCCCGCGCCCATCAACGCACTCACCATCGCGGCCTTCAATCACATTCGGGCCGAAGAACACAGCGATCAGAGTCTGGACTGGCTGGGGACCGGATTGTGCTACGCCGCACTGGCCGGGGCGAATCCCCAGGAAGCGCCGCTGGCCGACGATACGGAGTTTTCAGCGGCCATGTCGGCCGTTTTATTAATTCCAAACCAAGGCGGCGCAATCATTCGGTTTACGGATGTGACTGCGGCTCGGCGGCCGATGGAGTGGACCATGACTTTCGACGGCAAGGGCAAACTCATGAAGGCCACGCATCTGCCTGCGTCGCTCGTGATAGAGCAGGGAACCCACCCGGCGCCGGTCGATGAACAAGGCAGGCCCAGAAAGTAAGTTGTCAGTTATCAGTTATCAGTAAAGGGGTGAGGGGAGAATGCAGCTATGACAATGCGCAAAAGTAATGACGTAGACGAATACATTGCAAGATGTCCAAGCGAAGCACAAGGCGGTTTGGCGAAGATTAGAGCCGTCATACAAGAAGTAGCGCCTACTGCTACTGAACGCACCGATTATTTCCAAATTCCAGGCTATTCCTATCCTGGATTTGATTATGATGGGATGTTTGCTTGGTTCAGCTTCAAGAAACCTTACATACGTCTTCATGTGCGACCGCCAGTAGTACAGGAACATAGGGAGCAACTTGCGGATTATGCTACAACGAAAGCCATCGTCAGCTTCCCAGCGAGTAAACCGGTGCCGGTGAGTTTGGTGAAGAAGCTCGTGAAGGCAAGCCTAAAGGCAATGAAGGACAAGTCACAATAGGAGCCGTCATCAGAGCGGCAGCGCAAGCTTAGGGGCGCTTGTATCCGTCAGCTTGTGAGGCAGGTTTGCGTGGCCGGCGTTTCGCGCGCACCGAAGAGCCCAAGGCTTCGAGGACTACCTCGATATAAGAGGACCAGTGTCAGAGAATAACCTGAACCCACGACTGACTCGGACCGTTTACTACTGACAACTGACCACTGACAACTGACCACTGTCCCGCTACTCTCCCAGCAGGATCCGCTGAATGGCCGTGGCGCGGCCTGTAACAGGGTCGCACGCGATCAGCGCCGCGCACATCTTCGGGTTGCCCTTGGCGGCCTCGAACTTGCCCGGCATTCCGGTGAGAAACTTGTGCAGCACCAGCTCCTTTTCGACGCCGATCACGCTGTCGTAGGGGCCGCTCATCCCCACGTCGGTCTGGTAGGCCGTTCCCGCCGGCAGCACCCGCTCGTCGGCGGTGGGAACGTGGGTATGCGTACCCAGTACGGCTGTCACGCGCCCATCCAGATACCAGCCCATCGCGGACTTCTCGCTGGTCGCCTCGGCGTGGAAGTCCACCACGATGACCTTGGCCCGGATGCCGCCCAGCAGGCCGTTGACGGCGTGGAAGGGGTCGTTGGTCGTATTCATGAAGACGCAGCCCTGCAACTCGACGACCGCGTACTCCACGCCGCCCTGCGTGGTTCCCTCATAGACGCCGTAGCCCGGCTGATCGGGTTGCAGATTCGCCGGGCGCAACACGCGGCGGGCACGCTCGCGGCTGCCGGCCGGAACCGAGTTGAGGTAGTCAATCAGCTCGCGCTTGTCCCAGACGTGGTTGCCGGTGGTCAGCACATCGGCACCCAGATCGAAGAACTCCTCGGCGAGCTGCGGCGTCAGTCCAAAACCACCGGCGGCATTCTCGGCATTGATGATGGTCAGGTCCACGGCATTTGCCTGGCGTACGTGGCCGATGTGCTCGCGCACAATCCTGCGCCCCGCGCTGCCGAAGATGTCGCCGACGAAGAGAATATTCACTGCGGATTTTCTCCCTGATCCCTGACCCCTGATCCCTGTTCCCTATTCCTCATCAGCGGAAACAGAATCACATCGCGAATCGACTTGGAACCGGTCAGCAGCATCACCAGCCGGTCAACGCCCAGGCCCTCGCCGCCGGTAGGCGGCAGCCCATAGGCCAGCGCGCGGACATAATCCTCGTCCATCTGGTGAGCCTCGTCGTCGCCGTGGGCGCGTTCCTCAAGCTGCTGGGCGAAGCGCTTGTGCTGCTCCACCGGATCGTTCAACTCGCTGAAGGCGTTGCCCAACTCGAAGCCGCCGCAGAAGAATTCGAAGCGCTCCACGTGGGCCGGATCGTCGGGCTTGGCCTTGGAGAGCGGGGAGACTTCGACCGGGTAGTCGTAAATGATGGTGGGCTGGATGAGGTTTGGCTCCGCGAGCCCTTCGAACAGATGGTAGATGGATCTCCCTAGCCAACCCTCTAATCCGTCTTTGTGCTGACTGAGAATTAACCCTACCATGGCCGCATTAAGGGAGCGAAGTTTCTGCTGTTCGGCTCGAAGCTCTCGTTCAGTTTCATTGCTAGGATCGATTTCTGGGTCTGGTACTAATGTTTTGCGGGCGTCGAGAGCCTTCCTTAGCGCAGACTCTAGGCCGCTGGCAGTGTTGAAGGCACACGCGTCGGGCTTCTCTCCGAAACTCGGGGGCCAGAATTTTCTGATGGCTTCCACCATCGGCAAGCGTTCCCACATGGAGAGATCAATCTTCTCACCGTAGAACTCCGTGATCGTCGTCCCGTTCACCTCCCGCGCCACAAACGCGATCATCTCCTCGGTGATGTCCATCAGGTCGTGGTAGTTGGCGTAGGCCTGGTAAAACTCCAGCATCGTGAACTCGGGATTGTGCTGCGTGCTGACGCCCTCGTTGCGGAAGTTGCGGTTGATCTCGTAGACACGGTCCAGGCCGCCAACCACCAGGCGCTTGAGATAAAGCTCTGGCGCGATGCGCAGGAAGAGGTCCATATCGAGCGCGTTGTGATGGGTGGTGAAGGGCCGCGCCGCCGCTCCGCCGGCGATCTGCTGCATCATCGGAGTTTCAACTTCAAGATACCCGCGCTCATCGAAGAACTGCCGCAGCGCCTTCAGAACCTTAGCCCGCTTGACGAAGACGGCCCGAGAGTCGAGGTTGGCGAACAGATCCACATAACGCTGGCGGTAGCGCAACTCCACGTCGGCCAGGCCATGAAACTTTTCGGGCAGCGCCAGCATGGCCTTGGAGAGGAAGGTCAGGCGCTCGACGTGGACGGTCAGCTCGCCGGTCCGTGTGCGGAAGAGATAACCCGTGGCCCCGATGTGGTCGCCCATGTCGAGCAGCTTGTAGAGCGCGAAGCCCTCGTCGCCAACCGCGTCGAGGCGGACGTAGATCTGCAGCCGCTCCCCATTTTGCTGCAGGGTGGCAAAGCCGGCCTTGCCCTGGGCGCGGATGGCCATGATGCGCCCGGCAACGGCCACCGTGACGCGGTTGGCTTCCAGAGCCTCGGCTGTCGCCCTGTCCCATTGCTCGCGCACCTCGGGGAGGGTGTGCGAGGCAGGGAACCGGTTGGGATAGGCCGCCTGGCCGAGCTTCACGATCTCCCTCAGTTTTTCCTTGCGCAGTTCAAAGAGGCTGCGCTCAAACTCTGAGAGGCTGCGCTCAAACTCCGAATCGAACACGGGGATTCCTTCCGAGTGAATAGGCTAATCGGGTCGGCCCGATTGAGTGGAACAGGAGAGAAGAAGAAGCAACCGCAGGTCCTTCGACTCTCCCCCTCCCCTTCGCGTAGCTCAGGGTCAGGGTTCGCTCAGGATGACAACTCGTGTGGCGTTCCACCAATTGGCGCCGACTGAATAGCCCAAAAGGGAAGTATACCCGCTCGCCTCTTGGCGCTGTATGCTGAACAGGAGCCTCCATGCCCTTCAACCGCCCCATTCCGGAGCCGCCGCCGCCGCGCCGGTATCCCAGCGCCCTGGCCACGCTGATGGAGGCCGAGAAGATGATGCAGATCGCCATTCTGCTGCCCTCGGCGGCCTTTATCGGCTGGCTGATCGGCGCCTGGGCGGACAGCCTCCTCCATCAGCACTGGATGGCCGTGGCGGGGATCCTCTTCGGCGGCGTCTCCGGGCTGGTCTACGTCATCCGGCTGGCGATCACCGCCGGGGCCAAAGCCGCGGCACAGACGGAAAAGGAGAGCGCGGACGGCAAACCATGACCGAAGAAACTCCCCCGATTGCCAACCTGACGGAAGAGGATCTGGACGCCCTGCTGAAGCGGGCGGTGCGCAACACGGCGATTCTGGGGCTGCTGCCCGCCCTGGTGCTGTGGATCGCCTCCGGCTGGCGCGACGCGGCCATGCTGCTGACGGGGGCGCTGATCTCGGCGGCCAGCATTCTGGAGTGGCAGCGGCTGACACGCCTCATCAATGCCAGAATGAAACGCAAGAAGGCCCCCCGCGGAGCCATTTTGGTCATCGGCTTCTTTCTGGTACGCCTGCTTTTCTTTGCGGCGGTCATTTATGGTAGCCTGAGATGTTTCCGAGGTTCGTTTTACGCGCTGATCTGCGGCCTGAGCCTGGCGGTCGCAACGCTCATGTGGGAAGCGCTCCGGATGTTGCGGAACTGAGGTTCAGGCCCGGTTTCGCGGGCAATCCCGGCCCGGAAGCAGAAAGATACTTGCCTTCATGCAGGGAATGCTGGCCATTACCCGGTTACTGAATCATCTCTTTGCAGGCCCCGTGGACAAGCTGCTGCTGGCGGTGGGCGTTCATCCCGCCAATCCAGCCGCTCCCATCGACAACACCTTCGCGTTGGAGTTGCTGGTGGTTCTGGGCTTCATCGCCTTTTTCAGCGTGGTCAGGGCGAGCCTGTCGGTGGAGAAGCCGGGCACGGCCCAGCAATTCGCCGAGATCATTCACGAGGCCATCGGCGGGCTGGCGGAGCAGAGCATCGGCCACGGCTATCAAGCCTTCCAGGCCTTCGTGACCTGCGTTTTCCTGTTTATCGTCACCTGCAACCTGCTGGGCCTGATTCCCGGCATCGACGCGCCCACCATGTCGCCCTACGTGCCGCTGGGGCTGGCCGTCACCACCTTCGTCTATTACAACTTTCACGGCGTCCGGACGCAGGGGCCCATCGGCTACCTCAAGCACTTTGCCGGACCCATCTGGTGGATCGCGTGGCTGTTGTTTCCCATCGAGATCATCTCCCACCTGGCGCGCATGATGTCGCTCACCATCCGTCTCTGGGCCAACATGTTCGCCGGCGATCTGGTCACGCTGGTTTTCTTTTCGCTCTTCCCGGTCGGCCTTACGTTGCCTTTTTTGGTCTTGCACCTGGGCGTATCGGTGATTCAGGCGTTCGTGTTCATGTTGCTGTCCATGATCTACCTGGGCCAGGCGGTGGCCCACGAGCACTAAGGACAGCTTCTAGCTATTAGCTGTTAGCTTTTAGCTGGTTCATTGGAAGAGCCGGAATGATGGATTGATTGCGAGTTAGCGAGTAGGATCTGAAGCGACAGCAACATCGATTCGGATCGCATCAGTCACAGGCAGCTAATAGCTAATAGCTAGCAGCTAGAAGCTGTTCTTCACACAGGATTCCGCCGGAGAGCGCTTCCGCTCCGGGCAAACGGTCGGTCGACAGCGTGAGGGGGCCAGCACGGTGAGCCTCAACCACCCACTGGCGGCCAATTTCAGGGAAGCAGGAGATGTATGCGCAAACTGCAAAACGTTCTGATGGTTCTTGCCGTTCTTTGCTTTGCCGTTCCGGCCTTTGCCGAGGGCGGTCCCGCCGGCGTCGTTGACCTGGGCCCCATCGGCATCGGCCTCGGCATCGCGCTGGCAGCCGGTCTCTGCGGCCTGGGCCAGGGCAAGGCGATCGCCTCGGCCACCGAGTCGGTCGCCCGCAACCCCGGAGCCACGGCCAGCATTCAGCTTCTGCTGATTCTCGGCCTGGCCTTCATCGAGTCCCTCACCCTGTTCACCTTTGCCACCATCTTCATCAAGATTCATACCAGCTAGAACTCGCTCCAAGCCAACAAAGCGGCCTCACCCGCATGGGTGGGGCCGCTTTGTTTTCCTGATTTGGCCGGATGCAAGAAACCATCTTGGCGCTGTCATTCTGGGCGACTCTGAGCGCAGCCGAAGGGGAGGGCGCCCATGGCCAACGACGACCCGTGAAGATGCTCTACTTCATGATGCCGGGGAAGGCTTGCCGGCCGGAGACGAAGGTCTCCAGCACGACGGAACTGAGAATGGCTGGCGCGGAGTTGGTATAGAGGTCGCGGTCGAGCAGGATGAAGTCGGCATCGTAGCCGGGCAGCAGCTTGCCTTTGTGCTTTTCGGCAAATTCGGCGTAGGCGGAGCCCTGGGTGTAGGCGTAGAGCGCCTGGCCACGGGTGAGCTTGTTTTCGAGGTTGTAGCTCCTGGTTCCGGCTTCGTTCCTACGCGTGACGGCGGCGTAGAGGCCGCGAAAGGGCGTAATAGGCTCCACGGGATAGTCGGTTCCGAAGGCCAGCGGCACACCGGCGTCGAGGAAGGCCTTCCAAGCATAGGAGTAGGCAGCGCGCCTGGGACCGAGGCGATCTTCGGCCCAGTTCAAGTCGGTTAAAAGATGATTTGGCTGCATGGAGGCGATGACGCCGAGTTCTTTGAAGCGGGGGATGTCAGCGGGATCGACGACCTGGGCATGCTCGATGCGGTTGCGCGGATTGAGCCCCGCTAAGGCGGGATAGCACGGCGAACCGTCCTTCAACCTGCATATAGGAGGAGGCGGTTTTGGCGTCGCACTGGTCTTCGGGCAGGGAATCTTTTCATCCCAGATTTCATAGGGCTGACCGGCAGGGCGGCAAGGACCGATTGAAGGAAGCACCATGGGAAAAAAAAGCGACAAATTGGCTTTTTCAAACGCATGTAAGGCCATCGCAACGGCTTTATCCCCGATGGCGTGGAAGCCGAGTTGGAATCCGGCCTTGGCGCGCTCGATGGCCATCCGGTTCAGTTCGGCCTGCGTGTACTGCGGCAGGCCGGTGTTGCCGGCGTCGTCGGAGTACGGTTCTTTCAACGCCGCGGTGCGCGAGCCGAGCGAGCCGTCCAGGAAGCCTTTCAACATGCCGGTGTGCAGCAATGGATCGTTCCTGTCGTGGTGATTGCGCATTTTGATTAGCTCTGGCAATGGAGCGTTGAAGGGCAGCCACTCGGTGATGCGTAGGGGTAGCTTGCCCTCCTTTTCCAGGTCCTCGAAGACGAGAAAGTCCTGCCAGTCGCTGAAGTCCTGCACACTGGTGACGCCGTGGGCGAGGGCGTCGGCGATGGCCAGCGAGTCTCCGCGTCGGCGCTCGGCCAGGCTCGGCTGCGGAATGACCTTCTGAATCAGCTCCTGCGCCGATTCGCGCAGGATTCCTGTGGGCATACCCGTGGCGTCGAGGTCGATGGCTCCGCCTTGCGGTGGTCTGGTCTTGCCGGTGATGCCCGCGGCGGCCAGGGCGGCCGAGTTGGCGAGGCCGATGTGGCCGTCGATGCGGCGAAGAAACGCTGGATGGCCGGAAGTGACTTTGTCGAGTTGCTGGCGGGTGGGCAGCGTTTTTTGCGTCCAGAGGGTATGGTCCCAGTTGCCTCCGGTGAGCCAGTGGCCGGCGGGAGCTTTGATGGCGAAGGTATGCACCTTGGCCAGCATGGCGGAGAGGGATTGGACGCCGGTCAGGTCTACGTTGAGCCGGGTTCGGCCCGCTTCGCCGAGGTGGGTGTGGGCGTCGTTGAAGCCTGGGAAGACGAATGTGCCTGTCTTGGCTGTTTTCAGGTCGCGCAAGCGGGTTTTGGGTCCGGCCAGCTTGAGGATGGTTTCTGTCGTGCCCACGGCCAGCACCTTGCCGCCTCCGATGGCCATGGCCTGGACGGTCTGGGGCTTGTCCTCGGCCAGCCCTGCGCCGGTATAGATGACGCCGTTGAAGAAGATGAGGTCGGGGACGGGGGCGAGCTTGGCCGGTGCGGTTTTTTCCGGGTTGGGCGGCGCGTGGTTGGCGGCGGGGGCCTGCGCGGGGCAGAGAGAGGCGGCGGCGAGGGCTGCGACGAGAAGGGCAGTGGGGGCGCGCATGGACAAAGTGTAGATCATGATTCAAAATGCAGGTCCTTCGACTTCGTTTGGCGCAACGAGCGCGCCAAACTGCGCTCAGGATGACAACATTTTTGTGATGAAATTGATGGAAGTCCACACTAGCAGACTATTGTTCGGCGGCCCATTCGACCATGGCCAGGGTCAGCAACAGCACCCGGCGCAGGCCTGCCTCACGGTCCTTGGCGGAGTACCACTCGGCGTGGGTGTGCGCGCCGCCCCCCTCGCCGCCGGCGCCGATGGACAAGGCCGGCACTCCCAGGGAGAGAGGAATGTTGGCGTCGGTCGAGCCCAGGCGAAGATCGGTGTGCAGGCCGAGATGGCGATCCACGGCTCGCAAAGCGTCGAGCAGTGGGGAGTCGCCGGGCAGTTGTGCCGCGGGGCGATCGCCGATTTTGTCGATGGTGAAGGCCAACTGCCCCCTGCCATGCGCCGGGCCGGCCCTTGCCAGCGAATTCCAGTGCTCGACGGCTTCTTCAACGGCGCGGTGCAAAGCGACCTCAAGCCGGAGGAGTTGCTCGGACTCGGTGGAGCGGAAGTCGATGGAGGCTTGAGCGCTTTCGGGAATGGAGTTCACGCTGGTGCCGCCATGAATCGTCCCCAGATTGAGGATGGCGCGGGGCTCCGCGGGAAGCGGAGTCTGGGCCAGGGTGGTCAGGGCCGCGACCAACGCGGTGATGGGGTTGGGTGTGCCCGCGTCGGTAAAGCTGTGGCCGCCGGGCCCGGTAATCGTGACCCGGAAGCGGCGGCTGCCCAGGGCTTGGGTGACTGCCGAGTCGGCGCCCGCGCCGTCCAGGACGATGTGGGCCGCGACGCGGCCGGCCAGCGCGCTTTGGCTGTAAAATTGGCGCACACCGCGCAGATCGCCTTCGCCCTCTTCGCCCACATTGCCCAGGAAGACGAGCGGGGCCGGCAGTTCGGTCCCGGACTCGACCAATGCATGAAGAATGGCCAGCATTCCAACCACTCCGGCGCCGTTGTCGCATGCGCCCGGAGCCAGGAGGCGGTCGCCGTCCACCACCGGATTGAGCTGTGTGCCAACGGGAAAGACCGTATCGAGGTGCGCGGAGAGGACGACCACGGGGCCGGTGCTCTCGGGGGGCAGTTGGGCGGTGAGCAGCCAGCCCAGGACATTGCCCACGGCATCGGTTTCCACCTTGCTGAGGCCGGCCGCGGCGAAGCGGGCTGCAAGCCACGTCGACCGGGCCTCTTCTCCGAAGGGTGGGGCGGGAATGGCTACCAGTTGCGATTGCCAGTCCATGATTTTTCCGGGATTCCCATGCAGCCAGGCGAAGGCGGCGTGGACCGGACGCTGCGAAGCGAGGGCGGTGACGCGGGAGAAGGCCGAGGTGCGGGGAAGGAGCGGCATACAGGTGGTCTCAGGGTAGCAGGGGAGTGTGTGTGCGGGCGGAGGGCCGAGTGCGGTCAGCCCAAGAAGCCAGAATCGATTCGAGCGTCAGTGAGCCGCCGCAGCAAAAAAGATTGCAAATTCCGTCGGCCGTCCGCGATCACGTGGATCAAGGCATGATCGTTCATAATTTCGTAAATCACGCGATAGGGCTTGAAGAATACCTGCCGGTATTCCTCTTCCATTCCCGCGGGCAGTTCCTTGGGCCTTATGCCGCGATGTGGAAAAGTCGCGATACTTTGAGCCGCATTGCTGAGGCGGTCCAGAACGTAATTCGCACTCTCGGGCGAATCGTGCTCCGAAATCCAAGTATGAATCTCTTCGAGATCGCGCCGGGCCGCGGCGGTGATGCGGACGGGATAGATCATTGGGCGACGGAGCGAGCAACGGAAGCCGAACCGCGCTTGTTCCCGATTCCAGAATTGTCTTTCTTGGTGGACCTCCGGTCGCGTAACTCGGCGATGACTTCCTCAATCGGGTAGGTTTGCCCTGCTTCGACCTGCTTGTTTCCGATCGCCAGGATTTGGAGCAAAGCCATCGTCTCCTGCGACTCCTCGTACGAGTGAACATCGACCAGCACTGCCCGGGCCTCGCCGTTCTGGGTGATGATGATCGGCTCCCGCTCCTCGGTGATCCGGTCCAGTAGTTCGGCGGCATGGGCTTTGACGTAGCTGATGGGCTTGATCTGGGTGGAAAAGCGCATAGGAGCCTCCAAGAGTTCTTTAAAGGTCTTAATATAGTCGTTATTTAGGATTGTGTAAAGTCTTTATTTGGTTTTTATTCTCAATCCGTCTCGACGTACTCCACCGAACTGAGAAACAGCCCTCGTGCCGGAGCGGTGGGGCCGGCGGCGGAGCGGGAGCGAGCAGCGAGGATTCCTGGGATCTCCTCGGCTCGGATGAGTCCGCGGCCCACTTCGAGCATGGTTCCAACCAGGTTGCGAACCATGTGGTGCAGGAAGCCGTTGCCCCGGACGCGGTAGACGAGAAGGTTGCCGGCATTGGTCTGACGCTGCTCCCAGGCCGAGGAGAAGAGGGTGCGAACTGCCGGCGCAGGCGGCGCCTTTACTTTTTGGTCGAGTACCGTCGAAAAAGAGGCCTCGCGGCTGGTCAGGTCGGGATCGGTGGCGGCAAAGCTGAGGAAATCGTGCTCGCCCTCGAAGAGCCGGGCCGCGCGTTGCAGGGCCTCCACATCCATTGGCCAGGGGCAGGGGTAGACATAGCGAGCCAGAAATGGGGGGCAGACCTCGGCTCTCAGAATCCGGTACTCGTAGGTTTTGGCCAGGGCCGAGTGCCGCGCATGAAAGGCGCTTCGCACCGTTCTCGTTTCCAAGACTCGTATGGAAGGGGGGAGAGTCCGATTGAGGGCGTGCAACAGGTTTTTCGGCGGAATGGGGGCCTGCAAACTGAAACTTGCCACCTGGGCGAGGGCGTGGACGCCGGCATCGGTGCGCCCGGAGCCCTGGGGCAAAGGAGATTCGCCGGTGATCCGGCCCAGGGCCGCCTGTAGCTCGCCCTGAATGGTGGGCTCTCCGGGTTGAACCTGCCAGCCCCGGAAGTCCGTGCCGTCGTAGGCCAGGGTGAGCTTCCAGGTTTGCGGATTTGGAGCGGTTTGGACAATATCGGTCACTGATTTGCGTCTAGATAACAGGGTACCCGACCGCGCCGCCCGCAAGAACGGAGAATGCCGGTGGGATATACTCAGCTTTCGGCAGTTTTTTTATCCACGGGCCGCTTCGGAGCGTGGAGTGGAACAACTGGGGAACGAACTGGCGGCCGCGCGCGTATTGACCGATGAGCGGATGGCTGTACGCCAGGCTGGAAGCGGATACGCCGAAGGGAATCACAAATTTGCGTCCGGAGAGGCTCTCCGGGCGTCTTGAAGAATGGCACCCCATATGCCTCAGCAATTCGTGGAGAGGAACCATGCATTTGGACGTTACGCGTGTGTTTGAGCAGCAGATGAATGAAACCGCGGGCGCGATTCGCCGGCAGGCGGGGCGCGGGCAGGCAGGCAAACGGCTGCGCGCTCTGGCGGCGGTCATGCTGACATTGACGGCTGGAGCGCCTACGGGATTCGCACAGCAGATTGGGGCTGGGGCTGCGGCCCCGAACAAGGCAGCCTCCGATCTTCCCTCGGCTCCGGCGCCGGTGCTGACGGAGCCGATGTCGCTGCGCCAGTCGCAACGCGACTTCACCAAGCCCGCCGGCCATCCCCTGGGCAATCCGATCAACATGTACCGGCCCACGACCATCGCCAAGGCCAGTTTTGTGAACTCGGTGCGCCTGGGCGAACTGGTGAAGGAGGGCAAGATCTACTTGAGCCTCTCCGATGCCATTGCGCTGGCCATAGAGAATAACTTCGACATCGCCATCGCCCGCTACAACCTGGATATCGCGGATACCGATATTCTGCGGACGCGGGCGGGCGGCGGAGTCCGTGGAGTGAACTCCGGCGTGGTGGCCAACACGCTGGGCGGATCGTCATCGGCGTTGACCGCGGGCGGCGGCCCCGGCGGCACCACGGGCGGATCGGGCGGCGCGGGCTCGGGCGCTTCCGGCCTGGTGCTATCTACGTCGGGAGCAGGACCTACGCCGGAGAACTTGGACCCCGGCGTGACCGGCACTGCTCAGTTTGACCGCAACAAGTCGCAGCAGACCAGCCTCTTCAGCCCGGCTTCTCAGACGAATACCGAGACATACAACTTCAGCTTCACCGAGGGCTTTACCCCTGGAACCGCGTTGACCGTGGCCTGGAACAACAGCCGCAACGCCACAAGCAACCCTCTCTCCAGCTACACCCCTGAGATAAGTTCAGCGTTCAAAGCCACTGTTACCCAGCATCTGCTGCAAGGCGCAGGCATCTGGGTGAACAAGCGCTTCATGTACCAGGCGCTCAACGATCGCCGCATCACGGACGCGTCGTTCCGCCAGCAGATTCTCTACACAGTCAATCAGGTTGAAAGCATCTACTGGGGCTTGGTGAGCGCATACGAGGACGTTCAGGCCAAGGAGCGCGCTTTGGAACAGAGCACCAAGCTGGCCGCCGACAACCGCAAACAGTTGGAGATCGGGACCCTTGCGCCGCTGGATGTGGTGAACTCAGACTCGGCAGTCGCACTGGACAAACAGGCGCTCATCAGTTCGCAGAGCAACCTGAACTACCAGCAGCAGATCATCAAGCAGGCCATCGCGCGGAATCTGAACGATCCTGCGCTGGTGGCTGCGGCTGTGATTCCGACGGACCGCGTCAGCCTCGAGGAACTCCCCGAGGAGTCGCAGCCGATTGAGGATTTGGTGCAGGCGGCTTTCAAGCAGCGGCCGGAACTTGAGCAGGCCGTGCTGCAACTGAAGAACAACGAGATCACGCTCAAGGGCGCGCGCAACGCCCTGTTGCCCACCTTTGACGCTTTCGGCTACTACGGAGCCTCTGTTATCGGCGGCACCGTCAACCAGAATTGCAAATTTGCAGGTGTTTCTTGCGTTGTTCAGGGCAACACGGCGCCAACCGGCTTCGGCGGGGTGCTTCAGGATCTGGGCAACAGCACCGCCCCCGACAAGGGAGTCGGCTTCAACATAACCGTTCCCCTGCGCAACCGGACGGCGCAGGCCGACCAGGCGCGGTCGCTGATCGAGTATCGCCAGTCGGAGCTGCGGCTGGAACAGTTGTACACGCAGATTCGCATGCAGGTAGTGAACGCGCAGTTTGCCTTGACCAATGATCGAGCCCAGGTGAAGGCCGCCATCGCGGCTCAGAATTATGCCCAGCAGAGCCTCGATGCCGAAGTGAAGAAGCTGGGGCTGGGCGCATCGACTTCGGCCAGCGTCCTGCAACAGCAGCGCAACCTTTCTATCTCCGAGAACAGCCTGATTGCCGCACAGAGTGCCTATGCCAAGGACCGCGCGGGTTTGTACCAGACTCTGGCCAGCACCTTGCAGCACTACGGCATCAACCTGAACGAGGCCGCTACAGGCGACGTGAAGACGACTCCTGTGGTGCCCGGATTGGAACCAGCCAAGCCCGGCAAGGAGCCTTCCACGGCGCCTCCTGCTCAGTAACCCGATCTAAAAGCAATACCCCGAGGCCCGGCCTGCTAACCAGCAAGCCGGGCTTTTCCTTGTCAGGTGTTTATCGTTCGGCGATCTGATCGAGAAGAGAGAAGAACTCCGGAAAGCTGATGGCCGCGGATTCGGCCCCTTGGATCAGCGTGTCTCCATGCGCCCGTAGCGCCGCCACGCTGAAGGCCATGGCGATGCGGTGGTCGCCGCCGGAATCGATGGCCGCCCCGTGCAGGGTCTGGCCGCCGGGAATGTCGAAGCCGTCCTCGAACTCCGCGACCTCGGCGCCCATCGCGCGCAGATTCCGAGCGACCAGCGCGATGCGGTCGGATTCCTTCACACGCAGCTCCTTGGCGTCGTGGATGCGGATGCCGCCGCTGGTGAAAGGCGCGATAGCCGCCAGCACCGGCAACTCGTCGATGAGCTGGGCCGCTAGCGCGCCGCGCACCTCCGTCGATCCAAGGCCTTCGGCCGGGGCGGTGATCTGCACTGTGCCCACCAGTTCGGCGTTCTTCTCTTCCAGATTCAGCACCGCAATCCGCGCGCCGAGGGCGGTGAGCACGTCGAGCAGCGCGGCGCGGGTAGGGTTCAGGCCGAGGGAATCGATGACCAAACTGGAGCCGGGAAAGAGGGCCGCGGCGCAAAGAAAGAAGGCGGCGGAGGAGATGTCGCCGGGGACAGCGGCGTCGATGGCGTGGAGGGCCTGCCGGCCGGTGATGGAGATTGAATCGAGGGTGCGGGTGAGCGTGGCCCCGAAGGCTCTCAAGCCCAGTTCGCTGTGATCGCGGGTGCGGACGGCCTCTCTGACCGTTGTGGTTCCGGCGGTTTCGAGTCCGGCCAGCAGAATGCAGGTCTTCACCTGGGCGCTGGGAACGGGCGTTGTGTAGTCGATGGCGCGCAGCGGTGTGCCCTCAATCGTCAGCGGCGCGTGGCCCTCGGTGAGGGTGAGGCGAGCGCCCATGGCTTCCAGGGGCTTGCGGATGCGCTCCATGGGCCGGCGGCTGAGCGAGGCGTCGCCGATGAGCGTAAAGCTGCCTGGCTGCGGGGCGAGGAGGCCGGAGATCATGCGCATCGTCGAGCCGGAGTTGCCGCAGTCGAGAGGGTGGCTGCAAGGGGTTACGCGGCCGGCCACTCCGGTGATCTCCACGGAACTCTCGCCGGTTTTTCGGAGCTTTGCCCCCAGCGCTTCCATGCAGGCCAGGGTCGAGGCACAGTCCTCGCCGGTGGAGAAGTTGGTGAAGCGCGAGGTCCCTTCGGCGAAGGCTCCGAGCATCCCATAGCGGTGGCTGATGGACTTGTCGCCGGGCAGGCGCAGGCTTCCGTAGATGTTGCGGGCGGGTCTGACGATGCGTTCTTCGGCGGTGTGCAAAGGGACTCCGGGGTGAGGTGCGGTCTCTTTAAGTTTATCGAATCAGCTACAGCGCCGGATAGAAGCTCTGAATCCAGCTTTGCAGCAGCGCTGGGAAGCAACCCAGCCCGACCACAGCCGCCGCAATCAGAACCAGCACGGCCATGGTGACCGGATGCGCCTTGATGCGAGATTCATCCACGGCGGGCATCACGTAGGCCCGCTTGAGCACTTGCAGGTAGTAGTAGAGCGACACAACGCTCATGGCGACGGCCAGAGAGACCAGTGCGAAGGGAACCGGCCCAGCGGAGACGCCGAGCACCGCAACAAAGAGATTGAACTTGGCCCAGAAGCCGACCAGCGGCGGAATGCCGGCCAGCGAAAGGAAGAGCACCAGCAGGACGGCGGCCAGAAGAGGATTGCGCTTGTGCAGGCCGAGGAAGGCGTCGAGCCGGTCGCTGCCGGTGGCGCGCTCGACGACGGAGACGACGCAGAATGCGCCGATGGTAGTGAGGCCGTAGGTGAGGATGTAGTAGAGGATGGCGTTGGTGATATAGATTGAAGGGCCAGCAGGACGCCAAAAGAGTTCAAATGCATAGCCTTGCCCCGATAGGCTAGAGTGTGAAGCAACTCCCAGGAGCACATAGCCCGCGTGGGCAATCGCCGAATAGGCAAGCAGCCGCCGGACGCTTACTTGCGCCAGTGCCGCCAAATTGCCCACGACCATTGAGGCTGCGGCAACAACAAGGAGAATCGTCGCCAACTGAGGCCACATTTGATAGGAATGTCGGATGAAGACAATATCAGCTACGTTTTCGCCATCAATGAGACCATAGTGGTTCATCCAGTTCCCGGCAAAGTTGAGGAGCAGGGCAAAACTCGCCACCTTCGAAACCGAAGCGATAAACGCCGCAGCAGGTGCAGGAGCACCTTCATAAGTGTCCGGAGCCCACAGATGGAACGGAACCGCAGCAATTTTGAAACCCAAACCCGCCACAACTAGAATCCACGCTACATAAAGAAGAGGGCTTGGCCCGCTTTTTGCAATGAAAGACTCAATTTCGAGAAGATTTGTACTACCCGTCAGACCATAAAAATAACTAAATCCGAACAGTAAAAATGCCGCTGACATTCCGCCGAACAAATAGTACTTCAGAGCGGCTTCAGCGCTTTTGGTCGAGGTCTTTGCGAAAGCCGTCATGATGTAAAGGCCCAGGCTGAGCAGTTCTAGACCCACAAAAATGACCAGCAAATCCTGAGCTGTAGCAATGAGCAAGCCACCGGTCGCAGCCATCAATACGACCGCGACAAATTCGCCAACATGCTTGGTAAAACCCTGGTCGATGAGCAGCAAGAGCGTTAGTGCGGTCAGGACCAGAATTCCGCTCTCGGCAACGGCCATGGGGCCGTCCTTTAAAAGTACATACTCGCCGTTAAACCTAAGGCCATACGCCTCGGGAATTCGCATCGCCCACAACGCCGCCCCGCAACCCACCACGCCGAGCAGCGCCGCGACAGCCACGCGCGTCTTGAGCGCGGACTTGCGCAGGAAGCCGAGATCGACAATCAGAACCAAGAGCGCCGCGATTTCCAGAGCGGTTTCGGGTAGCGTCACGCGGAAGAGGTCTGCGTAGTTCATTGCACGCCTCCCGCAAGCAGCGCCTTCACGGCCGGTTCAATGGCATCGAGCAATATCTTCGGATAAAGTCCGACAAATAAACTCACTCCCGCCAGCAGCACCACGCCTGTCACTTCAGGCCAGGTGATGGCGGCCAGCGGATGCCCTTGCTCCTGCTCCAGTACGTGCGCGCTGGGCACGAGATCACTGAAAAAAGCCTTTTGCAAGGCGCGCCAGATATACGTCACGCCAACGACGATGCCAATGCCCGCGGCGGCGACCCACCACGGATTGACCTGCCACGCGCCGATGAGCACCTGCAACTCGGCGACGAAGCCGGAGAAGCCGGGCATTCCGATCGAAGCCACACCGGCAATGACAAAGGCCCATGCGGCGAAGGGAAGACGCCGGGAGAGGTGCAGGGTTTCCAACTCCGCGAACTGCCGCGTGTGCGTGCGGTCGTAGACGATGCGGCCCACAATGGCGAAGAGCAGCCCGGCCAGGATGCCGTGCGAGAACATCTGCAAGACCGCGCCGGTGACGCCGATCCGGTTCAAGGTCACGAGGCCCAGCAGCACAAAACCCATGTGGCTGACGCTGGAGTAGCCAATGACGAATTTGAAGTCGGTTTGCGCTAAAGCCACAAGCGCGCCGTAGACGATGCCAATGACCGCCAGCACGGCAAAGACGTCGCGCCAGGAGCCGATGCCTGCAAGCGAGAATCCCCAGGGATCGAGGCCGCGCGGAAAGAGTGCAATGGCGACGCGCAGGCAGCCGTACGCGCCCAGTTTCATAACGACGCCGGCCAGCAGCATGGAAGCGGCGGTGGGCGCGGCGACGTGGCCGGTGGGCGCCCAGGTGTGAAAGGGCCACATGCCGGCAAGAATCGCAAAGCCGGTGAAGACCAGCGGAAAGGCCCACATCTGGAAGCTCGCCGGAAGGCCGGCGTGGGCCAGTGCGTCGAGGGTGGTCGAGTGGCTGCCGGCCGTGGCGTAAGCCGCCAGCAGGCCGATGAGCACCATCGCCGAGCCGGCGAAGGAGTAAATCGCCAGCTTCATCGCCGCGTACTCCCGGCGCGTGGAGCCCCAGATGGCGATCAGGAAGTACTTGGGGACGATGGCGATCTCGTAGAAGACGAAGAGCAGAAAGAGATCGAAGCTGAGAAAGACGCCGTAGACGCCGCCGATGAGCGCGAGGAAAAACGCGAAGAACTCATTGGTGCGCAATTCGATGTTCCAACTGAAGAGCACTCCGGCTACCGCGGCAATCCCGGTCAGCAGCACCAGCACGCGGCTGATGCCGTCTGCGGCCAGCAGGAAGCGGATCCCCATCGAGGGAACCCAGGGCAGATCGACAAGCACCACGCGGCCCTGGCCCATGCCGGCTACAAAGCCATGCACAGCCACTGCCAGCCCGGCCACGGCCACGATGAGCGCCAGCCAGCGCGACAAGGCAGCGCGGCCTTTGGGCAGCAGCGCCTGCAGCAGCGCACCGGCAAACGAGAGATAGATCGTCCAGGCCAACATCTAAAATCTCCAGTGCGCCAAGAGGTTCATCGCGGTGGGGTTCACGGTGTCCAAGATCAGCTGAGGCACAAGGCCCAGTAAAAATATCAGGCCGATCATAGGGGAGAGCGCCATCCACTCGGCGTGGTGCAGGTCGGGAAAGTTGGCGCAATGCTCCGGCACAGGCCCCGTGAAGACCTTCTGAATCACGGTCAGAATTACGACTGCCGTTACCAGCAGGCCGAGAATCGAAACCGTCGCCGCAACCCACGCCAGCGGGAATGCGCCGCGGAAGATGAGGAACTCGCCGACAAAGCTGTTCAGGCCGGGAAGCCCCAGCGAGGAGAAGAGCGCGATCCCCATCAGCCCGGCGAGGATGGGAGCGGGCTTGCGCAGCCCGCCAAAATCGTCGATGCCGCGGTGGCCGCCGGTGCGCTGCTGCATCATGGCCACAAACCAGAAGAGCGCAGCCGCCGTCAGTCCGTGGTTGAACATCTGGAGGATTACGCCGTTCAACGCCGCCGCCTGGCTGGTCAATGCCGCTGCGCCGGATGCCGGAACCGCCAGCGCGAAGATGCCCAGCAGACAGTAGCCGAGATGATTCACCGAGATGTAAGCGAAGACGCGCTTCAGGTCCTTTTGCGCCGCGGCGGCCCAGGCGCCCATGACGATGGTGGCCACGGCCAGCACCAGCAATGGCGTGCGCAGTTGCGCAATCTGCGGACCGAAGAGAGGGATCGCGATCCGCAGCAAGCCGTAGACGCCCATCTTCGACATCGCGCCGGTCAGCAGCATGGTTACAGGCGAAGGGGCCTCGGCATAGGCCGCGGGCAGCCAGGTGTGGAAGGGGACCATCGGGACCTTGACGGCAAAGCCGGCCAGTACGCCGATGGCAAGCCCCATCATCACCGGACCCAGGTGAGCAGTAACCATCGGCTCCAGTTCGCCGGTCGAGGCCAGCAGCGTCAGGTGAGGGAAGTCCATGCTGCCTGTGGAGAGAAAGATTGCCAGAAAAGCCACCAGCAGCGCCACGGAACCGGCCATGGTGTAGATGAAGAACTGCGTTGCAGCCGGCCCTCGCCGCGAGCCGCCCCACAGCTTGATGAGGAAGAAGGCGGGAATCAGGCTCAGCTCCCAGAACAAGAACCAGTGGAAGAAGTTCAGCGCCGTGAAGGCTCCGAAGAGCCCGGCTTCGAGCAGCAGAACCAGCCCAAAGTAGAGCCCCGGCTGATGATGCACACGGTGCGCCGCATCCACCGACATCAGCGTCACGATGGCCGAGAGCAAGACCATCAGCGCGCCCAGCCCGTCCACGCCCAGGTGATACTCGATGCCCAGCGACGGCGCCCAAGCCGCGCGCTCGACCAGCCCGATCGACCCGTTCGCGGGAAGCCCGGCCCACACAACCAGCGCCATCAGAAGGCCGGCCAGCGTCGTAATGAGCGCCACGCTCCGGGCATGCTTGCCGGCGACGAAGGCAATCGCCGCCCCCGCCAAGGGCAGCACGGTCAACAGCGTCAATACGTGAACTCCGTTCATGCCCGGCTGCTCCAGATCAGCATCAATACCAGCGCCACCACGCCCAGCGCGAGAATTCTCAGGTAGGTCTGCACGCGTCCGTTCTGCACCCGCGCCAGCAGGCCCCCGCCAGTAGCCAACTCCTCGCAGCCCTTGTCGAAGCTGCCATCCACTACGTTGTTGTCGAGGAAGCGGTTCAACCGCGCACCTAGGCGGAAGCCCCGCGCAACCACGGCCACCGCTCCGCCCCAAACCCGGCGGTCGAGCCACTCCGCGAGCCGCGCCCACCAACCGTAGAAGGCGATCACGGTCACGCCGTACAACTCGTCTGCGTAGAGCCGGTTGCGCAGCCAGCGCCACGGCACAGGAACGGCCCGTTCCAACACGTCCGGCTCCTCCGGCCTGGGGGCCTGCCCGCCGTAGAGAAGCCAGCCCAGACCGAGTCCCAGAAAGACCACCACTGTCGACGCGCCCATCAGGGCAAGCAATCCCGGCTCGACCAATCCGCGCAGATTGAAGACCGCCGCGCGGCCGTCAAGAAAGGCCCGGAACCACGGCCAGGCAGGGGTTCCAAGCACGCCGAGTCCCATGGCGAAGAAAGCCAGAATTACCAGCGGCAGTGTCATCGCCATGGGGCTTTCATGCGCGGTCTTGCCGCCTCGCCAGTGGCCGAAGAAGACGTAAGCCACCTGCCGCGTCATATAAAAAGCGGTCAGCAGCGCGCCTAAGACCAGCATGTAAAACGGCGTCCGGGCCATGTTCCAGCGCCAGGCCGCCTCCAGAATGCCGTCCTTGCTCCAGAAGCCGGAGAAGAAGAGCGGAAATCCGCAGAGCGCCAGCATTCCGATGGCATAGGTGACAAAGGTCAGCGGCATGTCGGCCTTCAGCCCGCCCATGCGCCGAATATCCTGCTCGCCGTGGCAGCCGTGAATCACGGAGCCCGCGCCCAGGAAGAGGAGCGCCTTGAAGAAGGCGTGGGTGATCAGGTGGAAGATGCCCACGGCCACGCCGCCCATTCCCAAACCGGCCATCATGTAGCCGAGTTGCGAGATCGTCGAGTAGGCCAGAATGCGCTTGATGTCGTTTTGCGCCACGGCGATCAGCGCGGCAAAGACCGCTGTCGATGCGCCCACCCAGGTAACGACAGTTAACGCCGTCGTGGTTCCACCGGCCAGCGAGCCGGCCTGCATCAGCGGATAAACGCGTGCAATCAGGTAAACGCCGGCCGCCACCATGGTTGCCGCGTGAATCAGCGCCGAGACCGGCGTGGGGCCTTCCATGGCGTCCGGCAGCCACACATGCAGCGGCAACTGGCCGCTCTTGCCCGCCGCTCCGGCAAAGATCAGCAGGCCGATGGCGCCTGCGGCCGTCAGCCCCAGCGCGGCAGGTTGAGTCAGTAGCGCGGTCAGCGCGCCGGGCTCCATCGAACCCGCGCCGTTGTTGTAGAAGAGCAGCGTACCGGTCTGCGAGAAGAGCCAGACCATTCCCAACAGGAAAAGGACGTCGCCGATGCGCGTGGTGATGATGGCTTTTTTGGCCGCCGCGGCCGCAGCGGGCCGTTGGTACCAGAAGCCGATCAACAAGTAAGAAGTCAGCCCGACCAACTCCCAGCAGATGAACAACAGCAGCAGGCTGTTGGCGATGACCACGCCCAGCATGGCCCCGGCAAAGAGCGAGATAAAGCAGAAGAAGCGGGTGTAGTTCTCGTCCTCGGCCATGTAGCCGGTGGAGTAGATGAAGATCAGCAGGCCCACAAAGCTGACCATCACCAGCATCACCGCGGAAAGCGGATCGAGGACCCAGCCCAGCTCCACGTTGGAAGAGCCGAACTGAAACCAGGTGAAGTTGACGGTCTCGCGGAGTGGAGTTGCGCGATGCGCCCAGTCTCCAACCACATGGACGAATGCGGCCAACGATAGCAGTAGAGAAAAGCTCAGTGAGCCAATAGCCAGTGTGGCAGCCGTTTTGCGCCTCGGTTGTTTCAGGAGTGCAATCACGCCCGAAGCTGCGACGGGCACAGCGGGAATCAGCCACAAGAACTGCGCGATAACCGGCGGACAGATTTGCGGAGTGAATGAAACTGTCTCTTGCATCATCCGCTCATCCCTTCATCCTGTTGATCGCGTCCAGGTCCGTGGTGTGCGCATGGCGGTGAATCTGAATCACCAGGCCCAATCCGACCGCCGCCTCGGCCGCCGCAACCGCAATCGAGAAGATCGCAAAGATCATCCCTGTAAGCGCCTCGGGATGCGGCCCGTAGCGCCAGAAGGCGATCAGGTTCAGGTTGGCCGCGTTCAGCATCAGCTCGATGCCGATCAGCACCAGAATCGCATTGCGCCGCGTGAGCGCGCCGGCCAGGCCGATGGAAAACAAGAGCGCAGCAACCAGGAGATAACCCGAAAGAGGCGTCATTTGGAACCCTCTTTCTCGTGCATGGCTACAATCACCGCGCCGATCATCGCGGCGGTCAGCAACAGCGCCACGATCTCCAGCGGCAGCACGTAGCGGCCCATGAGCGCGTTACCGATCTGCAAGACCGTGACCGTGGGCGCGGCCGTCTCACGGGGCAACACGCTCGCGCTCTGGAGCACCGCCCAACCCAGCACCGCAAAGACGCCCGCGGCAATCGCCAGCCCCGCGAACCAGTTCTTGCTGAAGACTCCGTCTTTGGGCGTCTCAGAGCCGCGTGTGAGCAGAATGGCGAAGACCACCAGGATGGCCACAGCGCCGATGTACACCAGAATCTGCGCAAAGCCCGCGAACTGCGCATCGAGCTGCAAGAAAAACAGCGCCAGCCCGGCAAAGGCCACCGTCAGCGCCAGCGCGCAGTGCACGGTGTTCTTCAAGAGCACCGCCGCCAGCCCGCCGGCTACGGTCAGCCCCGCAATCAAGTAGAAGGCCCAGCTCATCGGTGCACCTCACTCCGCATAGCGGTATCTCCTCGGCCCGAAGTGCCCCTGACGCATCCCGGCCAGGCCCATCCCCGCATAGGCCAGCAGCAGGATCGCCGAACAGTAAACCCACCGCTGCCAGCCGTCGCCCAGGAAGCGCCACAGCACGGTAACCATCAGGTTCACCAGCGTCAACGGCAGCACGAACTTCCAGGCAAAGTTCATCAACTGGTCTTGCCTGAGCCGGGGCAGCGTTCCGCGCATCCAGATGCAGACGAAGATGGAGAGC
>Ga0182011_10001210_pt1 | contig 22668 bp, 14 predicted proteins | sample 711E1DmetaG_FD_120481 | JGI IMG/M metagenome (GOLD analysis project Ga0182011, IMG submission 120481) | Permafrost microbial communities from Stordalen Mire, Sweden - 711E1D metaG | ecosystem: Environmental > Terrestrial > Soil > Wetlands > Permafrost | place: Sweden: Stordalen | collected...
CTAGTACCGCGACCGCATGAAAAGGTTGTCAGGAAAGCAACAGCAGATCCCTACGGGATGACAAACTAAAAGAGTACGCGGTTACATCATCACACGGTCGCGGTACTAGACCAATTTGTTTGTCATTCCGCAGCGAAGTGAAGGAATCTGCTTTTGCTTGCTCCACAAGGGTCTATCCCATTGCCGAAAATTCTCTAGCCCCGAGGGGATCTTGAGAACGGATTCAGAACTTCCCCCCGCCCTGCTTGCCCGCGTTGAGACCTCTGCGCTATGGTTCAAGCATCGAAAGCCTTCGCACAATGGAGGCGCGAAAGGCTCTACCTTTGTTTATCTCCCGCCAATTTCTAGCGCGTCCATTCGCTGTACTGATTGCCTTCGCGATTCTCTCTGCGGCGGCCAGCCTTGCGCAGTCCCCGGCCTTCTTGGTCGATCTCGACCGTCCTGCCTCGCCTACCGACTTTGCCCTCGCCGCCAACGGCGCAGCCGCGGCGATCTACGTCGCCCCGGGGAATCCCGAGACCGTGCGCACCGCCGCCGCCGCCTTCGCCAGCGATGTCGAGCAAGTCACCGGCATCAAGCCTCGCCTGCTTACCTCGCTCGCCAAGCCGTTGCCCGCGAACCTGATTCTCGTCGGCGTCCTCGGCCATTCGCCGGAGATCGACCAGCTCGTCGCCGCGCACAAAATCGACACCGCCGTCGTCGCGGGCAAGTGGGAGTCAGCCCTGACGACCGTTGTCTCCAAGCCCCTCCCGGGCGTCTCCACTGCCCTCGTCATCGCCGCCAGCGACCGTCGTGGCGCAGCCTTTGCGCTGTTCACTCTCTCGCGCCAGATGGGCGTCTCGCCCTGGACGTGGTGGGCCGACGTCCCCATCCCGCATCATGCTGCCGTTTACGTCCGCGCGGGCGCGCACGTTCAGCCTGAACCCTCCGTGCAGTACCGCGGCATCTTTCTCAACGACGAGGACTGGGGCCTGCGCCCTTGGGCCGCAAAGAAGATGGACCCGCAGGTGGATAGCGCCCGCGGCAATGAAAAATCAGCCCGCAGCAATGGAGAGCCAGCCAAGGGTAATATCGGCCCCAACACCTACGTTCGTATCTTCGAGCTGCTCCTTCGCCTACATGCCAACTCTCTCTGGCCCGCCATGCACCCCGGATCGCTAGCCTTTAATGCCGTGCCGGAGAACGCGGAGTTGGCCGATCAGTGGGGCATCGTGATGGGGTCGTCCCACTCCGAGGCGCTACTGCGCAACAACGTCGGCGAGTGGAGCGAGAAGGCTCCTCCCGCTGGCGACGGCCCGTGGAACTACCAGACCAACGCTCCCGCCATGAGCGCCTACTGGGAGCGGCGTCTCATCGAGAACGGCAAGTACGAGAACTTTTATACGGTCGGCCTGCGCGGCTTGCACGACTCCGGCCTTGAGACCAAAGGCACACCGCAGGTGAAGGCCAAACTCGTCGAAGACGTAATGATGGCCCAGCGTTCTCTGCTCGCCAAGCACGTCTCGTCCGACCTCGCCCGAGTCCCGCAGGTCATCTGGCTCTATAAGGAGTCGCTCGACCTGTACCGCGTCGGCATGAAGGTTCCCGACGACGTCACCTTAGGCTGGACTGACGACAACTACGGCTATATCCGCGAGCTTCCCAACGCCGAGGAGCAGAAGCGCACGGGCGGCTCCGGCATCTACTACCACGTCTCTTACTGGGGCGCGCCGCACGATTACCTCTGGCTCTCGACCACTCCCCCCGCCCTCATCCGCGAAGAGATGACCAAGGCCTATGACCACAACGCCCGCAAGTATTGGATTCTTAACGTAGGCGACCTAAAGCCCGCCGAGATCGCCATCGACTACTTCATGCAGCTCGCCACCGACGAGCCCCGCATGGCTGCAATCTCCCAGCGCGACTTCCTTACCCAGTGGACCGCCGAGCAATTCCCCATCGCAAACCCGAGCGTGGCCACGCCCCAATCTCAGGGGAATAAATCTCCGGGTGCCCCATCCATCGCAGTCTCATCGCGATGGGTGGGATCCTCCAAACTCTCAGACCAGGTAGCTGATGTTCTCACCCGTTATTACAACTTGAACTTCATCCGCAAGCCAGAGTTCATGGGCTTCAACGGCTACAACGACGCCATCAACCGCACCTCGTTCAACCCGCTGGCGTGGGACTTTAAAACTTCCGTTGTCAGTCCCAGCGCACAGTCTGAACCCATCGCTATCCCCCAAGCCACAAGCAACGTTTTCAGCAGTCAAAACCTAGGCCGAGCAGGAGCATGGGCACCTCTGCGCTCCGATGAAACGGCTATCTCCAAGTTCCTCCCACAGCAATACGCCTCCGCCTTCTTCGAGCTTGTCGCGTACCCCATTGAAGCCTCCGCTGCGCAGAACGAGAAGTTCCTCGCCACCGACCTCACCTACCTCGACACACACAACCATGACGCCACGGCCCTCGCCGCCGATACTGCCCGCGCGCACACCGCATACGACACCATCCAGTCGCTCACCGCAAAGTACAACGCGCTCGAAAACGGCAAGTGGGACGGCATGATGTCTGCCGACCCGCGCCAGCGCCACGTCTTCGAGATGCCCCTCACCGCAACGATGGATGACGCAGACAAGCCACTGCCGACATCGTGGAGCGTAGGCGACCCTTCCTGCCCGCCCGCGTCCGGTCCTTCCGCGCCGAACGCCGCCGCCCTCACCTTCACAGAGCAGCTCTGCACCGTCTCCATTAACGCCTCCCACTTCGTCCGCAAATCCGACGCATCCGCCTACAGAGCCTTCAGCGCAAATGACGCGAAGCTCGATCCCGCCGCAGCCCGTTGGAATACGCTCGACGATCTAGGCATCTCTGGCGCGTCGATTGTCTACGGCGCACCCGGTCTACTCGCCGCCGTCGCGCCAACGACCGCCGCAGCATCCCCGTGGCTCGACTACGACTTCACCACCGCGACCAACGGCCCGGCCACGCTCGCGCTGCACCTGCTGCCCACCTTCCCGGTCGACTCCGACCACCGCCTGCGCTACGCCGTCTCGCTCGACGGAGCCACGCCCATCGAACTCGACGCCGCAGCTCCCGCACCCAAAAAATCCGCCAGCGCAGGCGACGGTCCCGCCAATTCCGGCTGGGCGGAGAACGTCCTGCGCAACTCGGCCATCGCCACCATACCGATCGGTACGCTCGCTCCCGGCAAACACACCCTCCGCCTCCTCTACCGCGATCCCGGCGTCGTCTTCGAGCACCTCGTCCTCACCTTTCCCGGCGCTCCGCCCGCCTATCCCGTTCCGCCAGAGACCCGCTAGCTAGAGCGGTTCCTGTAATGGTGTATGCCGTAGTCGAACGACAAAAACAGATTCCTCCGCTACGCTACGGAATGACAAACAAATGGGTCTACATCATTACCTAGAGCAGTTCTCCCTATAGCGTAGAGCGTGGTGACACGAGCGAAATACGGGGATCCTTCACTTCGTTCAGGATGACAATCCTGGTTACTCTATAGCAGTAGTGAAAATGCGTTAAGCTACTGCCATTCGACCACGCTCTCGGCTGCGTAGTCGAACTCAACCGATGGCCCACCCGTTCCCGTTTGCATCTTCACCGCGACGCCGTTCACCTTGACGTTCGCCACGGCACCGAAGCGCCATCGCACTGTCACATGTGCCGCTGGTCCGCCCGAAATCTTCAGCGAGTTGCTTCCGCGCAGCAACACCCTCCCCTCGAAGTCCGTCAGCGAATTCTCGCCCGCTCGCGTACCGCCGATTAGCTCATAAACTCGCCGGTTGTCGAGCGACTTCACCGCTGTGTTGCCGCTCTCGCTGGGCGGAACCAGCGTCATCACGTCCTCAGGAATCTTCGGTAGAACCGCCCCGGCGCGCGCCCAGACCGGGATCGTATCGACCGGCGCGTTCGCCACCACAACCTTTCCGCCTGCAACCTGCGCGCCCGTCCAGTAGTCGATCCACTCGCCCGCGGGCAGATAGACCGTCCGCTGCGTTCCCTCGTCGACCACCGGCGCTACCAGCAGGTCGGGACCAAAGAGATACTCATCCTTTGCCGCCCGCGCCTGCGCGTCGTCCTGATAGAGCAGCGCCAGTGCGCGCATCATCGGCATTCCCGTCCGCGCCGCCTCCTGCGCCGCCGCATAGCGATAGGGAAACAGACTCATGTGCAGCACGGCGTACTTGCGATAGACGTCCAGCGCCTCATGGTTGCCCGCAGGCCCGTTCGCGTCGAAGTCCCAAGGCCCGATGTTCTTGCTTGACATCACCTCCATCACTGGAGAAAACGCCGCGTACTCAGTCCAACGCTCCAGCAGTCGCGCGTCGGGCGTTGTCGCCGTCGCCTTGTAGCCTCCGAGGTCCGCGGTCCACAGCGGCATTCCGCTCAGCCCCGCGCCGAGGCCCGCCGTCACCACCGTTGGCAGGCCGTTGGCCGTCGAGAAGCTCGCCTCGTTGTCGCCGCCCCAGAGGAAGCCGATGCCGTTTGCGCCCACCGTCACGCTGCGCGCGAAGAGGACTCCGTTGCCCTTCAGATCCCGCTGGATCAGCTCCTCCATCGCGTTGTTGTACAGCACGGCGTAGCGATTGCGCATGAGGCGCTGGTCGGTGCCATCGGAAAACTTTACGTCGCCGATGAAGTTCCCCTCCGCGTCGTCGTCCTTGAAGCCATCGGCACCTGCCGCAATCACCTGCCGCACCTGATCCTGCCACCACCGCTTGGCCTTGGGATTGGTGAAGTCGATGAGCGACCCCTCGCCCTTCCACCAACGACCGACGTACGGGCTGCCGTCGCGATTCTTCACGAACAAGCCCTGCTCTGCGGCCTCGGCGTAGTTCTCCGCCAGCGGCGCGATCTTGCCCTCGAAGCCCGCCTCCTTTGGCGTGTCGCTCTTCGAGTTGATCCATGACGTATGCCACAGCACCAGCTTGAAGCCCTCGTCGTGGATGTGCTTGACCATCGCTGGCGCGTCGTCGAACTGCTTGGGGTTGAACTTGTAGTCGTTGTAGGTCGCGGCCCACGGCGAGTCGATCAGGATGACGCTCGCGGGCAGGCCGAGCGCGCGGGTGCGGTCGACGTCCTCGGCCACCTGCGCCGAGTTCTGGTGATAATCCCTCGCCTTCCACGGCGCAAACGCCCAATACGGAGGCACGACGGCTCGTCCTGCAAGCGCCGTGAAGTGGTCCAAAATCGCGGGGAACTGCGGCCCGGTGAAGAGGACGATGCGCAGCTTCGCCGCCGTCACATCGACGACCACCTCGCCGCGGTCACTGGCGTTCATGTCGAAGGTCGCCTCGCCGGTCGTGTCCACCCAGAGGCCGTATCCGGTCGTGCTCATGAAAAACGGAATTGGCTTGTAGCTCGACGATCCCTTGGCGTTCTCGTTATCCATCGATAGATTCTTCACCACCGTGTGCGCGTGGTCCAGCACGTCGAAGCGCTCGCCCAACCCGAAGTAGCTCGCCGCATCCCTCACCTCGAATCGCCAGTAGCCGACCTCCCAAGCCACGCTGGTGATCTCGACCACCCCCGGCGCTAGCTGCCGCAGGTGCATCTTGTCGGTCATCACCGGCTCGCCGTTGAAGTCGAAGTCATGCAGCAACAGCCGCGCCGCCGCCGTTGATTCAACCGCCGCTGAAGCCGCCGCGCCACTCGTTGCCGCCGCTTTTCCCGGCAATGTCAGCGCCACGGTGTCTGCGTTCTGCCGCACCAGGCCGTCAACTGGCCCCTCCGTTATGCGCGTCACACGCGTCGCACCCGGCAGATCCTCTGCGCCCACATCCTGCGCCGCCGCTCTCGCCACTCCCAGCGCCAACGCCAAACCAACCGCCGCCACTATCGTCTGTCGCACCATCTAACTCCCCCCGAACCCGCAATTCGGCTGCTTCCACCATAGCTGAAGATGATTATCCAGTTTGCTCAGGCATGATCGACGCGTCCTATAGCAGCATGGAGCGTGAGCCCCATGAAGGCTTTTCGGCTGGAAAAACAGAAGTCCCGGGGCTAAAGCCTCTTGATTTAATTGGCTTTATTCAGGGGCCTGAAGGCCCCTGCTCCCTCCGTAAAGGCAAAAACAATGGCAACGACAAAGGCAAGAACAATGGCAACGACAAAGGCAAGAACAACGGCAACGACAAAAAATGTAAAGGCAAAAACAAGGACAACGACTAAAGCAACGGCCCGCGGTTTTGGCGGATTACATTCCCACCCATCGCGATGAAACTGCGATGGATGGGGCACCCGATTATTGCTCTCGGCACTCGGCAGCTGCACTTGTCTTACCATGGAAGAGATGCGTGTTATTGCTGGAACCTATCGCTCTCGTCAACTAATCGCTCCCCGTGGCACGGGGACGCGTCCCACCAGCGACCGCTTGCGCGAGACGCTCTTCAACATTCTTGCCGCGCGCGTCGCCGATAGCCGCTTCGCCGACCTCTATGCTGGTACCGGCGCGGTGGGCATCGAGGCGATCAGCCGTGGTGCCGCGCAGGTGTGGTTCGCCGAGAAGGCAGAGCCCGCGCTGGCCGCGATTCGCGCCAACCTGAAGGCATTGCAGATTGCGCGCGGCTTCACCATGGAGGAGCGTGGTACCGGAGCCTTGCTGGAGCGGCTTGCCAAGGCAGCGCAGAAGGCGGAAGCGGAAAAGGCTGCGCCCGACGTACCGGCGCAATCCGCCAAGCTACGTGCTCAGCTTGATCTGATCTTCCTCGACCCGCCGTGGGAGGCCGAGACGGAGTTTGCCAACACGCTGCATCTTCTGGGCAGCGCGCGTGGACGAGCCCTGCTTGCGCCCGATGCTCTGGTCGTCGCCGAGCACAACAGCAAAACACAGCTTGCGACCCGCTACGGCGATCTGGCGCAGACCCGCACGCTCAAGCAGGGCGATGCGGCGCTCACCTTCTACGCGCTTGCCGAGCTGTAGCGGCAGAGGCAGCTCTCTGGTGTACGATTGAAATCTGCTGCAAGCCGCATCGCCGCTCTGCCAGCATTCAAGCGTCCCTATCGTCTAGTGGCCCAGGACACCGTCAGTTCCCGACGGCAACATAGGTTCGAATCCTGTTGGGGACGCCATCCGTTGCGGTTCGACAAGCAAAAGGACCGGGGCTAAAGCATTTTCAGTGATGCTGTAATGTATCGCACTGCGAGCAAAATGCGGGGATTCTTCGCTACGCTCAGAATGACAATATCATCCTACATTACAGCAACCATGAAAATACTCTAAAGCCGTTCTCCCTATGGTGTAGAGTGTTGCGACACGAACGAAATGCGGGGATTCTTCGCTTCGCTCAGAATGACAATCCATATTTGGTCTATACCAAGCCCGGACCGCGGCTCCGCATCTGCCGATTCAGCGCGGGTAAAGGTAGAATAGAAGGATGACTGAGGTTCAAGAATCGAAGGATATAGCCGACAAGGCCCCTTCGGATGAAGTTGTGCGTCCCATCTACACGCGCAACAATCCATACAATTCCACCGTTGTGACCAATCGGCTTTTGAGCGGCGAGGGCTCCGAGAAGGAGACGCGGCACTTTGCCTTCTCGCTGGACGCTGGAATGAGCTATATGCCCGGCGACGCCGTCGGCTTGGTCCCAGAGAACCGCCCGGAGGCCGTGGCGGAAGTTCTTGAAGCTCTGGGATTCAGCGGCGACGAGCGCGTACTGGACAACAACAAGGTTGAGATCCGCTTTGAGGAGGCTCTGCGCAGTTGGCTGACGATCAGCAAGCTGGCGCGGGGTAGCGTGGGACAGTACGCCAAACTGCCTGCGGCATCGGGCGTGGGCGGGCGCGGTTACGCGGCGTTACTCGAGTTCTGCGGGCCGGAGAACAAGCAGCGCGCCGACGAGTATTGCTGGGGCCGCGAGTTTATCGACCTGATTACAGACTTTCCCGGAGCGGTGACCAGCCCGCAGCAGCTCTTCCATGTGTTGCCGCGCCTGGTGCCGCGCCTGTACTCCATCGCATCCAGCCAGTTGGTGCATCCCGAGAGCGTGGAGACGACGGTGCGCGTGGTGCGGTATGACTCGCACGGACGCAGCCGCCAAGGCGTGGCCAGCGGACAGTTGGCCGAGCGCTCCGATGTGGGCTCGACTTTGCCAATCTTTCTCCACCACAGCCAGAGCTTTCGCCTGCCCGAGGACAATTCTGCCTCGATAATCATGGTCGGTCCGGGGACCGGCATTGCGCCCTTTCGAGCTTTCTTGGAGGAGCGCAGAGCGCGTGGCGCGAGCGGCAAAAACTGGCTCTTCTTCGGCGATCAGCATCAGGCAACCGACTTCCTCTACGAGGAGTTGTGGGACGAAATGCTGTCCGATGGCACGCTCACCCGGCTGGATACGGCCTTCTCGCGCGATCAGGTCGAGAAGATTTATGTGCAGAATCGCATCCGCGAGCACGCTGCGGAGCTGTACGACTGGCTACAGCGTGGCGCGTACTTCTATGTCTGCGGCGACGCATCGCGCATGGCCAAGGACGTGGAGCGCGCTCTGTTGGATGCGATTGCAACCGGCGCGCAGTGTTCTCCCGAGCAGGCGGTCGAGTACCTGACCGCGCTAAAGGCCGAGAAGCGCTATCGCCGGGACGTCTACTAGACGCGGAAGTAGTCGGGCCTCCAATGGACGATGGCCTTTTTAATCTCGTCCTGCGTGAGCCCGTCTTTGAGCGTGCGCGCAACCAGCGCCGGAAGTTCGGCGTCGGAGGCAAAGCGCAGGCCAATGAGCTGAGACTCGGTGAGCGCCTGGCTGAAAGCAAGTTCTTCCGGGCTAAGCAGAGCCGCGAGACGGAGCCTTTCTTCTAGGCGAATGATGCGGTCCTGCGCCTTCAGAGCGCTGACGCGAGCGGATCCCGCAAGAACGATCAGGGCGAAAGACATGACGATCCACCAGCCGAATAGAGCGTGGTGCTCCGGCCAGTGATCGATGGTCACAATGATGGAAAAGATGAGGTTGATCAGCAGAATGGGCAGCAGGAAATAGTGGAAGGGTGGATCCCAACGGGCGTGATTATTGTAAGACTGGGCTTTTGACATGATTCGATCCTTTCAACCTGAGAAGATTCGTGGATCGGGTTCGTAGGTCTGGTTCCTTGATCTGCGTTATAGATCAATTTGCCGGAGGATTCCGGGTGGAAGTTCCCGGCACGCAAATAATACACACACGGATAGACCGTGCGCAGAAGAATCTTCTGCGGTACTCTCGAAGGCATGGCGGCAATCAAGACAACACGACGAATTGGAGTGCATCTGAGCACCACGGGTGGATGCTGGACGGCGGTCAATCGTGCCGTCGAGGTGGGCGCGAACACCTTCCAGATCTTCTCCTCCAGCCCGCGCATGTGGCGCGCCGCAGCCATCAAGCCAGCCGACGCAAAAAAGATGCACGACCTTCGCGCCCAGTTCAATGTCGGCCCAGTGGCGATCCATGCCAGCTACCTGATCAACGTCTGTAGCCAGACCGAGACGGTGCGGACAAACTCCATCGCGGCCTTTCGCGGCGAGGTGGAACGCGCGCTGGCCCTCGGCGCCGAGTCGCTGGTGCTGCATCCGGGCAGTTGGAAGGGCCTCACGCGCGAGGAAGGTCTGAGGCTGGCGGTCGCTTCCATTGAGCAGGCCGTTGCGGGCATCGACTTTGCCGCGCACGACTTTCGCATCCTGATCGAAAATACGGCGGGCGCGGAGTTCTCCCTCGGGGGCAAGCTGGAGCAGGTTGCCGAGCTGGTCGAGCGGCTGCGGGTCTGCGCTCCGGTTGCCGTCTGCCTCGATACCTGCCACATCCACGTCGCCGGCTACGACATCGTCAGCGACGAGGGTTACGCCGAGACGATGCAGCAGGTCGGCGCGACCGTCGGCTTCGATACGGTAAAGGTGTGGCACTGCAACGACGCCAAGGCGGCGTGTGCTTCCAAGCTGGACCGGCACGAACACATCGGTCAAGGCTCGATTGGCGCGGCGGCGTTTCGTCGCCTGCTGCACGACGCTCGCTTCGCCCACTGCGCCTTCATCGCCGAGACTCCCGTGGACGCTCCGGGCGACGAGGCGCGCAACGTCGCGCTGTTGAAGGAACTGGCGGCGAGTTGATTGATTCAGAAGACGGATGGACGAATCGCGCGTCTAACTTTCATGCGAGTTCGAGGACGGGAGATGACGGTGCGGCGTGGGATTGGAGTTTCAATGCGTTGCGTAGCGCTTCTGGGAGTCGCGGGAGTGGTTCTGCTGACCTCGTCGGCTGGGGCACAAATCTTGGGCACAACAATGTCGGATGGGGACGCGCCATGCACTCCCGGCATCATCAGCTATGTGGAGAACACGGTGATCGGCGCAACCGGTTTGCCATATACCGCAACGCTGAAGGTGACCTTCGACCGGCGACTGGGTGAGGGGCGGCTGTTTCGTGGAGTGACATGGACGCTGAACGCGCGCGACTCCAACGGAAGGGCTCGGACTGAGAGCGCGACCGGATGTTGGCGCGATAAGGACGGCCATCCGATGATTCGGCTGAACGTTCGCGTCGCAGACCCCGCAGCGGGAACGGTTCTGGACTGGAATACGGGCGGTGCAGTGCTGAAGATGGCGCGACTGAGGTATCAGCCCGAAACGCCTTCCCGGTCAGAGGGCTTTCCCGAGTGGAGGTTCACCGAAAAGAGTTTGAAGGTGCCGGGAGAGCCGGACAGAATCGTGCGAACGGAGCTGCTGGGAACCAAGAATATCGATGGCATCGAGGTGCATGGGCTAAAGACGATCACCACAATTCCACGGGATGAGAAGAGTGGCGGCGCGCAGGTTGTGGAGGTGCGCGAGCAGTGGATTTCGATTGATCTTGGAGTGGTAATGACGGATGTGGTGGACGATCCGGTGCGCGGACGGACCGAGATGGTACTGGAGAACTTCAGCCTAAAAGAGCCAGCCCCGGCATTGTTTCTGCCGCCGGATGGATACATCATCGTGGATTTGAAACCAGAGACCGCGCAGAGATAGGCCTGAGCCGGGTGCGGGGTGCCCCATCCATCGCAGCTTCATCGCGATGGGTGGGAATGTACACCGCTAAAACCACCACGCCGTTGTTTTTGCCGTTGCCGTTGTCCTTGCCGTTGCCTTTTGGAGGGAGCAGGGGGCCTTCAGGCCCCTGCTCCCTCCGAAAAGGAAAAAACGGGAGTTTTCCGCAGTCTGTAAAGTTCCTCACTTTCAAAACTAGGACTTGTGCAGAGGTTTCCTGACGCGCTTCGAGTTGAATTCTTTACAATCATTGGTATGACAGAGTCGGCAGAGAGCACCAGTGAAGGGCGCGAGCGATACGCACCCGCAGAGATTGAACCAAAGTGGCAGGCACGTTGGGACGCGGACCCGTCGCTGTACGCGGCTGAGGGCAGCGACTGCGCCAAGCCAAAGTTCTATTGCATCGAGATGTTGCCCTATCCCAGCGGCCAGTTGCACATGGGCCATGTGCGCAACTACGCCATCGGCGACGCGTTGGCGCGCTTCATGTGGATGCGTGGCTCGAACGTGCTGCATCCGATGGGCTGGGACGCCTTCGGCCTTCCCGCCGAAAACGCCGCGCTGAAGAACAATACCCCGCCCGCCGAGTGGACGCTGGCCAACATCGCGGCCATGCGCCAGCAGATGCGCCGCATGGGCCTCAGCTACGACTGGGCGACCGAGGTAACCACCTGTCTGCCACAGTACTACCGCTGGAATCAGTGGTTCTTTTTGAAGATGTTTGCTGCGGGTCTCGCCTATCGCAAGAAGAGCAAGGTGAACTGGTGCCCTCAGTGCCAGACCGTGCTCGCCAACGAGCAGGTGGTCGACGGCAAATGCTGGCGCCACGACGACACGCTCGTAGAGCAGCGCGATCTGACGCAGTGGTTCCTGCGCATCACTAAGTACGCCGACGAGCTACAAAGCGGTCTCGACAAGCTGGAAGGCTGGCCGGAAAAAGTTCGCACCATGCAGCGCAACTGGATTGGGCGCAGCGAAGGTACGCTGGTGGACTTTGCGGTTGCAGATGCGGGTGAAGCAGATTCCTCCGCTGCGCTGCGGAATGACAAACAAAATGCGGATTCTTCTGCTGCGCTGCGGAATGACAAACAAAATGCGGATTCTTCTGCTGCGCTGCGGAATGACAAACAAAATAAACGGAATGACAAACAAAAAGACTCGCCCGAGAAGATCAAGGTCTTCACCACGCGCGTCGATACCATTTTTGGCGCGACCAGTGTGCAGCTTGCACCAGAGCACGCCGTGGCTAAGCTCTTCGCCGCGACGGATGCGAAGCTTGCGGCGCAGATCGACGAGATGCTGGCGCAGCAGAAGGCAGCGCGCGAGGCGGGCGATCTGGGCGCAATCGAGAAGCACGGTGTGCCGACGGGCAAGTTTGCGGTGAATCCGTTTAACGGCGAGTTGGTGCCGATCTGGGTGGCGAACTACATTCTGGCCGACTACGGCACCGGCGCGATCATGAGTGTGCCAGCACACGACGAGCGCGACTTTGAATTCGCCACCAAATACGGCCTTGCTATCCGCCGCGTCATCGTGCCGAAGGCTAAGGACGAGCAACAACAAGTGCAAAATGCGGGGATTCTTCGCTCCGCTCAGAATGACAATGCGGCTGGGATGGAGTTGCCGTTCGTCCTGAAGGAGGACGCCGTACTGACCGAATCCGGCCAGTGGACTGGCGTGTCCTGCGTTGAGGCGCAGCAGAAGATGGCCGCCTTCGCCAAGCAGAACGGCTTCGGCGAGGCGACGACGACCTATCGCCTGAAGGATTGGGGCGTCAGCCGCCAGCGGTATTGGGGCACACCGATCCCAATGGTGTATTGCACCAACGGACACGCGGGGATCGAGCCCGGCGGCGTGGTTCCGCTGCCAGAGAGCGCGTTACCAGTGTTGCTGCCTGCGCAGGTGGAGATCACGCAGCAGGGCGGCTCGCCGCTGGGACGCGTGGAGAGCTTCGTCAACACGACTTGCCCGGTGTGCGGCGGTCCGGCGCGGCGCGAGACCGACACGATGGATACCTTCGTCGATTCGAGTTGGTACTTCTATCGCTACACCGACGCGAAAAATTCGAATGCGCCGTTTGATTCGGCGAAGGCGAATTATTGGTTCCCGATTGACCAGTACATCGGCGGCGTGGAGCACGCGATTCTGCACCTGATCTACTCACGCTTCTGGACCAAGGTGATGCGCGACCTTGGGCTGATCCAGAACAACGAGCCCGCAACGCGCCTGTTTACGCAGGGAATGGTGATTAAAGACGGCGCAAAGATGTCGAAGTCGAAGGGCAACGTCGTCTCGCCGGACCTGATGATCGAGCGCTATGGCGCGGACGCCACGCGCATGTACGCGTTGTTCGCTGCGCCACCGGACCGCGATCTGGAGTGGCAGGAGGAAGGCGTCGCCGGCATCAGCCGGTTTTTGGGGCGGGTCTATCGGCTGACGACGAAGTTCGCGGCCACTACGAAGGACGGTACCGGTGCGGACTCCGCTGCCGAGGCGAAGCTGCTGCGCACACTGCACCAGACTATCGCCAAGATCACTGACGACTTCAGCGGGCGTTGGCACTTCAACACCTGCATCGCGGCCATTATGATTCTGGTCAATGAAATTGCGGCGGCGGAGCCTTTGATGGATGAGGGGAAGATCTCTGGCACGGCAATCAATGAGGTCTTCCGCAACCTAACCTTGATGCTTGCGCCCTTCGCGCCGTTCCTTTCTGCGGAGCTTTGGGAGTCGCTCGGCGGTGAGGGCGCGATCTTCCGCGCGACGTGGCCTGTGGCGAATGCAGAGCTTGCGCGCGAGGCCGAAGTCGAGATTCCCGTGCAGTGCAACGGCAAGCTGGTGACGGTGATTACAGTGCCTGCGGGTAGCGATTCGGCAACGATTCAGGCGGCGGCGTTGGCCGACGCGAAGGTCGTTGCGCGCATCGAGGGCAAGAAGGTTGCAAAGGTGATTGTGGTCCCGGGCAAGCTGGTCAACATTGTGGCGAAGTAATGCCGTCTGAAGGTCCGGGCTAAAGGCCTCTGCTCCCTCCGTAAATGCAAAAACAACGGCTCGTGGCTTTGGTGGCTTACATTCCCACCCATCGCGATGAAACTGCGATGGATGGGGCACCCGGCTTTTGTGCGACGAATAGAGAACTCAATACGCTTGCTTGTGGTGCGCTGGACTACTGATCCATGGCTTGTAGGAAGGACTTGACGCGAGTTTTGTCCTGCGCGGGTAGGGCGCATAGGCAGGTTTCGCGCAGATGGGCGCGGACGGCGGCGGCGGCACGGGATGGATCGCCGCTCTGGATTGCGTCGAGAATTGCGGCGTGATGCAGCATGGCATCGGCTCGGCTCTGTTGCGGTGCGGATTCGAAGCTGGCTTCGATCATCGAGCGGATCGGCCCGTCGAGCGCCTGAAAGACAAGATGGAAGAGGCGGTTTCCGCTGGCAACGATAATGCCTTCGTGAAAGTTTGCGTCCAGCTCGGCGAAGGCGTGCAGGTCAGTGGTGGACTGCATCTTGTGCAGTAGGTCGGAGAGGTCTTTGAGGTGCGCCTTGGGTTGCATACTGGCCAGCGCCGCAGCGGAGGTGTCGAGCACGACGCGCAACTCCATCAGCTCCAGCGGCGAGGTACAGCCAGAGAGCAGCAGGCTGTCAAGCATGCGCGTGATGCCGATGCTGGGCGTTCCGAGGACCTTCGGGCCGCCGGGATCGCCGGGACGAACCGAGATCAACCCCATGCTTTCGGTGACGCGCAGAGCCTCGCGCACGGTGGGACGACTGACCTGAAACTCCGCCATCAGCGCGCGTTCTGAGGGCAGGCGCGAGCCCGGAGCCAGCTTTCCGCTGAGGATGAGTTGCTGCAACTGGACCACGATCTGCTCGTGCGCGCGGGTGGAGCGAACACTGCTGAAGGGCGAGACGTGGGGGGTGTCCGTTGCTGGATCCATAAGAAAATGTTAGCACGGGAAGAACCTAGTTGACTGGTAAGGCCAGTAGCGTATAGTCTGAATTCAGGCCGGTGGTTAGGGCCGAAGAGGTACGCCAATGCTGGGATTTGCCATTCTTGTCGGATTCGAACTGCTGGGCGTGGAGCTGCACAAGTTGGGCTTTCCGTTACCGGGAGGCGTGCTGGGGCTGCTGCTGTTTACCGCCGCGCTGGCAACAGGGCTGGTCAAAGTGAACTGGGTCGAGCGGACGGCGAACTTCATGGTGCGTCACATGCTGCTTCTGTTTATCCCCGTAATGGCCGGTCTAACGCAGATGTCCGCCGAGCTGCGCACCGATGGCGTGGCGCTGACGGCGAGCCTGGTCGTCAGTCTGCTGGCTGTGCTGCTGGCGACCGGAGGCATGGCGCACCTGCTGCTGGGCGGCAGGCAACTTGCAGTTGCACCGGTTGTTGAAGGCGAGTGAGCCAATGAGCGGAATCTTCCACGGACCCGCATTCGCGATTGCAATCACGTTGCTGCTATATATAGCGTCCTTGCGCTTGCAGCGGCGCTATCCGTGGGCCAATCCCCTGATGACGGCGACGGTTGCCTTGGTATTACTGCTGTACATGATGCACATCTCCTACGCACAGTATCGCGTGGGCGGCAATGCGTTTGCGTATCTGCTGGGTCCTGCTACGGTTGCTCTGGGCGTTCCCATGTATAAGCAGGGTTTGAAGTTGAAGGGATCGCTGGGGCGACTGCTTGCGGTCGTGGTGGTGGGATCGATTGTGGGCATGGTCTCGGCGGGGCTGGTGGCGTGGATGTGTGGCGCCTCCCATCAGGTGATTGTATCGACGCTGCCAAAGTCGGTGACTACGCCAATTGCCATCGAGCTGTCGAGCGAAATGCACGGCAATCCGGCGATTACGGCGGCAATGGTTCTGATTACGGGATTGCTGGGAAGTCTGGTGGGGCCGACCGTCCTGCGTATGGCGAACATTATTCATGATCACGCGATAGGCGCGGCGATGGGGACCTCGTCCCATGCGCTAGGAACCGCAACTTTGATTCAGCAATCGGAGGTTCAGGGATCGGTTTCTTCGCTTGCCATGGCGATGGCCGGGGTTGTTACCTCAATCTTCGCGATGCTGGTGACTCGTTACTGGCAATGAGACGAGAGCCGACCACGGATAAGCACGGATTATTGGCTGGATAGGCTGAAGGCCCGGGGCTGAAGCCCATTGATTCTGTGGGCTTTATTCAGGGGCCTGAAGGCCCCTGCTCCCTCCGTAACGGCAAGAACAAGGGCAACGGCAAGAACAAAGGCAAGGATAAGAGCAACGGCTAGGGCAAAAGCAACGGCTCGTGGTTTTGACGGCTACATTCCCAACCATCGCGATGAAGCTGCGATGGATGGGGCACCCGACCGGGGTTGTCACCTCGATCTTTGCGATGCTGGTGACTCGTTACTGGCAATAGACCCCCAAAAGAGGGCGAGACGCGCGTGACGATTTTAGTGCATACTGTTGTTATCCGACTGCTAAAGATTGGTCGGTGCAACCTCCGCTCCCGTTGGCGCTAGGCGCAGGGTACGCGGCGCACGAATTTGAAGATTTTAGACTTTTAGATTTTGATCTTCCAGATTTTAGAAAAAGGCCGGCCAGGCAGAGATCAAGTCCGTTGGCCGGACAGGATTGAAGGGAAATGATTGCATCCGGATGGCGAACGGCCCCGCCTCAAGCACTCGATGAGGTTGATTTGGTCACAAACTCCGCATGCCTGTCATCATTTGAAGCATCCCCAGTGTCTCCGATAGATTTTAGTAATCCCCAGTTTGCGCCCATCGTTGGCGTTGGCTGGACGCAGTCTGGGGTAGGTTTCGATCCCCGGCAGCACCCATCGGTTATCACCGCTTCTGGCTCCTCAAGCCTGTCCGTACCCTCGGTGAGCGGCGCGTAAACGCCCCTCCGATCCTCTCGTCTGTGCCTGCCGCTCGCATCCGGTTCTCAAAGCCGGAGCGGGCAGAAAGAGCAGGAATCATGTCGAAGGAAATTTATATATCCAGCACGCCGCACGAGACGCGTCTGGCCATCGTTGAAGACGAAGCACTCACAGAGATGTATTACGAACGCGAGAATGAGTACACGCTCGCAGGCTCTATCTATAACGGACGCGTGACGCGCGTGTTGCCCGGAATGCAGTCCAGCTTTGTGGACATCGGGCTGGAACGCGACGCCTTCCTCTACATCACCGACTTTCTGGAAGAGACGCCCGATGCGGAGGAGTTCGATACGGCTCCGGCCGGAGATCGTGCTCCGCGCCAGCCGCGTCTGGGTAATGGCGAGCAGGCCACAGATGCCAACCGCAGCGAATCCGGCGGACGCAATGGGGATCGTGGCGGAAGAGGACGCCGTGGCGGGCGCGACCGCAATCCAGATCGCAACAATGTAGATCGCAACAATGGGGAACGTCCGGCAGGCTCCGACGCTCCGCGTCCGATGGACGCCGAGCGCGGGCCGAGTGATTCGGATCGTACAGACGCCGACAATGCGGCTCCCAGAGAGTTCAACGAGGGCGGTGAGATTGGCGAAGGCGCACCGGGTGCCGATGGAAGCCGCCGTTGGCGCGGTCGTCGCGGACGTCGTCGCGGACGCGGAGGCGAACATCCGGCTGGCGAACAGACGCCGGAGAACTTGGCGCGGAGTGATGCAGAGGGCGATCCTGATGCCTCCTCTTCCTACGGCGACGGTGAGCCATACGAGCGCGACTCCACCATTCAGATCGATGGCGAGGCTGCGGCCTCAACCGATGAACCCCTAGTCTCGAACGGCAATCTAGTCTCGAACGGCAATCAGGAACGCGGCGGCGAGCGTTCGCGGGATGACCGCTCCGGTGGTCGCGGACGTCGCGACCGGAATCGCGGTGGACAGCGTCGCGACGGCCAGCGCAATGACGGTCAGCGAAATGATTCTCCGCGCGGAGATTTTGAGCAGCCTGGGCAGCGCGCCCCTCGCGGATTCGAACCCTCGCGCAACTCCTATGGAGAGGATGGCGAGGAGTCGAGCGGTACCGGCCCCATTGCCAACGCCTATCCCGATGAGATTGAGGCTGGAGCCGAGCCGATCATTCTGCCCGGCGAGTCGCTCTCCAAGTACAGCAAGGGTGGCGATGAGCTGTCTGCGGCTAAGCTCGACGAGTTGACCCACGTCACACTGGCCCCGCCCGCTAACCTATTTACCCTCGCAGCGGGTTGGGACGGCGGTTCGGTCCTCCCCGGTGAGACGCTTTCGCGGCGTAGTCCCTCCGAATCCCGCAACGAATCCCGCGGCGGGCGTTCGCGCGACTTTGATCGTGAGCCTAGACGCGAAGGACGCCACGACCGCAATGACCGCGGCTCCCGTGCAGAAAGCCGCAACGACGTTCCGGTTGCTGCTGTAGTCGCTCCAGTCGAATCCACGATTCCCGAAGTTCATGTGGCTTCCGAAGCCGTTTCGCAGGAATCGACAAAGCCGGAAGCCGCCGCTGTCTCTGCGCCAGAAGCTGCTGTGGCTGCCGCAGCAGCAGTTGCCGCGGCGCAGATTGAAACGGAGTACGAGCCGCAGGAAGCCTCGGCGTCTTATCGGGTCGATCCCGTTGCGCCCAGGGAGTTACGCCAGAGCGCGCCGGTGTTGGAAGGTGTTCTGGAGCCTCATGCCGATGAGGTCGCCAAGCTGCTTGCGCCCGACGCGGAGGTTGCTGCCGTTGCGGAAGCGACTTCTGTGACCGAGCCAGCCAAGGAGGCTCATGATGTCACCTCGATCACCTCTGCGGGCGAGATGCACTCCGAGCCAGTCGACACACAGACGACCGAAGTTCTAGCAGCCGAAGAGGCGCAGTTAGATGCGGTTGAGCTTCCCGAGCAAGGAATCGAGGAGTATCAGGCCGAATCATCCACGCAGTCCACTTCGCAAGTGGATGCTGAATTTGCTCCCGGAGCCGGCCAGCTAGACGAGGAGATTCTGGACGACGATGAGCTTGAGAGCACTACCATTCAAGCCAGCTCAGTCGAGGAGATGGACGACTTCGACGAGGAGGCTGTGGAGGGTGCGGTCGAGCTGGGTAACATGCTGCGCGATATGTCGATCGACCAGATCACACGGACCTCGCCCAAGCTTGAAGAGAAGGACGATCTCGACGAAGACGAAGACTTTGAGGAAGACGACCTCGACGAGGAAGAGCTCGACGAAGAGAATGCAGACGAAGAGGACGAGGACGACGATTCAGAGCAGGCGAACGAGGCGAATGAGGCGGACGACGAGTTCGATGAAGCGACCGCCCGCACGGGGACTACCGCCGATGCTGAATTTTTCGAAAAGCAGTTCGGCCAGACCGACGAGGCGAATCGTACCGAAGAGCAGAATGGCAACGCTGAACCGCGTCGCGACGAGAACCACGATTCAGCGCGTCGCGCAGGACGCCGCGACGGTGGTCGTCGCGATGGACGACGTGGCCGCAGCGACCGCCCGCACAATACCGGCGGCGCGGGAGACCGCGAACGGAGCGGGCATAACGGGGGTGGCCGTGGACGCCACTCCATGCAGACCACCGATCTGCCCGCCATCAGCGACCTGCTGAAGCCGGGACAAGAGATTCTGGTCCAGATCGCCAAGGAGCCCATCGCTAAGAAGGGCGCACGCATTACATCACACATTGCGCTACCGGGCCGCTTCTTGGTCTTTATGCCGACGGTCAATCACACTGGCGTCTCGCGCAAGATCGAGTCGGACGGCGAGCGACGCCGCTTGAAGGAGATTCTGCTCAGCGAAAAGGGCGATGCGACTGGCGGATTTATCGTCCGCACCGCAGCCGAGGGAGCCAGCGAAGAGGAGCTGCGCAGCGACTTGCGCTTCCTGCTCAACCTCTGGGCCGACATCAAGGCGCGGTCCGAGTCGTCGAAGTCACCCGCGCTGATCTACCACGACCTCAACCTGATCGAGCGCATCCTGCGCGATCAGGTTACCGACAACTTCTCCGCAATCTGGGTCGACACCGAGGCTGAGTACGAGCGCGTTCTGCGCTTCTTGCAACGCTTCCAGCCGTCGCTGATCCGCCGCGTCAAACTCTATCTGAAGGAAACGCCGCTCTTTGAGCAGTTCGGCATCACCGACGAGATCAACAAGGCGCTGCGCTCGAAGGTATGGCTGAAGTCTGGCGGATCGATTGTCATCGACCAGACCGAGGCGCTGGTGGCCATCGACATCAACACCGGCAAGTACGTCGGAAAGACGGCGCGGCTTGAGGACACCATCGTCAAGACCAACTTGGACGCGATCCCCGAGATCGTGCGCCAGATTCGTCTGCGCGACCTGGGCGGCATCATCATTATCGACTTCATCGACATGGACGAGCGCAAGAATCGCAATCGCGTTCTGGCCGCTCTGGAAGAGGAGTTGAAGTCCGACCGTGCGCCGTCGAAGGTTCTTCAGTTCAACGACTTTGGGCTGATCGCCATCACACGCAAGCGGGTCAAGCAGTCGCTTGAGCGAACGCTCTCGACGCCTTGCGCAATCTGCGATGGTACGGGAATGGTCAAGTCGCCGGTCACCGTTTGCAACGAAATCTACATCGAGATGCGCAAGATGCACAAGACGCTCGACCGCGGCGACGTAATGCTGCGTGTTCATCCCGAGGTCGTCAAGCAGCTCAAAACATCGGGCGCGAAGTGGCTGCTGGAGATGGAAGAGATGGCGGGCAAAACTATCTTGGTGAAGAGCGATCCCAGCTTGCACCCGGAGCAGTTCGACATCCACTAATCCCGCTGCGTTGGCCAGAAATCGTCTGGACTCACAAGCAAGAATATGGGCCGCTTCCTACCGGGAGCGGCCCATATTTATAGTGCATTTAGAGCAGTTCCCGAATTTGTGTAGACCAGATTTTTTGTCATTCCGCAGCGCAGCGGAATCTGCTTTTTGTCGTTCGACTACGGCATACACCATTACGGGAACCACTCTAAAACCCTTTGATTTCGTTGCTTTATTCATGGGCCGGGTGCCCCATCCATCGCGCTTCTGTCTCATGCGATGGGTGGGATGCAAGACGCTCGCCCCCACTCTTCTACCGTTGTTCTTGCTGTTGCCGCGAGATCGCCAAAGGCGCGTCCTATACCAGTCTTCCACCGTCTTCGCCGACCTGCGGAGCATGAAGCCGGTGGACCACTTCTCGTTAGCATGGGGCGCAGCACCATGAACCGATCCCGCCACCCACCCAAGGGCTGAAGGCCCGACCTATAGTTCAACGAACTTCTGACTCAGGACACTAGAGTTCGGAGAAGATGAGACAGACGCGGCCCACGATGTAATCCGCTGGCGTTTCGTGCGTGCCGAGCGCAAGAAGCTGGACGGGGAAGGCAAGGGAGAGCGGGCGAAGGATGAGCCGACCGTCGTCGAACTCGACGTATCGGAGGACGAGGCCTGTGCCGCAACGGACGGCGTACAGAGTTCGCTGGTGAGCGCGGTAGGGCGCAAGCGAGTTGTAGTGACGATCCAGCACGACGATGGCCCCGGCGGCGATCATCGGTTCCATCGCGGCCGTCTGTTGCGCGTCTGCGCGGACGGCGAGGAAGCGCTGCCAATTAATGCACTTCAAGGAAGGGCGGGCGCGATTGTCCTCAAGACGCGACGCGGCGACATGGATGGTCTCAATGACCGCTCCGGGACGAACCTGCGCCTCGTCCATGGCGGTGGAGGGCGAGACAACAGGGATCATATCGAGGGGATCGGTCGTTGGCGACGATGGCGCCGCACTCAGATCCAAAGGCATAAGCTGATCCACGGAGAGGTCTTGAGCCGCGAGGACACGGTCGAGTCCGTCGAGGGAGAGCGCACGCTTGCGATTCAGGAAGTTGGAGATATGCGCTTGGCGGAAGCCGGCTTGCCGAGCGAGGCTAGTTCCAGTGAGAGTGCCGAGTTCAATGCGGTGGACCAGTTCGAGGCGGAGGTGTTCGTGAAGATCTTGAAAATTCATAGGGTGAGATTTTCCTGTGGACGAACCATATCATCTTGCAAAACGAAAATAAAGCGAAATATTGCAATTGGCAATGTATTTCGTGAATTTCGGTCCAAATTGCATTAGTAATTAAAAATAATCATCCTGCAAAGAATAATCTTGACATAAAAGTTGTCGAAAGCTATAACTTTTAGACTTTCTGTTCCTGTATTGGGAAGGGTTGGGAGGCGGAGCAAAATCTGCGTCGTCCCTCCCCTCCCGGTACGAGTGAAGAAAGAATGCAGGGGTGGAGGAGATGCTTTTTCCCTGAGCAGAGAAAAGAAAATGGCGGATTGAACGACAACAAACAGGCATTGAGACTGCTCTGATGAGGCCAAGAGAGCTTTGCGGAGGCAGGATCGGCGCCTCATAGCAACCTGAGTGAGCCCCTACGACCGCGGAAAAATATTGAGGCTCGCCGGGGGAGAAGTGTGCCTTGGAGAATACACAATGAAGTACTTGCGCTTGGAACTTAAAGTTTGTGAAGGGTGCGGAGCTCTATGGCTCCGGTCAGAACTAGTGGATGGCGTTTATTGCCGGACCTGCTCCTGCCATCTGTCGAACTTTCCAGCAGCAAAGGGAAAACATGCGGGTGGACGGCCTCGGCGACTGTCACGAACTTCCGCTTGTTTTGCGAGCCATATACGCACGGGCGGTGCTCGATGAGCGCCACTGCGGCAGTTCTGCCGTTTATCTGGGCTGTGGGAGACGAGGGATATAGACCAGAGGCCGCTCATCAAAC